>Ga0268276_1004358_pt1 | contig 10044 bp, 7 predicted proteins | sample saktaG_4_FD_190145 | JGI IMG/M metagenome (GOLD analysis project Ga0268276, IMG submission 190145) | Saline water microbial communities from Sakinaw Lake, British Columbia, Canada - sak_2010_1_5_45m | ecosystem: Environmental > Aquatic > Non-marine Saline and Alkaline > Saline ...
TGCACACTAATGAACCCGAATCAGATTTGGGTATTCGCGTTCATTCGTGTTCATTCGTGGTTAATTATACAAACCACTAATGCACACTAATGAACCCGAATCAGATTTGGGTATTCGCGTTCATTCGTGTTCATTCGTGGTTAATTATACAAACCACTAATGCACACTAATGAACCCGAATCAGATTTGGGTATTCGCGTTCATTCGCGGTTGAGATAAGGATATAGATCATGGCGATGTGCATCCATGCCCTTCCGAAAGGCCTTTAACGTTATACATAGCAGCTACATATATGTTGGATGAGTTCCGACGTTATTGCTCCCTCCAGCGCGACCAGTCAGCGCTCGCATCCCTCCTCATATACCTGAAGAGAAAGGGGGGTTGGGTGCAGCTCAACCAGATCTGGAAGGACCTCGGCCCATCGAGCGGCGGCCCCTTCTGGAACCAGACTACGATGATGAACAAGCTGAATAAGCTGGAGCGCCTCGAGGTGATATCGGTCGATAGAAGGGTCATTCCTTCGCCGCGGGTCGAAGCGAAGCAGAAGGCCAACACATTCTGCCGGCTCAACCACCTAACGCCGATAGCCCCTTACATCTTCTCGATGCTCCAGGTCAGCCGAAGGAAGAACGACGAGGATCGATTCACCTCACAGCTTATAGAGAGGCCGCTCGACCACCTCCTCTGCAGGCTTGCCGGAGATCCTAGCATCGATCCCCATGCAGAGAGGGAGCGCCAGGCAGCCTTCGAGCTCCTGGGAGAGGTCTTCGGGGTGGACGAGGGCGAAGTGAAGGCCATGATCAGCGAACGACTGGCCAGCCGGGGAATAGCCGCAGCCCCAAGGCGAAAGGGCGGAAAGAAGGATAAGGCCAAGGATAGGCCGCCCGAGGAGGTGGAACGGAGCCAGAAGGGAGGCGGAGGTCCGGCAGAGCGCGCCGAAATGGACGAGGCCCGATAGAGTCGGCCGGATTCTCCGATCCCCCCGATATGGGGGCTACATTGCCCTAGCGCTGCCCATAGAGGCGCAGCTTCGATTGCGAAGCGATGATGGCCATCTCAGAGATAATATCTACATGCCCCTCTTCTGTCGGTAGAGGCGCAGCATCCCTTCGATCGTCTCCGGCTCTAACAAGCCTAGTGGGCTTGCCGTCTCATAGAAGCGATGAGGTATCCGACAATTCGAGAGATCGAAACCTTCCCGGGTCTTGAAGCGGTACTTCTCCATAAAGATCCTCGTCCCCAAAAGCTCGAGATCCTCCGCGCTCTTCTCTATCCCGATGGATAGCAGTGCATCGACGATCCTCTCCTCAGTGTAAACGCTTCTAGCAAAGAGGCAGCCCACGAGGGAGTTGAAGACGCCGCGGGAGTCATCCTCTTTGATCAAGGCATCGACCATCTTCTCGGGATCCAACCCCTCCTTTATAGCCTTCTGATCCAAGCTGTAGCCGGCATTATCCAGATGGGAGTGCCTCACCCCTACGGTCAGGCCGACGATCGATCCAGGCCCTGTGTGGTAGCCTGGAACCTCGTTCTTTCCTAGCGCCATTGCGAACTCACGGCCGCCGTAGCGTCCCGACGCGTACTCCACGCCCTTTGCCATCGCCGAGTAGAACTCGTTTGGCATCGCGACCATCCTCTCCAAAGCCTCGACGTAAGAATGGACGTCGTCCCATACAAGATCCAACCCGAGCGTCTCCTCGGAGGTTATGAGGCCCTTATTGAGGGCTTCTGTTGCCCAGCCGAGGACGACGCCTGCGCTGATGGCGTCGATGCCCAGCCTCTCGCAGGCCTCGATCAGCTCCAGAAGCCCTTCCGGCGTCGTCACCCCAAGGTTGCTTCCAAGGGAGTAGATCAGCTCGAAGTCGTATGAGATCCTTCTCACCTCGAACTCATGGTGGGGGGCAAACGATGTCTTGAGCATCGCAATGTGGATGCAGCCGATTGGACAGTGAGCGCATGAGATCTTTCTAATTAGGTAGTTGTCAGCCAGGTTCTCCCCGCTGATCGCCTCCGCATGGGGAAACGTGGAGGACTGGAAGTTCCATGTGGGAAGCCCCTTGAGCTGGTTTAGGACGTTTATATTTATCGCCGTCCCCAAATCGTGGTACTTCTCCATGGCATCGGTCTTTACCACCAGACGGTGGAGAACGTTGTACACCTGCCTGTATCTTCTGGGATCGGGGATGGAGACGTCCTCGGTTCCCGAGACAACAAGAGCCTTCAGGTTCTTGGAGCCGAAGAGGGCGCCGAGGCCCAGGCGGCCGAAGTGGCGGTAGGTGTCGACGGTCACGCAGGCGAAGGGAAGCTGCGCTTCGCCGCCAGGGCCAATTCGGATGATGCTTCTGCGGCCTACTCCCGCCTCGGCGTCCCGGAGTATTACGCCAGTTCTAAGAGCATTGATCCCCCAGATGGAGCTTGCATCCTTGATCGAGACGTCATCGTCGCGGATGGATATGTAAGACGGCTTCTCCGCGCAGCCTCTGATGACTACTGCCTCGTGGCCTGCGAATCGAAGCGCCATCGCAAGCCTTCCGCCGGCGTAGGACTCGCCAAGCTCTCCTGTGAGAGGAGACTTGAACATGGCAACGGTCTTCGTCATCACCGGAAATATTGCGGACAAGGGTCCTATGGCGAGTACGATAGGCGAGTCGGGCGAGAGAGGGTCGACTCCGAGGGGGCACTCCTTCAAGAGGAGCTGGGTTGCAACGCCACAGCCACCCAGCCACTCCTCGAAGAGGTCATCCCCTACCTCAACCCAGCTCTCCCCCTTGCTGAGATCTATGTAGAGGACACGTCTAAGCATGCGGATCACCCCCGGCTTCGGACTTTACCTCTGGCTTTGCATCCAGCTCGACCTCTACAAGCTCCAAGACCCCGTGGGGGCAGAATGCAACGCAAGCCCCACAATGCTTGCACTTGACGGCAAGCCCGTCGCTTAGATGAATCGCCCTTACAAGACATGCGTCAGCGCAGCTCCCGCAGCCCTTGCATAGCGATTTATCGAATACTACCTTACCGTCGGGCTTTCGGGATAGGGCGCCTGTAGGGCATGCCCGCACGCAGGAAGGATCCTTGCAGGCGTGACAGACCACCACCTGGAAGTCGCCCTCGATCCCGCCCTGCGTCTGGATCCTGATCGCTGAGCGCTCGAGAGAGACGCGGCCGGTGTTGATCCTGCTGCAAGCAAACATGCAGCAGAGACAACCTATGCAGCGCTCGGGATGGACTACCTTGAGCCTTTTCCTTTTTCGCGGCTTCTTCTCCGCTATCGCGCTGCCTTCCCCACCCCCAAGGCCCGCTGAAACCGTGCCCTCCAGCCCTTGAGCATCTTCGAATAATGAACACATAAAACCACCACGCATTAAGAGATCCATCGACAGATCGCGAATGGCGGCCATGCACGCCCCAAGTCACGCGCAACGGCTCCCCAAAGCAAGGTCTCCTTTCCACAAATCCCTAAACGATCTTTCTATGTATCCAACGCATAAATATCATGCGCCCCCCACAATGGATGGACGAGGGAAAGCTTGCGAGTGGTGGAAATCCCCAATTTCTCCAGTTTCCATCCATGTAAAACGGCGAGAAGACGTGGCCTTGCTGGGTCACAGAGAGAAAAAGATGCCAAGGAGGGGCGCCCGCCTCTATTCCTCGGTATCCTCGAAGCGGTCGGCGAGCCTCTCCATCACGCCTGGAAGGGTCGTATATTCCATATCCTCCATGGGCAAGCGATGCGGCTCGAATGGCCCATGCGCCCTCATGTAGTCGGTGATCTGGAGGACTCTTTGCCGGGTGAGGTCAAAGGCAACGTCTGCGAATAGGTCGACCGGGCCCACGAGGTTTCCGTTGCAGAGCTGGAAGCCGGCGGCAATCGCCCTCGGAGGTCCATCGAAGCGGGTTGGGTGAGCGGTCTCGAAGCTGCAGGGCATGAGCGGCCCGTTGTGGCTTCCCCTCATCCAGCCGCTTACGAGATGGCCTATTGCAAAGGGCTCCAATACCTCGCCCAAGGCCGGAAGGCCGGACTGGCAGCGCACGAGGGCGACAGGATCGTCCTTTCCCACGTACTTGCCTGCGGTCTGGAAGAGCTTCTCCGTGCTGATCACGGCAACGGGCTCATCGACTGGAAGCTTGCCTGGCTTTGGGTAGACCCGCTTTATCACGTAGCGGCTCTTTGCCCCGACCAGGGCGAGGATATCGTACATCTCTTCAGGGCTGTTCATCAGCACCTTCTTGTGCTCCCGTATGTCCCAGATCTCGAAGATGAATCCTTGATGGAGGCCGGGGTCGATGATCAGGCCGGCCGTGTTGAAGGGGTCGGCAAACATCTTGAAGATGGGAAAGTTGAAGGCGCCGGGCTCCGTCTTATCCATCATGAATGCTATAATTGGCTCGGCCACTCGTTCTGTGAACTCCATCTCCGCAACGCCTGGGCCCATACCGCGAACGTTGCCGCAGAATGCATCGCTGAGCATGTCCTGGCCGGCGCCGTAGAGCTTCAGCTCCTTGGCGCTGGCGGTTGCCTTCTCGAAGGCCTCCCAGGCAAGGCCGTGGATCTCCCCATCGTCCACGCCGAGGTTATGGGTCATGAGCAGCTCGAGGTCGTCCCCGCAGGCCATGATCTCGTAGTCGATCAGGGTGCGGGCGGACTTGGCTTGCGCGAGGATCGATGCCGCCGCCTCCTTCAAAGCGGGGTGGACCATCGAGTGGCCCGGCCAGCCGCCAACGTCGGCCTTGATCAGGCTGACCGTGATTTTTGTGGATGTGACCTTAGGAGAAATTTAGACCCCCCCATTGAAAATTATAATGTTATGAGAATTGGCATTGGAGCAAGGATGAATACGAGGTCCGACCATTGGAGCCCCTTCCCGGGGCCCACTAAATCTGCGGGCCGTGGCATTTGAGCTAGCGTTGGATTGCCTATCCCATCCTAGATGCCTCTGAAGTAGGATGTCCTCGTAGACATGCCTCGAATATCTCATATATAAATCTCCGCCAATTTAAACCTTGCAGGGCTCCGCTAGCAGTACTGCAGGTCAGTTTGCAGTAAGGTTGACCTAATATTAATCTTTTCCCCCGACGAGCAAATTGATTTAAAAATTGATCATATCAATAGTATTAAAAAACTTATAAACAAATGTAGCATTCGAATATAGTTGGATTATGAATGAGACTCAGCAACTCGTCCTCGGCGAAAGCCAAGGATCCGCGATGACTGGCATGCTTCCGATCAACCGCCATCATTAATTAGTATCAAATACGAGTCTAATGAACTATCCCAGGAGATTCAGAGATGTTTAGAAGGATTCTTGTTCCCACAGACTTTTCTAAGTACTCTCAGAAGGTGCTTGAGTGTATAAAAGAGCTTCCCGGATTGGAGGATGTTTTACTCCTCCACGTGATCGGACCATTCGACTCCATATCCAAGATATTGGATCCAGTGGCGCGAGATGAGGAGGCAAAAGCCAAGCTCGCCGAAGAGAAGACGTACCTGGAAAGCTTTGGCCTCAATGTCGAGGCCAGGACCGAGAAATTGACGGAGGGCCAGATAGCCGGTCTCATACAGAGGGTGGCGGATGAAGAGCACATCCCCCTGATCGCGCTGGGCGCACGCGGTAAGGGGCTCGTAGAGGGCATCCTCCTGGGAAATGTGGCAAGGAACCTCCTAAGGTACGGAAATACGAACCTCCTGCTCATGCGCTATGCCCTTCTTGAAGGACGCGAGGGCCCAAGCCTTGACAAGTTCTGCTCAGAGCCCTTCTCAAGGGTGCTCTGCCCCACCGACTTCTCCGAGCCTGCCGCCCAGACTGCGAGATTCATAGAAGGGATCGAGGGGGTGAAGGAGGTCATCCTTCAACACGTCATATTCATGGGCGAGACCTGGAAGGAGATAGAGGCAAGTCGAGAGGATGCAGCAAAGAAGCTCGATGCCATAGGGGTGGAGATAAGGCGGTCAGGCCTTGAGTTCAGAGCATTTGTGAGCGTAGGCAATCCAGTGGAGGAGATATGCGACCTCGCCCTCAAAGAGGAAGTATCCCTGATCGCCATGAGCTCTCACGGAATGGGCTGGTTGAAGCAGCTCGCCATAGGGAGCACCACCTACGATGTGGCAAGGACGGCAGAGCTTCCGCTAATGGTTGTAAGGGCTCGCCCCGTGGCCTGAAGCCTAGGGACGAAAGGGGCTCATGCCATCGATTTCTCTCCTCCTGGCGAATCCAGGCAGAACCATCTGCGTAATGGCGGCACATTAAGGATAGGTACGAGAGTAATAATTGTAAAGCATATACGCATATTAGGGGTTGGGATGCCGATATATCAAGATCGAAACCCTGTGCCTTATTTAAATATTTATAAAATATAAGCCATCATCTCCGACCAGAATTCTCCAAAAAAATTCCCAATTAATTGTTATCGCGGATAAATCAAACCACAATTTAGATCTAATCTATATTAATTTTTGCGACGTTTATTGAATTTGTGGCTAGAAAATTGTTTGGGAAATTTTTGATTATTTTTCGTGGTTAAAGGTAAAAGACTCCTATCGAACGCCTTACTCCACGCAAGGATAATCCTAACGATTAATAATCAATTTTAATTTCGCATAAACATCGAAACCCTTCGAGACAATACCCCATAAGCCCATCTAATAGTAAAATATTCTTCAAATATGCAGTATATTAGCATTGCCATCGACGTTCTAACGCAATACGAGATAATTGAACCGACAATTCGTATAGTAAACTGATTTATAGTTATCAATATTTCTTTGTAGAGTTCCAATAAGCTTTAATATGGGAATACAACGATTCTTGATTTAAGTTGACATTGAATAAAAAAGATTCAAGCACCAAGGTGGGGATCTAAAGATGGAGATGAACCCAGCGGAAATAGGTTTGATAGGGATAGTCGTGGCCGTACTCGTGGGGCCATTTTTCATTAAAAGAGTGGAACGTAACCTTGAAGCATTTCTGTTTCTGATGAGCGCATGTGCAGTCGCCCTTTCTAGGACCTGGCACATCGGGCTCGTCGAGGAGGCGTTTCAGTCTACGGTAATTGTAGGCATATTATTGTGTGTATTGGCAGTTGGAGCCGTAATACGCTATCGGAGGCCGCATCCGGATGACATGAATGACTCTCTCATAGATGGAATAACTCTTAAAGTAATCTTCTTTGAAATTGTGGTCGTACTGGGATTGCTAGCAGGCATAGTCACGCCCATTATCCCATTCTTCGTCCTCGTGGAGGTGGTAAACCTGCTGCCAATCGAGCGTAGAGCGCGGGCGAGCCTAATGTTGTTGGCATGTTTGTCGGTACTGCTTGGGGCTGCTGTGACTCCTGGAGATGGTCCTTTCTCCACCATAGCGGCCACTAAAATGGATGGCTTATCCCATCCAGAACAACTGCTCCCCCTTTCGAACTTGTTTAGCATCAGCCTGATTCCATATCTACTATTGCTAGGCCTGATCAGCACCTTATTCGCTGGAAGATCGACCTTCAAGGAGAGGCCTGCGAAGGAAGGTGCGGTTACATTCAAGAATGCGACGAATCTGGGTGTGCGAGCATGCATGTTCGTGGGAGCCCTACTCCTCGTTGGAGGGGCATTCGGTGTCAATTTCTGAACAACTGAACGTCTAGGGAAACATAGGTGATCAAATGTACACGGGAATGGAAACCGCGAACGTCATAACCTCCATAGCCACGGTGATAAGCTGGGGTTTATCGTTCATCGGTGTACACAGGTACATGCGCTCCTATGCTCACCATTATGACAATGGATTTCCCATGATCTTATCTGTCTTGGTGAGCGTGGGCGTAGGAATTCTTGCTGCTACAGCTTCAAGCATGCTATTGACTGGAAGAGCTGGACTCTTGCCCCTCGATATGAGTTTGGCCATGACGGCAATAGCGGTTGTCGTGATATGGGGCATATCATTCGTGGGGATATATAGATATATACGATCACATGCCCCCCATTACGATAATGGCTTTGCCATGATCTTATCCGTATTGGTGGGCGTAGGAGCGGGAATTCTTGCAGCGACTGCTGCAAGCAATATCTCGACGATAAAGGCAGCGCTTCAGCCACCGGAGATTGGCATGGTCATTGCGGCAACAGCCGCAGTCGTGATATGGGGCATATCCTTCGTGGGGATATATCGATATTTAAAGCCCTACTCGGCCAATTACGACAATGGCTTCACCGCAATCCTATCGGTCCTGGTAAGCGTGGGAATGGGAATTCTAACTGCGGCAGTGGCCGGCAGACTATTGACGGAACCTGCGGCATTGCCGCCCATTGAGATGGGCTTGGTCGTAACGGCAACAGCCGCAGTCGTGGTATGGGGCATATCCTTCATAGGGATATATCGATATTTAAAGCCCTATTCGGCCAATTACGACAATGGCTTTACGACGATCCTCTCAGTCCTGGCAAGCGTGGGAATGGGAATTCTAACTGCGGCAGTAGCAAGCACGCTATTGACAGAACCGACTGCGTTGCCGCCCATTGAGATGAGCCTTGTGGTAACAGCGATAGCAGTAGTCGTGGTATGGGGCATATCCTTCGCAGGGATACATAAATACTTGAGATCCCATGCCACAGGCCACGACAATGGCTTCTATATGGCGCTCTCAGTTGCAGCTAGCATTGCAGTGGCAATTGTTGCCGCAGCTCTTGCGAGCAAGATCTCGGTGATACAGACGCCCTCTGCAGACCTGGGATATGGCTTGACTCCCGTCGACCTGGGCCTAGCCCTCATAGCTCTCGCCGTGCTGATCGGGCCGTTCACCGTGAAGAAGATCGAGCATAACCTGGAAGTTTTCCTGTTTGTGATGGGCGTTCTCGCCGTCACAGTTGCAGGCGTCTGGGAGATGAGGCTTGTCGAGGAGGCCGTCATGGAGCCGGTGGTCAAGGGCATCGTCCCGGCCGTGCTGACGGCAGGCGTGCTCTTTCACTACGGCAGATCATACGTACATGAAGCCATGGATGCCATCCAGAAGGCCGTTCCCCTCAAGGTGATAGTCTTTGTGATGATCGTTGTGCTCGGATTGGCATCGAGCATCATGACGGCCATCATCGCCTCCCTGCTCCTCGTTGAGCTGGTGAACTGCCTGCCGCTCGACCGAAATGCCAAGATCAATCTCGTGGTCGTCTCCTGTTTCTCGATCGGTCTAGGAGCAGTCCTAACGCCGCTCGGCGAGCCGCTTTCAACAATCGCCGTCTCGAAGTTGCAGGGCCCGCCGTACCACGCCAACTTCTTCTTCCTCTTCGACCAGCTGGCAGGGTACGTAATACCTGGTGTGCTGGCCATGGGAGTGATTGGCACTCTCTTCGTGAGAAAGGCCACGGCTGGGGAGTGCGTGACGACCACGGCGGCTACAGAAGGCCTCAGAGATGTGGGCATAAGGGCGGCCAAGGTTTACGCCTTCGTGATGGCCCTGCTCCTCCTCGGAGGTGGCATGAAGATTATCATCGATAAATACTTCATAGCCATCCCCTCTGAGGCGCTCTATTGGGTGAACATGCTTTCCGCCATCCTGGACAACGCCACGCTTACTGCAGCGGAGATCGCCCCCAGCCTGTCTATGCCGCAGATCAGCGCCGCCTTGATGGGGCTCTTGGTCGCAGGTGGCATGCTCATTCCGGGAAACATCCCGAACATCATCGCCGCCAACAAGCTGGGCATCACCTCCAAGGAATGGGCCCGTCTAGGCATACCGCTGGGCCTGGTAACCATGCTTGTCTACTTCGTGTGGGTCTTCTACCTGCCGTTCAAGCCCAGCCTTGGCTTCTAGAAGCGATTGTCCCCCAATCGCTTCCTATTTTTCCTGAGATCTTCGATCCCATTTAAGGGGTATTTGTATCCGCTTCAAATTAGGGTCGTGAACTCAGAATTGGTTGGAATTTCTCTGGCATTGATGAGGGCGATAACTATTGCCACCCAAGGAGGCAATCACTCTCTTTCAAGATGCTTTGAAAATCAATAGCACATGGTGGTGCTGAAACTATTTTGCGCTAAATACCAACCAGTAGAAGATGGACTACCTGAA
>Ga0268276_1004360_pt1 | contig 10042 bp, 4 predicted proteins | sample saktaG_4_FD_190145 | JGI IMG/M metagenome (GOLD analysis project Ga0268276, IMG submission 190145) | Saline water microbial communities from Sakinaw Lake, British Columbia, Canada - sak_2010_1_5_45m | ecosystem: Environmental > Aquatic > Non-marine Saline and Alkaline > Saline ...
CAATCTTCTATACTCCAACAAATAGTAATTATTCATTAAATTCAAAATCAACAGAAGGTAGATTAAGTATTGATGGAGATAGGTTTAATTCATCAATTGGTTTACCAGGAAATAACGCAATTAGTTTAAATTCAATCAAGGATGTGTTTGATAACATAGAAAATAGTAATATCTGTGTTACAAATTCACCAGATGGAAGTTATTCAGAATTCTTTTGGAATCCAGTTGCAATATACAATAATAATAAAAATTATGTAATTGGTCCAGAAGATAGATTGAAATGTAATTAAATAGAGGGGGAATTGTATGAAGACAAACAGTAAATTAATTTTAGTTACAACCACACTTATTGTGCTTGGACTTTTAATTGGGTATCAGGTGTTTTTGAATGCACCAATTGATAAATCAGTAAACGTTAAATCAGAATCAACAAGTGTTTGTTGGAATTCATTAATGCAAAGTTGCAGTGGTTCATGTTCATCACAGGATGATTGTGCAACAGGATATATCTGTATATCTAGATCTTGTCCTATAAAATAATATTATAATACCTTTTGATTCAATAGAAAGATAAAGTTGAATTTGGTTGTTTCAAAAGGTTATTTAAATATTATGATTGTCAATATTATTAAAAATAAAAGATAAAAAGAAAGAAAAATTATGAAATTTTGGATACTTGGAGTTTTATTATTTGGAATAATTTTATTATCTACAAATGTATTCTCATATATTTCTCCAGCATGTGATAGTTGTGTAACTGGGTGTCAACAGGAAGGCTCATTAACATTTGATGAATGCCTTTGTGAGTGTGCTCCTACTTGTCCATTAAATTCTTGTTGTGATAATGGTGTGTGTGATGAGGAAAAAGGAGAAAATTATGGTAATTGTTCTGTGGATTGTACAACGCCACCAGCTGGATTAAATTGTAATTCGAATCAAATTATTTTAGATGGAAATTGTTTTCCACCAACCCCAACAACAATCTTAAATTCAGATACAAAAGCAATAACTCCTTTTGTGTTTGGAACAATGAAGATAAAAGGAACCACTCAAGAATTAAATTCAGGTAATTCAAAAAATTCTAAATTGATTATTCCAATTACTTCTGAAACATATGATTTAAGTTTTAATCCCTATTCATTAAATGATACTAAATTATTTATAATTATACCAAATCCTAGAGATAGAAATTATTTAGTAGATTATTATAATTATTTTAATATTTATTTTACTTTTTTCAATTCAATAACAAATCAAGATATAAATATTAATACCCCATTTAAGTTATATAAATAAAAAATTGAACAAGTATGATTGTGAAAAAAATATTTTTAAATTTAATAATTTTAGTATCAATTATTTATTTATCTTCATATTTATTTGCATCTGTTTGTACGCTTGGAACACCACCAGTTGGTGTCGTAGTTGCTGGAGATCCAAGTCTAACAAGTACAACAGCAATATTTGATGTGATACAACAAGGCCCATTTATTAGAAATGATTTGGTTTTCACACCCACAGGATGTACAGGATTAAGTGTGTATGTGAGATTAAATAATAACTTTTTGTTTGAGATTGCAGGTGCAAAATCTAATTTAAAGATAAGTGGAATTGATGGTGTAATTTTAAATAACACCAATATAACTATCAAGGATACTTCTCTTCTGATTAATTCAAAGGGAGCACATGCTTCACTTGGTTCTCCAACAATAAATGAGTTATTATCTTATTTTGATTTTGATGTGAATGAAATTATCGCGAATGGTAATAGTTCAATTAAATATTTAGAAGATAGTTCTAATCAAGTTTGTATCTGGATAAATTCAAAAATCAAATTAAAATTTGACAATCTTATAATTTATGAAAATGGAACACTTGATTTACAGATTACTGCTGGAAATCATTCAATAACTTCAAATTGGTGTTCTCATGCCAACTTTGATGGTGATGGTGATAGTGGTTATTATTCTATGGATTTGATTAATAGTAGTAATGTTGTTTTAGAAGGTAAGAATATACTTAATGAAGGAACATTAAATCTAACAGTACAAGGTGGAAATGGTTATGCAGGATATACACCTCCTGAGGGTGTTGATTCGCTCTGGGGTGGTCTAGGTGGAAACGGTGGAGATGTAATCTTAGATTTAGATGAAATAAATAATTTTGGAACAATTACAACTTTTGATATTATTGGTGGGGATTCTGGAAGAGGTGGAAATGGAATGACACCTCCACAGGATAGACCAGGTGTTTCTCCAGGAAGAGGAGGAAATGGAGGGATAGGTGGAGTATCTATAATAAATATTAATAATGGAATATACAATTTTTCAGATCTGTCTTTAGTTAATCTTAACTTGCTTGCTGGAAATGGTGGTAGAGGAGGAGACTCTGGATTTGATCGTGGTGTAGATAATGGGAACTATTGTATAGGAACAAATGAAAATGATACAGAAAATCAATGTGGTGGTTGGGGTGGACCAGGTGGAAACATATTCATCTCAAGTTTAGGTTCATTGTTTAATAAAGGAACATTAAACATAAGTGCAACAGCAGGTAATGGAAATAATGGTGGAGAAAAAGTTAATCATGAGTGCTATGGTCTTAATGGAAATGGTGGTAATGCTGGTAGTATTTATGGAATGGATATTGGATTAGGAAATGATATTGATATTACTAATTTAATTAATAATGGAAGTTTAGATTTCACTCTAAAAAGTGGAATAAATGGAAATTATATTGGTGATGGTTGTTGGGAAATTGAAAAGAACGGAAATCTAGGAAGCATATCTCGTCTTGATATTAATTATTTTGATAACCAGGTAAAGGAAGGATTAATTGTTTTAAAAGATACACAACTAACTGCAGAAAGATATGCAGATTATGTTTCAAACATAGGTGCAACCTACCCACATTACAATATGGATTCATATATCCCATATCCAGGAGATATTATTATTAGAAACCTAAAATCAGGAAGCTATACTCCAGAAAAAACAGAAATAAATCAAGAAGATATGTTAACCCGTAATAGAAAGATAGTTATTGCTGGATGTAATGTTAATGAAAATAGTGAAGTTACTTTGAAATCCAAAGAAAATTATATAATTGTTTCAAACCCCTATGGATTTACAGTTAATGCAACACCAAACCCTTTCTTAAAATTTTATGAAAATTGTATTCCCTGTGATAATTCAAATCTATTAGGAGCAGATAGAATTTCCGATGTTTATTCAATTTATTCTACAATAGAAGGAACAATAGATTCTAAAGATCTAAATATTTATTATACAGATAGTGAAGGAAATATTTTAGCACTTAATAATCCATTCTTTGCAAATAAACCATTATACACAAACCAATATTCAATAGCTGGAGTATTTGATAAAAAGACAGGATTATATAAGTATGAGATAAGACCTGAAAATTTATTATGGTATGATAATCCAGAGTACATAGATAATTATACTCTTTCAATTGCTGATGCACCATATTGTGCTGGTCAACAATACTTTATTGAAGGAAAGATAGATGGACATCCATTTGAGTTCCCATTTATACCATTATTTAAATCAAATTAAATTAATGTGAAAGAATATGAATATGTTTCAAAAATTATTTAAATCAAATAAAAAGGATGTTGATTTTTTAGCTAGTACACTATCAAATAAAACAAAGAATCTAACTCGTGATGAAGTAAAAAATGCTATTGTTGCAGAAGGATATTCAAAGAATATAGCAAATAAGGTTATAAATAAATTTAAAAATAATAGTTTTAGAGATGATTTAACAAATAAGGTTAAAGATTCTTCAAAATTAAAATCTGATAAGGAAAAACTATTGAAAGAATTGTCCCAATCAGTAAAAGAACAAAAAAAAGAAGATGTTAAAGAATTAAAAACAGAAGCTTCTCAAAAATCAGAATTAAAAAAAGTTTCAAAAACAAAAAGTTCTGCAAAAGGGAAGAAAGCAAATATATTTAGAAAAGCATACCTCTATTGTGAAGATAAATATTATGATTTAATAGAAGCTGTTGGTGTAACCAAATTAACAGACAAGATTGACAAGAAAGTTCCAAGTTTTATTTTATTTATATTATTAATTATTGTTATTCTTGCTCTTTTATTAACACTTGTTCTTCCACACCAAAAAGAGTGGACAATGGGTATTCATGTTATTGATTCAAGTGGTTCTGATTTATCAGGAGTTAAGCTTTTACTTACTGCAAAGGATAAAAACATAATCTCTGCACAAACAGATGTTTTTGGGGATGCAAGGCTTGAGCAGTTCAAAGCCAAATCAAAAGTAGATGTTAAGTTACGTGCATCTAAAGAAAAGTATTTACCAAGTGATGTTGATTTTAAGTTAACCAAAGATAATTTAAATCAAAAAATCACACTTGAGATAAACACAAATGAATTATTATTAATGGATGATTCTTTAGAAAAGATAAGAAGCATTTCTTTTGTTGAAAATGGAACCTTATTGGTATTGAGTCCATTATCAGTTACATTCACTTGTTCAAAACCAAATAAAACTCCATCACCAAGCTATAAGCAGGTAACAAGTGGAAAAGTAATTGTTACACAGGTTGCTGGTTGTGGAGAATTAAGAGTTAATGTTGTTTCTGATAACTATGAACAGATATCAAATATGATTGTTCCAGCTAGTGACAAGATAAACTTAACAAAAGTATTAACAAACACAGGTCAATTGACTGTTAAATTAAAAAACATATCTGGGAATAACATTTCTGATGGATTAATCAAGGTTTACTCCACAGATTTGTCTACTACAATGATAGATGAATCAGAGTTCGTATTAAAAACAGGAAATTCAGATATTTATGGTAAATCCGTTTTTGATTTAACTCCTGGAAATTATCTTGCTTCTGTTGATAAGATTGGATATTTGTTTTTACCAAAGCAGGGTCCAATAAATATAAGTGTGAAAAATAATACTGATGTGGAATATACTTTATTTACTGCTCAAAACATAAATGAGTTTGATTGTTCAAAACCATTATATGAGCCTTTCTGTAATAATGGGGAAATTGATTGTAATAATCCAATACTTCTGCCCTATTTAACATTTAACGATGATGGTACATGCGTACTTGGAACAGTAGGATATTTAGATGTTACTCTAAAGGATGCAAATAGTGGTTCTCCAGTTAATGGGGATGTAACTCTATGGGGTAAGGTAAAAGACACAAATGCACCCTATAAGGATCTAGGAAAAACAATTGATGACACTAATCATGCTGTGTTCGATGTTTTAGATACCTATGTCTATAAAGTTTTTGTAACAAATACAGAAGTGAACGGATATTTACAACCAGATCCACAGGATGTTAATGGTATTGATAAAAATATAATTATATTACTTGAATATTCTTCAGAACTTAATTCAGGAACAATAGGAGTTAATGTTACTGAACAAAGTAATAATATTTCAAATGCAAGAGTTTATTTATACAAAAAAATAAATTCAGGAGATGTATTAATTAACCCAACTCCTAAATTAACAAATATACAAGGGGATGTTAATTTTCCTATAATGAGATCTGGATATAAATATTTTGCATATGCTATCCATACGATTGATAATCTTGAAGGTACTTCTTTAGAAAAAAAATTAGATGCAAACGAATTTCTACAATTAGATGTTTCTCTAACCAATACCCCAAGAATATTGAATCTAAAGGTAACTCCAAGTAATTATGATATTAATTTTTATAGTCCAACACATGAATTAATTACTGACTTTGTAGTTAATCCTGTTGATCAAAATAAACAATATATATTCACTACTAATAATTCGCAGATTTATGCTGTTGTTAAAGCAGGTGGATATGCATCATACCAAACAGAGATAATTAAATTATATCCTGGTCAAGAGGTATTTAAAGAAATACAATTAATTACATTTGCATCTTGTTCAAAAGCAAAGCTTGAGTTTATTGGAATGTATAATCAGGAAGGAGATATTAAAGTTATTAATATAGATTATAATAATTATACATTAGCAGATGAATATAAACTTAAGTTTAAATATTCTGCTTGTCTTGCAAGTAAAGATATTTCCTATGCTCACATTAGAGCAGGAACAAAGCAAATAGTGGATGATGATTCTATTGTTCTACAGGGACTATATACTACTGTCGAAGAGGCAACACAAAAACTTGGATTTGCATTCCAGGGTGAATTAGTTGATTGGAATACAACCTATTATAATCAATATTACAATCTTGATCATTCATATTCATGGAATGAGATTGGAGAGAAATGGATAGATATTGATTTCAAAGATTCAGATATAGATCAAATTGAATTTTCAGTTAATTTCACTTTTAAAGGAGACATATCTCCAATTGAAGATTATAAAATAAGTTATAGAGCACTATCCTTTGATAATCCTAACTTCTATTTTGATCCACAATTTACTGGTGCAAACAATTGGTCAATTGTTCCTAAGGGTTACTTTTATGCTAAAACAAATAAATATCAGATCCCTTTTGCGAATACAGATTATATATTAACCTGGAAGCTAAAGGATGCAAGTGGTACAGAACTAACCATGAATGGTAATTCCTATCCATTAAATATTAATACAAATTACTTGTATGATCTAAAGTTTTTACATCTTAAATCTATTAATAAGTTTGGGATTGTTGAAAACACTTCACAGTATACTAATAATAATTTAATTTATAATTCATATATTTTTAAAGATAGATATAATAATATTGTACAAGATCCAAACAATAATGATACTAACTTTAAGATTAATGATGTGAATTCAAATAGAGGATATTATTTTGATTTAAATTCAGTTTTACATGCATCTAGTTTCTTCGAAATTGGATCTTCTGTTAATCCAAAAATAAAAACAAATATAATTGCTCCATTTGCAAGATTGGATATTCCTGTATATGCTTATATTTCTGGAGCTGATTATCTTGTGGAAATAAATACGAGTGATTCATCAGGAAACAATTATATTTATGCAGGAACAAATGATGTGAACTTCTTTGTGCATAGTAATATGGGAGTCCCATTATCTGGAGTAGGAGTTAAATATTCATTTGCTGCAGATCCTGGTTTTGAATATGTACTTGGAGAAACAAATGCTAATGGTGCACTTCTGGATAAAAATGTAGTTGTGCCTATTAATTTAGTTGGTTCTAATATTAATTTTATGTTTACTTTTGATGCAAACTATGGATTTAATAATTCACAATTAGTTATTAATAAAGAAATTAAATCTGGATATTTTATCATTCCAGGAACTCCACTTAATTATACTGCAAATGTAATATCAATTGAAGGAATTAATAATGTAATGATAGATACTTCTGATTACAATGTTGTAAAAAGAACAGACCTAGTTCCTGTTCTTCAAACAGTAAATATCAGATCAAGTTCTGGAATTATAGATGTTGATTCTACGGATGCATGGGTTACAAGTGCAAATGATCTTCCTAATAAACAATTGTATACAGAGAACACAAATATATTTGCTCCAATTGTCCTTGATTCTAATAATATTAATGGAAGTTTATCTGAATTAGCAGCATTTGAGAATGATCTATTAATTGGAGATAATAATGGAATACCAATTGTGCAGCTATTGGATCAAAATGTGCTTATAAATATAAATTATTTCGGAGACATAACTACATTTACCCCTGTTATTGGTCCTGGTATCTATGTTGATAATAATGGAGATACTCATGTTGAGTTAATTAAGGATGAAATTAATTCAAAGGATTTAGTTTATAATTTAGTTAAGTCTTCTGCATCACCTTTGATTATGAAAATAAATAATGTTGTTGCAAGTGGAACAAGCGATATAAATTTAGAATATATGAATGAAGCTCTTCTTGCCTATTCAGGAACAGAGATAACGGATACAGGAATATCAATTACAATACCATATTTATTAACTTCCAGTTCAACCACTGGTAAATCTAAAGAAGTAAATTTAGATTTTAATATTCAGGTTGGATCTGATCTTTTTATAATCCACACAAAAGTAACCTATTTGGATGTGTTTGATAAAGATACTATTGTTATTGAAAAAATTATTAAAAAACCAATTATTGATTGTAAGGAATCTATTTGTAAATCTGATGTTGTTTATAATCTCAAAAATGACACCAAATCATATTCTATAAGTTTAATGCAATTTACAGACGTTAATGATTCAAATATTCCATTAGAAATATCTACTACCTTTAATCTCCCAAAGTTTGTTGATAATACTGATCTAAACTTTACAGTAATATCAAACTATGAATTCTTTTCAATATTTAATTATTATTTTGCAAGTAATAATAATCCATTAAAATTAAATTTTGCATATTTAATAGATGGTACACAAATAAATGCAACAAATAATTTAATGATGTCAATTGTAGTTTATAAAGAATTACCTCTTCCTTCAAACTATGGAGTGCAAGAAAATATTTGTGTTGGTGTTGGAGGACAAATTGACGGCCAAACTACTCCTCCTGATAACGTTTTTATTTTAGCATCATGTGATGAACAATTAGATTGTGAATCTGGAGAAGGTGCAGTTCCAAAGGTATTATATTATTGGGGAAAATCAAATACAGATATTTCATGGTCTGGTACAGAAGATAAAATGAGTTGTATTAGTGATAATAGTGAATATGATACTACAAAGAAATTTTATTGTGATTCAAGTCAAATGTTATTATCAGTAATTAATAGGGTGAACAATACAAATTGTGATAAAACAAATTATCCAAATTGTGAAACCAATTATTATATTTATCTTATGGAAGACGGGGTTTCCACAGACTTGTTAAGTGATTTTATAAATGATAATAAGTTCACTAGTGGTATCGATAATACTGCAGTAATTACATATATAACTAATCTTTTTAATGATGGTAAGTTTACTATATTTAAAAATAAAACAGAACCAGGAATGTATAAGGTTACTGTAACAAATATAAATAATGTTAAGCTAGATATTAACCTAGAACTACTTAAATCTTTACCTGCATCTCAAAGAAGTATATTCTATTATCTACCTATTGATGGAACACTAGGATATGTTGATGGAGATAGGGTTGGCTATGGTACTGCTGTTGATTATCAAGAACCAACAGGTAATCTAATTCCTTTCTATTTAGATACTGAACAAATTTATTTAATTGATTCAAACTCAAATTCAAGTCCAATAAACATAAGTGCAATAAACTATGCAAATGAAGAAATTAATTCACCATACTTCCAAAGATTACAAGAAACGGATGGAAAACTATTTAGTTTATCTCTTCAAGGTGCAGCAAATGGATTAAAAGCATTGGATTTAACTTTTTCACCAACAGTTCCAGTTCCAGTTTATTCAAGAATTGGATGCCCAGAAAAAAATTCATTTAACTATGCAATAAAGGATTCTTCAAATAATACCTTACCTGTGTTGTTTTCTCCATTAATCTCTTGGGATTATAATGTAGTTGGGAATGAAGGAAAGATAGATGATATTAGAATGATTGACACCACCGGATACTATAAAAATCACCAAATAAATTTGAAAGGATATGTTGGAATAGAGGATGTTAATTATACCCTATTAAAAACAATGATCTACCTTCCTATAGCTGAAAATTTAGATGGTTATAAATTGTCAACTGTTGATTTTACAAATTCGAAAAATACTGTTCTTTACAATAAAGCAGATAATGCTGAAGGTGAAGAAGTATCTTTAATTTCTAATATAGCAAGAGGAAGTATTGTAAGTGTAGAAGATCTTTTCACACAAATAGAGAATGGAAATGCATGTATCTATAATGGAGCAAGCTCAACATATATAAAATGGGTTTCTGAAAAGATTGATGCAAGTCCTAGTAGAATTAATGCAATAATTGAAGATGCAAAAAAGTATACGGACAGCTGTGGTCAGGGAAATGCACAGATTGAATGATCCATTCCTCACTCTTTTTATATCTTTTGTTTTAATATAATATTAGATAATTATGGATATACTTATATTAAATTTTTTAACAGAT
>Ga0268276_1004361_pt1 | contig 10042 bp, 10 predicted proteins | sample saktaG_4_FD_190145 | JGI IMG/M metagenome (GOLD analysis project Ga0268276, IMG submission 190145) | Saline water microbial communities from Sakinaw Lake, British Columbia, Canada - sak_2010_1_5_45m | ecosystem: Environmental > Aquatic > Non-marine Saline and Alkaline > Saline ...
TAAAAGTTATACTTTTTTACTCTTCCGTCAAAAAAGTAGTGTTTTTTTACCCTTCCTTGCCTACCCTGCCTGCCGGCAGGCGTCAGGCAGGTGTCAAAATATCTAAGTAATTAATCTTTTTTTTAACGCAAAACAGGCATTTCTAAAAATTATACTTTTTTATAATTAATAGAATTATATGTTAATGTTTATATGTTTGTCAACACTTTATCCACGAACAAAACTCTTAAAACCCTCTTGAGTCATAAATTGTCACAGGTCCGACCTTGGTAAAATTTATTTATTATTCAAAAATCACGCCTACTATACTATGATATAACAAAAAAATTTGATTTTTTTTAAAATGTAGCATAGTATTGATACAGTAATGCATTAAAAAGTTCTTTGCATATTTTTTTTGAAAAAACAAAAAATCCAATAGCGCAAAAGGAGGCGCAGAATGAAAATGTTCAGGATTGGGTTGGTGTTGGCGGGAGTGCTTGTTTTGTTGTGTATTTCGTCTTTGGTGTTTGCGTCAGGCGCAAACGATCAGAGAAGTGGAGCAATGAGTATTACCCTTGGTGATGTTCAAAATGGTTCTGTTACCAAATATTCAGACACGGTTGATTGGTGGAAATTCTACTCTCCTGAACCAGGCGGCATAGTTGCGTTTTTGTCGTCTTCCGATACTGATCAATATTTAGTGCGTTTCTATATGTACAATTCAATCCTACAGTTAATTGGAAGTGACAGTCGTCTTTCCGAGTTCAAGTCTCATTTCGGAACTGTAAAGAGTGGTTATTATTACTTGAAGGTTGTAGTTGGCTATTCCTCTCAAAAAAAGGTTAATTACAAAATAGGCGTTGCTTATTCTTCTGAACAAAAATACTTATTGGGAACATTTGATATTGATCGTTATCACACTACGATTGAGGCGAATGAAGAAACATGGTTGTTTATCGTTGATAGGGATGACTATTTTGATCCTGATATATATGTTTATTACAATGGCGTAAGAAAGGGCCTTAGTAATAACAGTCAAAATATTGATCGTATTCATTGGGATATTAGCTTTAGAAGGACTTATGATATAGAGATTATCTCTTCGGCAGGTTCAGGCAGATATTGGATTATGAAAGCTAGCGAATAGTTTAGTAATAAAGGGGAAGACATAGGTCTTTCCCTTTTTTAATCATAATATATGAGTTTAAAAATGGAGATAAAAGTAATTTTGAGATTTCTGGAACAAGCGCTAAAAAAACTATTAATCATTAATGGCTTGCGATTGTTAAATTAATTAAAAAGTCCTGAAATGTAATTCCAGGACTAATTGCGTTTAGAACATTTTTTTTAGAGCGTCTCTTTCTTGTGGATGATTTTCTATCCACTTTTTAAGCTTATCTTCTGCTTTCTTAGCAATTTGTCTTACTCTCTCTCTGCTTAAAAATCTAAGAAATTTCTCTCCGGTTTTTTTAGTATATTCTATCTCTCCAATTGCTTCACTAACTTCGGCAAGCGTCAATGGATATCCATTAGAACCATATCTTAATCGCAGAACCAACGCCTCTCTTTCTGATAAAGCCCTAGCCATGATTTTATATAAGAAATCAGCCCTTTTTTCTTGCATAGCATGCGTTTCCGGAGAATTTTCTTGTGAGCTTGATAGAAGATCTAAGTGGGTTTCTCCCACCTCTTCTTCATATCCAATCGCTGTGTCCAGTGATACTACATGATAAGCATGAAAAGCCGCTAGAAAAATTTTTAATGTGACCCCGTGATCCTCAACAAACTGATTGATATATGTTTCAATCTCCCCTTTAGATAAATTCTCTTGTGATGACAAGAATTGTTTTGTTTTTCCGACGAGATAAGAATTTTTTTTTGATAATTCAATAGAACTTCTATTTTTTGCTAAGTAGCATTTGATAGCTCTTTGAATATAATCGTAGGCGTAGGTTATAGGGTTATTGCCAAGTTCAGGATTAAACTTGGGTATTTTTTTATTCTCTGGTTGCCACGCTGAAAATAGCTTGAAAAGATCTAAATATGCCTCTTGAACAACATCCTCTAATTGATCAAAAGGAATGCGATAATCCCTAATCGCCAATTTGAGGATTAATCTAGTCATTCCAAAGATTAGTTTGGCGCATGCGTCGTCGTCACCATTTTTTGCTAATATCGCCAATCTCATTCGTTCTTTTGGAGGCAAAATTGTTGTATATTGTCGCGTGTTAAAAAACTCTGTCCTTACTCTTACCATTGTATTGTTCATTTTTCTTGCCTCTCCTTAGATAATTCGTCGTTCAAATCCTGTTCCGCAATGATGCCTCCATAAACTAATGCCCCGATAAACACAATGCTAACAATAATTATTCCCATTGATCCTCCTTTTTTGTAAAGAACTTGAATTTCTTTTATACTACAGTAATTATTAAAAATGTCAAGGATTATTGCGTGGTCACCCAGTGCCCACACTCTTAGATTATTTTGACAAGCGAAGCGAATCTAAATAGCCTTAGACCCCGACCTTAATAGCGTCGGGGTTTTTAATTTGAGCGAAGCGAAAATCAAGGTTCCCGCCGACAAGGCGGGGTTCTTAATTTGAGCGAAACGAAAATCAAGGTTCCCGCCGACGAGGCGGGGTTCTTATCTTATTGTTTGGCTCTTGACAATAAGATCATTTTTTGTTTCTTCGTTCATCAATCCTGCTTGCTCTAAAAATTTAACTTTCTTTACAAAATCATCTAAAGCAGTTTGATATTCTTCGTCGTTTTCCGCTTCTTTGGCTTTTGTCAAATAATATAAAAGTGTCCTTTCAACGCTAACTTCGCCCTGAAGAATATCTGAAAGATATTTATTTTCCACCAATGACTGCTCAGAAATTTTGTTAAAATCAATTGTCCATAAAAAAGGCAAGCTGCCAGAATTTTTAATTTTGGCGTAATTCGTCTCCTTTTTATACGGTTCCATTGGTCCGACATTAAGCTGAAAAGCTGTTTCTGCGCCAAAAGCGTCTTTTAGATTGATTTCAAGCGCGCCAGCATCCAATTTATTTTCTCCAGAGTCAATTTGTCCGCCAAAATAAGCGCCGGTTAAACCAAGAGCGCCAAAAATCACCCCGATAAAAATTACCGCGTATGATAGTTTTTGAATAATTGATTTCATTAATTATTAATAGTCGGGATTATTTTCTTGAAACGCCTTAATTAAAATATTGTAATCCGTTTCAACGCTTTGATAGTCATTATCATCTGTTTCAATAAACGACTTTAGTTTAAGGCAAACTTGTCTGTTTTCGTCAAGGAATCCCATTTTAACGCCAATTAAATTGTTGAAATAATCTTCTTTAATCTTTTCATAATTCAAATATGGATCGGTACAGTTGACATCATCGCTAATTAATCCTTCTAAATAATCTTGCTTAACCAGTTCAATTAAATCGTTGATATCAAAATTATCGCTTGTTTCAATCGGCTCAATTTCGTCTAAGTCAAGCTGAATTTCAAAGCTTTGCTCTTCGCCTTCTCCAATGCTTTCAGAGAAATCCTCAATTTGGCTTCCTTCATCATCCGCATAATAAACAGCAAAATCATAATCTGTGTCATTCAGTCCTTCAATCTCTATTTTATATTCTCCTTCTTGAGGATTGGGAATGTTGATAATAGTTGGCCCGTTTTCTCCGGGCGGAGTATCAAATTCGGCAAAAGGAATAGTTGAAGTAGAAGTGTCAATATAAGTTCCATCCGGCGCAATTATTTTTGGCTCAACATTATCGGTAAAAAAGAAACTGAGAGAATCTTCAAACTCGGGATAAGGATCAGGGATTAGCGTAATCGGCTGTTCTGCTGGCGGCATTGGCTGAGGAAAGGGCGATGGAAATGTCGGCGTTTCGCGATTAAACCAATAAATAACTTCCGCAATTGATTTGTAAGGAAGCTCGGTGTGCGAGGTATCCGAGAAACTTCCCCGCCGATAATTGTCCATTTCAATAAACCCTTCTGTCGGCAAAGACGGAGGAACGGGCATTCCCGGAGCCGGCATAACAAAAATATTTATTAAGTCAACGGATGAGTCAAGAACGCGATTGTCTCCTTCCGTATCATTTCTTGGCGGAGGAAAAGGATTGGGTTCTCCATCTTGCCAGACACCTGCCCCGCCTGGCGCTGGCTCAACCGTCACCGTTCCAACGGTTCCTTTGTCAATTCCAGAAATGTTTGAAGCAACCACTCTTGTTTGAAAAAGATAAAGATTGTTGTCCAAGTCCTCCAAAAAAGGATTTGTAACATTCATATCAGAATAAGAAACCGATGTAGTAGAGCCGGTGAGATCTAAAACTTCCAAAAAGCCGTAGGTCGGCATCATTTCTCCCAAAGAAGGAATATATTGATGGATAGTTTCGTATTGTGAAGCGGTGTTTTTTGTCGTATGAGTGAAATACCAAAGATAAGCGTCAAGCATAGTTTTATATGTAGTACCCCAATTCTTAGGAACTATTCCGCCCTCCCAAACAGAATACATATCGGAAGAGCCGTGATTAGGCGTTCCCAAAAGAACAATTTTTTCAACATCGTTCTCAAAATTATTTGATTGGATATATGAGCGGGCAACCAATCCGCCCATTGAATGGGTAACAATGTCAACCTTGTCCTTTCCCGTTATTGCTTTAACTTCGTCAATTTTTTGTTTTAAATAACTAAAAGCGGTATCGCCATTTGATTCTCGCCAATCGTAATAACAAATATAAACATCAAACCCGGCATTTTCCAAAGCGCCAATTAAAGAATCATAAATATGAACGCCGGGAAAAAATCCCCAGGAATCGCCAAAAACTTTGCCAATCATCTTATCCCAGTTCCAAGAAGCGCCAATGCCAGGCACTAAAATAACAGGATTTTTGTCAGAAACATATCCCTTAATGGGAATTAAAAAGATTAAAAAAGCAAGCAATGCGCTTGCTAAAAATATTTTCTTATTCTTAATTTTTAAGTATTTTGTATTAAACATTAACCAAAGTTAATAAAAGTGCCTGCTCCCAACACTATAAGATATAGCCAAACTCCTACCATAAGCGCCAATAAGATTAAAGAGGTTCCAAAAGATATCCATCCCCTTTTTTTATTAAACTTTTTATATCTAATTTTTGTTATAAAAAATGGCGAAATTATAAAAATAATGCTTAATCCAAGCCATTGATAGAGATTGCCACTCAATAATGATTCCATAATCCAGCCACTATTATAAACATCGTTATATAACCATTTATCTATCCAGCTATAAAAGAATTGAATTCCCACAAAAATTCCAGATGATAAAATATATCTTAAAATTATATGTCTCCATTTGACAATTTTGAATTTCCGTATAATAAAAAAAGGGCTTAAAATAAGTCCCAAAGAAATAATGATATAACCGAATGTAATTAATTTTTCCGAAATCCCTCCCATAAAATGATGAATAACGAATTATAAATAATGAAAGAATCTCGTAGATCCTTCACTGTGTTCAGGATGACAAAGAGAACGGATTAATTCCGCCAATTTTCTTTTCCACCAGCGCTTCTTTTTCTAATTGAGGAAAAGTTGATTCGTAAGTTGGTCTGTTTTCTTGATAAAAAATTCCGATGGGCAGTTTTTCTGTTTCTTCGGCTTTCTCCAGCGCTTTTAATTTGTCTTTTGCGTCATAATCCTTTTCTTCCTCAAGCTTATCTTGCCAAAGCTTCTCTTGAAGCTTATAAATTTTCTTTTTATAATATTCAACCGTATTAACTTTATTAAAAGTAACGCAATTTTGAAGAATATCAATGTGAGAAAAGCCCTTATGACTAATACCCTTTTTAATAAGTTCTGTCAAGTGCTTGATGTCGCCGACAAATCCCCGAGCAACAAAAGAAGCGCCCGCAGATAAAACTAAGCTAATCGGATTGATTGGTTTTTTTACTTCTCCCCATGGCGTTGTTTGTGTTATATATCCTTTTCCCGAAGTCGGCGAAGATTGCCCGGTTGTTAGGGAATAGGAACAATTATTATTAATAATATAAGTTATGTCAGCATTGCCACGAGCAGTATGAATTAAATGATTAAGCCCTTCCCCATAAGCGTCTCCGTCTCCCGTGATAGCGATAGCAGTCAGTTTATGGTTTGCTAATTTTGCTCCAACAAGAATGGGCAATGCCCTGCCGTGAAGAGAATGAAAGGCATATCCTTTTATATTGTTTGCCATATTGCCAGCACAGCCAATGCCGTAAGAAAGCATCAATTTATGAGAAGGAATATTTAGTTCAGCTAATGCCATTTTAACCGCTTGCCAAATTATAAAATTACCACAGCCAGGACACCATGTTGGCATAATAGAGGTATTGAATGAATTTGGATTTAATTTATCTTTCTCCATAAAAATTTTTGACGGGGGGCTAAAAATTGGATTTTGTCAATAATTTCTTGAGGCCAAAATGGCCTGCCGTCATATTTTAAAAGCTTATCCTTGACATATATTCCTGTTTCTTGTCTCAATAATTTAGCGAATTGTCCCGATTGATTGCATTCCACCGAAAGAAGATGGCGGCATTTCTTTATTAACGGTTCAACCGATTCTGGCAAGGGATAAATATAAGAAAAATGAAGATAATTAACGGTCAAGTTTTTTCCCGGAATTTTATAATCAATAGATATTAAGGCGTCTAATATCGGCCCTTTATTTGATCCCCAGCTAATGATTGTTAGATCGGCATTTTTGGGACCATAAAAAACAGGCGGAAGCATTTCGGACAAAACTCCTTCCATTTTCCGTTTCCGTTTATCCATTTGTTCAATCCTTGACGCGCCATAACCTTCAACGGAAAAACCGAATTCATCGTGCTCGTCGCTATTGGCAATGTGTTCTCCATTCTTAGTTCCCGGAAAAGCGCGCGGAGAAACGCCATTTTTAGTATTTAAATATCTTTTATAGTTTTCTGCCGCGCTTTCAGATTTGACAATGTTGCCTCTTTCAATCATAATTTTAAGATTGTTTATTTGGTTTTTGATAACCGAATACTTGCTTTCGCCTAAAAACTTATCGCTTAAAATGATGACCGGCAATTGATATTTTTCAGAGAAATTAAAAGCGCGCTGAGTGAGTAAATAAGCTTCTTCGGGATCTCCGGGAGCTAAAACAACTTTGGGAAAATCACCATGTCCAGCGCTCAGAACAAAAGATAAATCTCCTTGATCAGACCATGTTGGAAGCCCAGTCGCCGGAGCAGGCCTCGTCACCTCAGCAATAACTAAGGGCGTTTCTGTCATCCCCGCGAGAGATAAACCCTCGTTCATTAAAGCAAACCCACCGCCTGAAGTCGCAACCATTGATCTTGCGCCGGCAAAAGAAGCGCCCAAGGCCTGATGAATAACACCTATTTCATCCTCGCCCTGATGAACAATCATATCAGTTTCTCTCTGATGTTTTGCCAAATAATGCAAAATTGCTGTTGCTGGCGTCATCGGGTAAGCAGAAAAAAACTTGCATCCTCCGACTAAAGCGCCCATTGCTATCGCTTCATTTCCTGTCAAAAGAATTTTTTCTTCATCCTTCTTTTTTAGTTTATTCAATCTGTTCTTTGTAATTGCTTCAGAATGTTCTTTAACATAATCATATCCTATTTGAATGGCTTTTCGGTTTGCTTCTCCTCCTTCTTCCTTTTTAAAAACGTGGCTCGCTGCTTCTTTAAGCTCCTCAATCTCGCTGTCAAACAAGGCAAGAGTTGCGCCTAAGGCAACGCTATTTCTCATAATTTCATTGCCCGTTTTTTTTGCCAATTCAGTAAAAGGAACAGAATAAATATTTTCTTTAGGTAAAATTTTCTCATCTTGACAAGTATCATCATAAAGTAAGGCTCCATCTTTTTTTAAATATTGTTTATCGGTCTTAATCGTTTCATCGTCTAAGGCCAAAAGAAAATCAATTTTTTCGCTTGCAGATCCGATCGGTTTATCAGAAATGTCAATTTGAACAGTATTGTGTCCGCCTCTAATCAAAGACGGATATTCAGAATAATAGAAAACAAAATATCCTTTTTTTAAAAAGGTTTTAGCAAAGATTAGACCGGCGCTTTTGATGCCATAGCCGGCAGGTCCTCCAATTTTCCAAGAATATCTCATAACTTTTTTGTTTCTACAAAAAACCAAGGTTCTCGCCGACAAGGCGAGGTTCTTCTAACTTTTTTGTTTCCACAAAAAACCAAGGTTCTTGAGCGAAGCGAAAGGTTCTTCTAATTTTTTTTAACTTCTTTAGCAATTGCTAATTCTTCATTTGTTTCAATCGCAAAAGAAGGAACATTTTCTAAAATTTTCATTCCTTCAATAATTTTATTGCGCGTTATTTCTTTCCCGCTTCCAATCGCGCCAGTAAAAACAATCGCATCAATATGATTTAAAATCGCAAAATACGCGCCAATGTATTTTTTAATGCGATAGACAAAAATATCAAAAGCAAGTTTTGCGTTATATTCGTTTTTTTCTATCCCATTTAGTAAATCACGAAAATCATCATAACCTGAAATTCCCTTGATGCCCGATTCTTGATTAAGTAATTTATCTAAATCATCGCCAGATATTTTTTCTTCTTTTAAAATTTGAATAATAATCCCGGCATCAATGTCGCCCGCTCTCGTTCCCATCACAAGACCCTCAAGGGGCGTAAAACCCATTGATGTGTCAATCGCTTTTCCCTCTTTAATGGCTGTGATTGAACAACCGCCACCCAGATGAATTGTAATTAAATTACACTGATCAAGCGGTTTTTCCAATTTTTTTGCAGCTTCTTCCGCGACAAACTTGTGAGAAGTGCCATGAAAGCCAAAACGTTGAATTCCATTTTCGTAATATTTTAATGGAAGCGCGTATATTTTTGCATATTCCGGCAAATTTTTATAAAAAGCTGTGTCAAAAACCGCAATATTAGGTATATCCGGCAATAGATTAAACGCCGCTTGAATGCCAGCTAAATTATAAGGATTATGAAGGGGAGCAAGCGTGTTGTATTTTTCCAATTCTTTCAAATTGTCCGGCGTAATTTTCGTAGGTTTGGTAAATTTTCTTCCTCCGTGAACAACGCGATGGCCAATTGCTTTAATCTCAGAAGTATCGCCTATTTCTTTTAATGCTTCTTTAAATTTTTCTTCCGTTGTTGTATTCCCTGTTTGAACATTCCCCTCTTTTTCTAAATCAAAACCCTCATTAAATAATTTATACTTAAAGCTGAAAGATCCTGAATTAATAATAAGCGTTTTCATGGTTTTGAACGTAGCAACTCTTCTTTCAAATCAAGGTTTTTACTAAAAACCTTATACTTAAAGCTGAAAGATCCTGAATTAATAACAAGTATTTTCATAATTTCAAGCAAAGCGAAAAATTACAAGGTTCTATCGAGCGAAGCGAGATACGGTTCTTATAATAACAATTCTCCTTCTCCGCAAACTTTGCCAAATCCGCAAGAGTTTCCTTCGTCAGTGTCAATATGGCAAGCAAGCGTATAATCTTCTGCCACCCTCACAATAACATTTTTAAAAATTAAACCTCTTTTTCCTTCTATTTTAACGCTCACTTCATCTCCGCTTCTTAAATCAAGCTCAAGAGCTTTTTCCGAAGAAATATGCAAATGACGCTTAGCAACAATAACAGGAACTTCTGTCTCTCCTGCTGGTCCCTTTACCTTAAATTCAGGCGCATTTTCTAATTCTCCAGAAATTCTCAGAGGCGCGTCAATTCCTAAATTGATGGCATCGGTCATAGAAATCTCAATTTGAGAATATTTCCTTTCCTTGCCGACAACTCTTAATGTCAACTCGCCTTTTTCCGTTTTAAATAACACTTTTTCTTCGGCTGCAAAATCATCAGATTGTGATAATTTTCGCAAGCTTTTAAGTTCATATCCCTCGCCAAAGAGAACATCAATGTCTTGGCGAGTTAAATGGATGTGTCTGGCTGAAACTTCAACTTTAATTTGCATTATATTTTAAAAATTATGATTAAAAACAATCTTTTTCGCCAGAAGAATCGTTTTCTTGTTCCTCAGGCACGCTTTTATCTTG
>Ga0268276_1004362_pt1 | contig 10040 bp, 12 predicted proteins | sample saktaG_4_FD_190145 | JGI IMG/M metagenome (GOLD analysis project Ga0268276, IMG submission 190145) | Saline water microbial communities from Sakinaw Lake, British Columbia, Canada - sak_2010_1_5_45m | ecosystem: Environmental > Aquatic > Non-marine Saline and Alkaline > Saline ...
GTCATGGAACGAGGTAAAAAAAGTGTGGCCGAAAGAATCGTCTACAATGCTTTTAATATTTTAAAGGAAAAAACCAAACAGGATCCTCGACACATTTTTAATAAGGCTATTAAAAAAGTTTCTCCTTTGGTAGAAGTTCGAGGTAAACGAGTGGGCGGAGCTAACTATCAAGTACCTTTTCAGGTACGTGGTGAAAGACGTTATTTCTTAGCTTGTAATTGGCTAATAAAAGCGGCTGAGGAACGCAAAGGTCGTTCTATGGCTGAAAAGATGGCTATCGAGATCCTAGATGCCTCCAACGGCGAAGGAACCGCGGTTAAAAAGCGAGAGGCAGTACACAGAATGGCTGAAGCCAATAAGGCTTTTGCTCATTTTTCACGATAATTATTTTAATTTTTTAAATATTTATGGCTCGAGAATATTCGCTGGATAATATCCGAAATATCGGAATTATGGCTCACATTGACGCTGGTAAGACTACTTTTACTGAGCGTGTTTTGTTTTACACTGGTAAAAAGCATAAAATTGGTGAAGTGCACGAAGGAGCAGCTGAAATGGATTGGATGGAACAGGAAAAGGAAAGGGGCATTACTATTACTTCAGCCGCGACCACTTGTTTTTGGAAAAATAAAAAAATTAATATTATTGATACTCCGGGTCACGTTGACTTTACCGTTGAAGTGGAGCGCTCTCTGCGCGTTCTAGATGGAGCTATCGCTGTATTCGATGGTCAAGCTGGTGTTGAGCCACAGTCAGAGACTGTCTGGCGTCAGGCGGATAAATATCAAGTTCCTCGTCTTTGTTTTATTAATAAGATGGATAAGATGGGAGCTGATTTTTGTATGAGTCTAAATTCTATCCGTACTCGTCTAAATTCTAGAGCAGTGGCTATTCAATTACCAATTGGAGCAGAAAGCAACCTATCTGGTGTTATCGATCTCTTAACTAAAAAAGCTTATATTTTTTCTGGTCATTTTGGAGTTAATGTTGAAGAGATTCCAATCCCCGAAGATATGAAAGAGAAAGTGGAGCAATATTATAATGAATTAGTTGAAAAAGTAGTGGAATGTGATGAGGTAACTATTGAAAAATATTTAGCTGGACAAGAAATTAGTGTAGAAGAACTGAAAAGAGCTATTAGAAAAGGAGTTATTTCTAATTCTTTATATCCTGTATTATGTGGTACCGCTCTTCAAAACATCGGAGTCCAATTAGTGCTTGACGCCGTAAATGAATATTTACCTTCACCTTTGGATGTGCCGGAAGTGGAAGCTAGTGATGTGCGTGATCTAGAAAAAAAATATCAAATTTCTGCTGATGATAGTAAACCATTTGTTGGTCTAGCTTTCAAAATTGCCACTGATCCTTTTGTGGGTAAATTATGTTTTGTCCGTGTTTATCAGGGTGTTTTGGCTGCTGGTTCCTATATTGTGAATTCATCTACTGGTAATAAAGAAAGAATCGGTCGTTTGGTACGAATGCATGCTAATCATCGAGAAGAAATTAAAGAAATTTATGCCGGTGATATTGCTGCGGTTATTGGATTAAAGAATACAACTACTGGTAATACTTTATGTGATGAAAATCAAACCATGTTATTAGAATCAATTACTTTTCCTGAACCGGTTATCAAAATTGCAGTGGAACCGAAAACTAAGGCTGACCAAGAAAAAATGGGTGTGGCCCTACAGCGTTTAGCTGAAGAAGATCCAACTTTTCGAGTGGAGACTGACGAAGAAACTAATCAAGTTCTCATTTCCGGCATGGGTGAACTACATTTAGAAATCATTGTTGATCGTATGAAACGAGAATTCGGGGTTGAGGCCAATGTGGGTAATCCTCAAGTTTCCTATCGAGAAACAATTACTAAAGTGGCTGAGGCCGAACACAAATATGCCAAACAATCTGGCGGTCGTGGTCAATATGGTCATTGTTCACTTCGAGTAGAACCAATGGAGCAGGGACAAGGCTATGAATTTAAGGATGAAATCAAAGGTGGCATTATTCCGAAAGAATATATTCCAGCGATTGAAAAGGGCGTTAAAGAAGCCTTAACCAGCGGCATCTTGGCTGGCTATCCAATGGTTGATGTTCGCGCAGCTGTTTTTTATGGCTCCTATCATGAAGTTGATTCTTCGGAAATTGCCTTTAAAATGGCCGCTATTTTTGCTTTTAAAGAAGCCTGTCAAAAAGCTGGCCCTGTTTTACTAGAGCCGATTATGAAAGTAGAAGTAATTACTCCGGAGGAGTATATGGGCAATATTATTGGTGATTTAAATAGTAAACGTGGACATATTGAAGAAATGTCTGATCGGGCTAATGTAAAAGTTGTTAAATCCAAAGTTCCTTTGGCAGAAATGTTTGGTTACGCTACTTCTCTTCGATCAATGAGTCAGGGGCGAGCTAATTACACCATGGAATTTTCCCATTATGCCGAAGTACCTAAAAATATTTTAGAAAAAATTAAAGAAAGAAGTGGAAAATAATATGTCTGAAGAATTTCCTAGGTCAATTCAAGAAAAGTTATCTCAAGAAGGGAAAACCCAGGAAGAGAGAGAAGCTGATTGGCAACAAGAATTAGTACAAGTTGGTCGGAAATTCGGAGGAGTAGAGTTTAAGTCTGTTAAGCCTAAAATAAAGACTAAGGTAGAATTTTTGCCAGCTGAATTAGATTGGAATCTTTTTACTGAAGATATTAGTAAAGAAGAAAAAGAAAAGTTATCGCTAATGTTCTCTGAATTAATTGAATATTTAGATTCCTCTATAATTACTGATGATTTTGCCGATCATAACCAAAGAAGTGCTTGGGAAAAAGAATATCTAAATTTATTAAGCCCAGAGGCACAAGAATATTATAAGCATAATCGTCTAGGACTTAATTTTAATTCTCGACTTAATAAATTTTGTAGATTTTTAGTTATTAGTCAAGAAGACAAGAATGATACTTTAGATCAGAATAAATTTGAGCAACTTCAATTTTTTTTAGAATTGATTCCCAAAGAGCTTAATAATGGAGATTTGTATGCTCAATTGACTACCGAAGAAAAAATTGAACGAATAAATAAATTAGATAGTCTTGCTTCAACGGTAATTAGATTATTAGGCAGACAACCCATAGAACAATCAAATTAAAATATATGTTTCCCGAACAATTAAAAAAAATTCTAAATTTAATTAAAAAAACCGGTGATCGGGTAATTATTTTTGATTCCCAGTCTCCAGAAAATTCCTATGTAGTAATGGGATTAGATAATTATATTAATTTAGCAGATGGAAAGCAGTTAGTACAAAGTTCAGTAATAGAAGAAAAGGCTAATATTCAAGAATTACCCCTGATTCCTGTGGCCCCCTTGGAGGAAAAGGAAAATTTGACAGAAGAAGATTTAACTGATAAAATAAATCGCGAAATCTCGATGTGGAAAAATCGAGATGATATGTCCTATTCGACTGAAGACAGTCGGGCTCCTAAAGCCTGGCAAATTCCATCTCAAGTTAAGAATAAGGCCCAAGAAGTTGAGTAATTATAAATAATAAATAAATAATTAATTTAGTTCGGCTGGTTTCCTGAAAAAAGGAAAGAAACCTCGTAGTAAGCGGGGGCCGTACAACAAAAACATGGCAGACAAATTTGAACGCACAAAGCCCCATGTTAACGTCGGTACTATTGGCCACGTTGATCATGGGAAGACTACTCTAACCGCCGCGATGTTAGCCGTTTTCAACGCTAAGGGCATGAAGGCCTCTAAAAGAAGCGTTAATGAAATCGATGCCGCTCCGGAGGAACGTGAACGTGGTATCACCATTGCTACCGCTCATGTTGAGTACGAATCAGAAAAACGTCATTATGCTCACGTTGACTGTCCAGGCCACGCTGATTATGTTAAAAACATGATTACCGGTGCTGCTCAGATGGACGGAGCTATTTTAGTTGTTTCAGCCACCGATGGTCCGATGCCCCAAACCAGAGAACATATTCTGTTAGCTCGTCAGGTTGGTGTTCCTCATATTGTAGTTTATTTAAATAAATGCGATATGGTTGAGGATAAGGAATTAATTGATTTAGTAGAAGAAGAAATTCGTGATTTATTAAAGAAATATGAATTTCCGGGTGATAAAACTCCAATCATTCGTGGCAGTGCTCTGAAAGCCCTGGAGAATCCTACTGGTCCAGATTCCGAATCAATTATCGAATTGATGAAAGCGGTGGACGAATTTATTCCTGACCCAGTTAGAGACATTGATCATCCTTTCTTGATGCCGATTGAAGATATATTCTCAATTGAAGGTCGTGGTACAGTTGTTACTGGTCGTATTGAAAGAGGAATAGTTAAAATTGGCGAGGAAATAGAAATTGTTGGTTTAATGGATACCAAAAAGACCACAGTTACCGGCATAGAAATGTTTAATAAATTATTAGATCGAGGTGAAGCCGGTGATAATGCTGGTATTCTATTACGTGGTACTAAAAAGAATGAAGTTGAACGTGGCCAAGTATTATGTAAACCAGGTACTATTACTCCACATACTGAGTTTAGTGCTGAAGTTTATGTTTTATCTAAAGAAGAGGGCGGTCGTCATAAACCATTTTTCAATGGCTATAAACCTCAATTCTATATCCGAACCACTGATGTTACCGGTGATATTACTTTACCAACTGGTACTGAAATGGTTATGCCCGGCGATACTGTTAATTTAGATATTAAATTAATCGCCCCTATCGCCTTAGAGGAAAAGCAAAGATTTGCTATTCGTGAAGGCGGTCGTACTGTTGGTGCTGGTGTTATTACTAAAATTTTGAAATAAGTGAATACTTAGCCCCGCCCTTAATTAAGAGCGGGGTTGTAGTGTTTATTTAAATAAATAAATTATGTCCGAAAACAAAAAAGAAGAAAAGGAATTTAAACAGAGAATCAGAATCAAGATTAAAGCCTTTGATCACAAAATTATTGATCAATCCACTAAAACTATTGTGGAAACAATTGAGCGCAGTGACGCCCAGTTTTTTGGCCCCATTCCTTTACCAACGGAAAAGAAGAAGTATACGGTTAACAGTTCTACCTTTGTGCACAAAGATGCTCGTGATCAATATGAAATGCGTATTCACAAAAGAATGATAGATATTATTGATCCGACAGCTAAAACCATTGAAGATTTGACCAGTTTAAATTTACCAGCCGGTGTTGACGTGGAGATAAAAATGTAGTAGGATAAAAAAGTATTATTAAAATTAGCTGAGGATGGTCTAAATAACTCTTAGTGATAGAAAGTGTTTAAACTAAAATTAGCTAAATTTGGAGGTAAACCAGTAAAATAAAATAATAAAAAATAAGAACCTATGTTCGATTTTTATTGTTTGTGTTTCAGACTGGTTTTAAACCAGTTTTTTGTTTTTAGAACAGTTTAAGAACTATATGAAATTTATTTTAGGAAAAAAATTAAATATGACTCAGGTTTGGATTGATGATAAGGTGGTCGCCGTTACCTCGGTTTTAGCCGGACCCTGTACTGTTGTCCAAATAAAAAATAAAACCACGGATGGCTATGAGGCTTTAAAATTAGCTTTTGGTGAAAAAAAAGAAAAAAATATTAAAAAACCTCAACTAGGTCAATTGAAAAATTTAAATATTAGACCACGACATTTGAAAGAATTTAGAATTGAAGATACTGCTAATTTTAAAGTTGGTGATGTCATTAATGTGGAAACTTTTAATGTTGATGATACGGTTAATGTTACTGGCACTTCCAAGGGCAAGGGTTTTCAGGGTGTAGTTAAGCGTCATGGTTTTCATGGTTTTCGCAAAACTCATGGCAATAAAGACCAAGAAAGAATGCCCGGTTCAATCGGTCCTAAGGGACCAGCCCATGTTTTTAAAGGTACTCGAATGGGTGGACGAATGGGCAATGCTCAAGTAACCACCACTAATGTAAAAATTATTAAAGTTGATATTGAAAATAATATTTTATTTATTCAGGGCTCAGTTCCTGGATCAACTAATGGTTTAGTAATGATTAAAGGCTTGGGAGAATTGAAAGTTAATTTAAAACCAACTAAACCCGAGTTAAAAGAAGAAATAAAAACTGAGGATATTGAAGAAATGAAAGTCGAAACAATGGAGGGGGAAAAAGAGACAACAGAATCTGAAGTTCCTCAAATTAATCCCGAAGAAACTAAAGTTGAGACTGAGACTAAGAAGGTAGATTCAGAGGCTCCTCAAGTTTAATTTGTAATTAGTAATTGATTATTATATGTCATTAAAGATAAAAGTTTATAACCAATCGGCCGAAGCGGTTAAGGAGCTAACATTGGAAGCTAAAATTTTTGGTGTTAAGCCTAATACAGAATTACTTCATCAGGCGGTTGTTGCTCAAAAAGCCAATGAGCGCCAAGTTTTAGCTCATACTAAAGATCGTAGTGAAGTGCGTGGTGGTGGCAAAAAACCTTGGAAGCAAAAAGGCACGGGTCGAGCTCGAGCCGGTTCTAGTCGTTCTCCGATTTGGATTGGTGGCGGTGTTACCTTTGGTCCCCGCAAAGATCGTAATTTTAAACAAAAAATTAATCAAAAGATGAAGCAAAAGGCCATGTTTATGGCTTTATCAGACAAGGTAGCCAGTAAAACTTTTATTGTTTTAGATCAATTATTATTCACCGAATATAAAACGAAAAAATTTAATGAAATGTTGAGTACAGTGGAAAAGAAAGTTTTGGATAATAATCGTCGTAGCATCTTAGTAATTAATGATTCCAAGGATGATAAGGCGAAATATTCAGGGCGTAATTTAGTTGGCGCCAAAGTAATTAATTTAGAAAATATTAATTTATTAGATTTATTAAATTATCAGAATTTATTATTAACCGAGAACGCAGTTAAAATTTTAACTGAACGTTATGCTAAGTAAAGTTTGTTAAGTTCAAAAATATGGCTTTATTCGGATCCAAAAAAACTACAACTGAAGACAAGAAAACGACAGCCCCAGAAGACCAGGCAGCTGTTAGCATGAAAGATTTATATACTGAAGAATCTAAAACTGTTAAAGCAGGGAAGGCTAAGGGTAAAATTATTAAAAATAATTTAGCCTATCGGCAACTGATTAAACCGTTAATTACTGAAAAGGCAACTAATCTAGCCGCTGAAAATAAATATGTTTTTGTAGTTGATAAAAATACTAACAAAATTGAAATTGCCAAGGCAGTGGAAGCTATCTATGGGGTTAAACCAAGTAGTGTTAATTTAATTAATGTCGCTGGCAAAAAAGTAACCCGTGGTCGAATTAGTGGCCAACGTAAAAATTGGAAGAAAGCCATTATTACTCTACCCAAGGGTCAGACTATTAAGATTTACGAAGGAGTTTAATTTTAGAAATTAGTTTTTGAATAAATATGGGTATTAAAAAAGTAAAAGCCAATACACCGGGTCGACGAGGAGCTACTTTTGATGATTTTAAGGATATTAGTCGAGTTGCTCCCGCTAAGAATTTATTGGTAATCAGAAAAAGACGAGGTGGGCGTAATGCTCAAGGTAAAATTACTATTCGTCATCGGGGTGGTGGCGCTAAGCGCTATGTCCGTCTAGTTGATTTTAAACGAGATAAATTTGATATTCCAGCAGTTGTTAAAACTATTGAATACGATCCTAATCGAGGAGCTCGTTTAGCTTTATTAAATTATGTTGATGGTGAAAAAAGATATATTATTGCCCCCATTGATCTCAAGGTTGGCGATCAGGTAATGAGTTCTCAGAAATTAATTGAAATAAAAAATGGCAATGCTTTGTCATTGCAATTCATTCCAGCTGGTATGCCGGTGAGTAGTGTAGAATTAGAACCGGGCCAGGGAGCTAAGATTGCTCGTGGAGCCGGCAATGTGGTTTATGTCATGGGCGTGGAAGGTAAGTATGCCCAATTAAAAATGCCCTCTGGAGAAATCCGTTTGGTTAAAAAAACTTGTCTCTGCACAGTTGGTCAAGCTAGCAATCCAGATAAACGTCATATTTCTTTGGGTAAGGCTGGTCGTTCTCGTCATTTAGGTATTCGCCCAACAGTTCGTGGTACAGCCATGAATCCGGTTGATCATCCTCATGGTGGTGGTGAAGGCAAGCAGTCGATTGGTTTAAAACATCCTAAAACCAAATGGGGTAAACCTGCCCTGGGCGTGAAAACTAGACGCAAAAAACACGCTGATCGTTTAATTATTAAGCGTCGCGCTAAGAGAAAATAATTTAGTAACTAAGCTATATGTCCAGAAGTCTAAAAAAAGGACCCTATATTAATCCCCGAATTATTAAAAAAATTCAAGCTCTAAAACCGGGTGATAAAACCGTGATTAAAGTTTGGGATCGAGCTTGTGCCATTACGCCTGAGATGGTGGGGTTTACCATTGGTGTTCATAATGGAAAACAGCATTTACCGATTTATATTGTGGAAAATATGGTTGGACATCGTTTAGGTGAGTTTTCGCCTACTCGTAAATTTGTTGGCCACGGCGGTAAAATGGCTAAGGCTCAGGCTACTAATAAAAAATAAATTATATGGAAGTTAAAGCTAGTTTAAAACATTTAAGAATGTCGCCGCGTAAGGTTCGTTTGGTGATTGATGTAATTAGAAAGATGCCTGTTAATACTGCTCTAGATCAATTACATTTTATTAATAAGAAAGCAACGGAGCCGGTGGCTAAGTTAATAAAATCAGCCATTGCTAACGCTGTTAACACTTTTAGTTTGAGCCAGGATAATTTATATATTAAAGAAATTCGTTCCGACGAAGGTACCACCTTAAAACGTTGGATGCCCCGGGCCCATGGTCGGGCTACGTCTCTACGTAAGCGAGGTTGCCACATCAATTTAGTTTTAGAAGAAATTAAAGCCAGCGGTCAAAAAGAAAAAAAGGTTATTAAGACAGCTGATCCAGTTAAATTAGAGAAGCTGGCCAAAGAAGGAGAAAAAGCTTTAGCTAAAAATACTCTTAAAACAAGTAAGGAAACTTCTAAAAAGGGTTCGATTATTGAAAAGACTAAGGTTTTTCGTCGTAAATCTGGTTAATCTAATTATTAGTAATTGCATTAAATATGGGAAAAAAAGTAAATCCGAAAATTTTCCGCATGGGTATCACCAAGACTTGGCCATCTCTTTGGTTTGAGAAGGGTGATAAATATGTGCAGAATATTAAACAGGATATTGGAGTCCGTAAGTTTTTAATTAAAAAGTTTAAAGAAGCGGGAACTGATAAGATAGAAATTATCCGTAGTATCAATAAGATTGATGTCACGATTACTACTGCTAAACCAGGTATGATTATCGGACGTGGTGGCAACGGCGTCGAAGAATTGAAGAAAGAAATTCACAAAAAGTTTTTAAAAACCTTTCGTCCCGGAGAAATTAATTTAAATATTAAAGAAGCTAATCGTCCTAATCTTAGTGCCCAAATTACTATTCAGACCATGATTTTAGATATTGAGAAAAGAATGCCTTTCCGTAAGGTTATGAAACAGACTTTAAGTAAAATTGAAAGAGCCGGTGCTCTAGGAGCTAAGGTAGTGGTCGCCGGTCGCCTAAATGGTGCGGAAATTGCTCGAACGGAAAAATTAGTTTGGGGTAAAGTTCCTCTGCAAACTTTGCGAGCTGATATTGATTATGCTCGAGGAGCTGCTCATACCACCTATGGTGCTATCGGTATCAAGGTTTGGATTTATAAAGGAGAAGTTTTTGAAAAAGATAAACAAGCCAAGGGCGAAGTTATTGAGAACTAAAAATAAGAATTAAAGTTTTTGCTAATATGTTAATGCCTAAGAAAACAAAATGGAGAAAAGATCAAAAGCGACGTCGTGGCGGCAAAGCTAGTCGTTATTTAGATATTAGTTTCGGTAGTTATGGTTTAAAAAGTTTAACGGCCTGCTGGGTTAGTTCTCGTCAAATTGAAGCGGCTCGTCGAGTAATGACTAAATATATTAAAAGAGGTGGTAAGATTTGGATTAGAATTTTCCCTGATAAGCCAGTTACTCAACATGGCGGGGAAATCCCGATGGGTAAAGGTAAGGGTGCCGTTGA
>Ga0268276_1004363_pt1 | contig 10039 bp, 15 predicted proteins | sample saktaG_4_FD_190145 | JGI IMG/M metagenome (GOLD analysis project Ga0268276, IMG submission 190145) | Saline water microbial communities from Sakinaw Lake, British Columbia, Canada - sak_2010_1_5_45m | ecosystem: Environmental > Aquatic > Non-marine Saline and Alkaline > Saline ...
TTTTGGCGAAACAAACTTTGCCTCGAAAGCATTTGGAATTAACTTTGGAAGGTCTTTTAAAGTTATTTTATCCACAAATAGAATTTTTTCATCAAAAGCAGTTACAAGATCAACTTGGCTCCTTGCTAATTCAACAATTTGGAAAAAGCCTTCTCCCATTGTTTCATTAAAAAAATACTCTGAAGCTTCGCGACTTCTAATTGTTTTTCCAAGAGCGCTACACTCAACTATACAAGCCACCATTTCTCCGTCCCTAAAGAAGATTGCTCCGTCCTCAATGCACTCACCTTTAACACTTAATATAAAATAGCCATTAAACTTTTTTTGTACTAAAGCATCAGCTACTTCCTTGAAATCGAAAGGAGCATTTCCTTTTGCAATTACATTACCCACAGGAAAATTCATAAAAATCAATTAATAATGTAAATTAATACTAATTATTTTTTTCCTTTTAAAAAAATTACTTTATCGGCAGTGTTTTTCAGCGCAGCTGCACTCATTTCCTCAGCCATCATTGCAACCGTCTCTTTTCCCCTATTCTTTGCTTTTATCAATGCCGGAAGAAAATCGCTATCGCGTGTAGCAAAAACCATCACATCAATTGTTTCATTAAAAACTATTTCTGTTGCATCACAAGCCATTGCAACATCAACATCAGTTGTTGTGATAATTGGTTCAAATCCTTGGTTCACAACAGCTTCAACAAGTTTGTTTGAAGCAAACTGATTCAAATAAACTTTACCAATTTTTATACTCCCAAACTTTTGAGCCTCTTTTTTTATTGTTTCAAGATCAATACCAAATTCTTTTCGCAACAAGTTGGGTCCATCAACAAAAACAGCAAGCCTTTTTTCTCTATGCGGCAAAAAATCCCTTATTTTCTTTCCAAGCACAAAAAACACCAAAAACAATTATTTACACGAAAACTTCTATAAAATATAAGTAAGAGAAGAATAAAAAAGCTTTTATTCTGGTGAAAAAACGAATAAAATACCTTTGTTATTGAAATTGAATATGACTGAAGAAAAGAAAAGAGTTGGAGCGGGTTTTGGCATAATGGTATTAAGAAATAATAAAATACTTTTAGGCAAACGGCACGAAGACAGTGAAAAAGCGGATTCTGAATTGCATGGCGAAGGAACATGGACTATGCCTGGTGGAAAAATGGAGTACGGGGAAACCTTTGAAGAACTGACTACAAGAGAACTAAAAGAAGAAACAGGGATGGAACTAAAAAAAGCTAGGTTGATTTGTGTAAATAATGATAAAAACGAACACGCGCACTTTATTACACTGGGTTTTGTTGCAGAAGAGTTCGAAGGAGAAGCAAAAGTAATGGAACCCGACGAAATAACTGAATGGAAATGGTTTTCTTTAGACGAATTACCTGAAAAAATGTTTTTTCCAAGCAAAAAAGTGCTTGAGTGCTGGCAAAACAATAAAATTACTTTAGATTAAAAAAAATTCTCAAAAATCTTGATAAATAAAGATAGCTAGGAATTTTTTTCGCTTTGGCATTAGCTTTTTAAAACAAACTCTCGATTAGTTTTTCATGGTTGATGAGAAAAAGTTCGGACAAGCCGGGGCACTAAAACCGGGAAATAATGTTCTAATTGATGATGAAGTGTGCCAAGTTAGAAGCACAGAGAAATCAAAACCAGGAAAACACGGTGCAGCAAAAGTTAGAATAGTTGCATTCAATATTTTTACTGGACAAAAAAGAGGATTATTGAAGGGAACTGATAATGATGTTGAAATACCAATTATACCAAAAGCAAGTGCGCAAGTAGTTGCTGTTGTAGGCGAAATAGTTCAAATAATGGATATGGAGAACTATGAAACTTTAGATGCTCCAAAAAATCCTGATGTACAAGGACTAAAATCAGGCGACGAAATAGAGTACATTAAGTACGGCGCAAATGTAAAAATTATGAGAAAAAAATAATTTTTACAAAAAAAAGCAAAGCAAAAACTTTTTATAAAGTGAAACTCTTATTTTACTATGCCAAAAAGAACAATAAGCCAAGAAACAAAAATAAGAATACAAAGAATGCGGGCTCTTGCGAGAAAAAATGGTTTAAGCCAAAGAGATGTTCTTATAAGATTGGCTAAAAAATACCCAAAGAGAAATGCAGAAGGAAATGCCATGAGAGTAAGCCTTGCCAGACACATTAAACAAAAAAGAAAAGCAATTGCACAAAAGAAGTCTGGGATTAATGTAAGAGGAAAAAGTCCTGCAAAAAAGTAATACAATAAAGTAATTAATGTTTTGAGCAACTATTTCTTTATGAAACAAAAAGCACTTCTTCTTTTGAGCGGAGGAATAGACAGTCCGGTAGCAGGTTTGTTTGCAAAACAAAAAGGTTTTGATTTAGAAGCAATTCATTTCTCACAAGAACCTTTCACTGATAATACTCCTGAAAAAAAGTCTTTAGCATCAGCAAAAAAACTTGGACTAAAAGAAATGATTGTTGTTAATATCGGACAAGAACTAAAAACAATTACCGATGTTACATACAGAGAATACTATTTTATCTTAATGAAAAGACTAATGATAAAAATAAGTGAGAAAATCGCAGAAAAAAAAGGAATTTCTTTTCTTATAACCGGTGAGAGTATGGGACAAGTTTCTTCACAAACTTTAAGCAATTTGAATAATATTAATAATTCTGTTAAAATAGAAATTTTGCGTCCGCTGATTTTTATGAACAAACAAGAGATAGTTGATGAAAGCATAAAACAAGGCTTTTTTGAAATATCAAAGGGAAGAGAAATGTGTGATGTTCTTGCCAGCGGAAAACCAAAAACTATTTCAAAAATAAACAAAGTTTTAGTGGAAGAAAAGAAGTGCAAAATGGATCTTTTGGTAAAAAGTTCTTTGAAAAATGTTCGAATAGAAAAAATTGTGGATTAAGTGAAAAACAAATACAAATAAACTTAAATAACCAAAACAACAATCCTATAGTATTGCAAATAGGAATACATTAGAAAATTAAAGAATGATTTTTATGGAACTAAAAGACTTTACTGGAAGACCTTGTTCGAGTAAGGTAAGCTACGAATTCTTTCCAAAGAAAAAAGTTAAAATTGATTTGGAGAAAGCGAGTGAAGAAATTAAAAAAATTGCAAAAATAGAAATCAATTCCAAAGTGCTTTTAATGATAAATGCTTTTGACAAAACAATTTCTATTTTTTCTAATGGAAAAATTCTTGTACGTGGAGAGAACGATGAAAAAGAAGCACGCAAAATAGCAGAGAAAATTGTTTCAAAATTAAATGAAAGCGTTCAAGAAAAAAAAGGATTGTTTGGGTGAAAAAATGAAAAACAAAGAATTCTATATTTTTTTTATTCCAATGTTTGCAATAGGTGCACTTTTTATTTATCTTCCATTCATACTACAAATAATTTTTCCTTTTAACTTAATCCCAATAATAATCGGAATACTTTTTTTAATCGTAGATATCTTCGCACTCCTAGTGCAATATGTCAACTGGAGATATTACAAAGAAGAATAAAAAATATACAAATTAATGGTAAAGAAATAATAAATAAAAAAATAAAATAGAAGAAAAGCAAAAAAAATAGTTCAGAGAAAAAAGAATATTAATAAAAAAAGAAGACAACATTATTTGTTTGGTGAATTACTTTGGAAAACTGTATTTTTTGTAAGTTTGCAAACGGAGAAATCCAGTTAACAAAGATTTTTGAAAATGAGAAATACTTGGCTTTCCTGGACATTAACCCAATGCACCCAGGGCACACACTGCTGATTCCGAAAAAGCATGTGGATTATATTTTTGATTTAAACGACAAAGATTTCTGCGATTACTTTCTGACCGCAAAAAAAATTAGTTTCGGCTTAAAAAATGCAATGAAAACAGAGAAAGTTGGCATTGCAGTAGAGGGCTTCCTTATAAGACACGCCCACATACATCTAATCCCTATTAACAAAGGTGAATCGATAGACCCCTGCCTGCAAAAACCGGCTAAAGCAGAGGAACTGAAAAAAAATGCTGAAAAAATCCGTGCCGAATTAGAGAAAATTGATTTGAAAAAATAAAAAAAAGCTTTACTGGTTTGCTTTTCATTTTTCCATGTTATGTAATGCTTCATTATTCTAACCAAGAAAGTATTAATGTATGAATGGGCTATTAATATAAGTTTTTAAAAAAAATCCCACACTATTTTCTCAACACACCGGCATAAAGCTACGAGAATGCTTTTATTGCTTTAAAACAAGTAATTTGTCAGATTAAGTGATAAGAATGGATTTAAACCTAGAAGAAATCGAGAAACGTGAGTCAAGTCCTTTCGTCGAAAGGTTTGAAGAATTCTTTAATATTGAGTACAAGAAACAAATAGAGAAAATAATTGAATCTTACCCCGAAAAAAGAACTCTTGTAGTTGATTTTAAGTCTCTTGAAAAATTTGATCCTATTCTAGCAGATGAATTACTTGAAAGTCCTGATTCTGTTCTAGAAGCAGCAAAGAGCGCTATACAAGAAGTAAATATTCCTTCGCTTAATGTTGAATCCTTTAATCCACATATTCGTTTTTCTAATCTTCCAAAAGACAGAGAAATTGATATACGTGGAATAAGTTCCAAACATATTGGACAAATGATTTGTCTTGAGGGACTAGTAAGACAAATAACTGATGTTTTGCCCAGATTACAAATGGCTGTTTGGAAGTGTAGGCGATGCGGAAACATTTACAAAATACCTCAAGAAAAACAATTAATTAAAATGCCTTCAATGTGCGAGTGCCACTCAAGAGATTTTGAACTTGTTGAAGAAAAAAGTACTTTTACAGATTACCAAAAAATACAGATACAAGAACCCCTTGAAAAATTAAAGGGACACGAACAAGCTGTTTACATTGATGTTTATGTTAGCGATGATTTAGTAAACAAAGTTTCTGCTGGAGACAAAACAAAATTTGTCGGAGTGCTTAGACTTGTTCCCCCACAAAAAGATAAGAAAACAATTTATGGTAGATTCATTGAAGTGAATTATCTTGAAGAAACTCAAAAAGAATTTTCTGAAATTGATGTTACAAAAGAAGAGGAAGAAGCAATAAGAAAACTTTCAGTGGATCCTGAAATATATCATACTCTTGTTGAAAGTATTGCTCCTGCAATTTATGGACACGAAACAGTGAAAGAAAGTATTGTTCTACAATTGTTTGGAGGAGTAACAAAGTATTTGCCAAACGAACAAACCATTAGAGGAAATGTTCACGTTTTATTAATTGGGGACCCTGGTTGTGGAAAATCACAATTACTTCAAGCAACTAACAGTATTGCGCCAAAAAGTATTTACATCAGTGGAAAAACTACTTCAGGAGTAGGTTTGACAGCAAGTGCAGTTAAAGATGAATTTGGTGAAGGCGGTTGGACACTAAAAGCCGGTGCACTTGTTTTGAGCAGTGGCGGAATATGCATGGCAGATGAATTAGATAAAATGGATCCACAAGATAGAAGTGCTTTGCACGAAGCAATGGAACAAGGAATGATTAGTGTTGCAAAAGCAGGTATTGTTACTCGCTTTAAAGCAGATACTTCTTTACTTGCTGCAGCAAATCCAAAATTTTCTCGCTTTGATAAATTCCAGCCTTTTTTAGAACAAATCGATTTGCCAGCATCACTAATATCAAGATTTGATTTATTTTTCATGATAAGAGATATTTTGGATAGAACAATGGACGAAAAAATAGCTGGACACATATTGATAACCCACCAAAGTGGAGAAAAATTAAGACAAGCAAAACAAAAAGGAACTGCGCTCTCAAAAGAAGACAAAGAAAAGATTGATGAAATTACAAAACCAAAGGTTGATGGGGCTCTTTTAAGAAAATACATTTCTTTCGCAAGACAAAAATGTTTTCCGATTCTAAGCGAAGAAGCAATAGGAATGATAACTAATTTTTATGTTAGTTTAAGAGATCAAGGAAGACAGCAAGGAAGTTACACAGCAACTGCAAGACAACTTGAAGGACTTGTGCGTTTAGCCGAAGCGAGTGCAAAAGTAAAACTAAAAGACGTTGTTGAAGCAGAGGACGCTGAAAGAGCAATAACCCTTGTGAAAAAATCTTTGGAAGAAACAGTTACAGATCCTGAAACAGGAAAAATAGATATTGATATTGTAACAAGCGGAGTAACTCACGCAAAACAAAACGCTTTATCACTTGTACTAAGAATAGTTAAAGATGCAATGAACGAAGGAATTGACATGGTTCCAATAGAACAAGTAGTTGCAGAAGGAATAGAAAAGGGACTTGATGAAGGAAAAATAAATTCTGCAATAGAAGAACTAGAGAAAAAAGGAGAAATATACAAACCAAGACACCATTATTTAAAACCCACAAAAAAATCAAACTAAATATAAAAGCAAAAGCTATTTTTGAGCAAAAAACAAAAAAAGCCCTTTTGAGATTACTTTAAAAAAAGAAAACCGTTACTCTTAATATGGCAAAAATGAAGAAAAATAAAAAACAGACTTTTTCCAAAACAAAGAAAAGAAAAATAAAAAATAAATTGCCAGTTATTACAGAAAAAATAAAACAAAAAGATGAATCAAGTCCAACTCAAAAAAATAAAGAAGAAGTTGGGTGGCTAAATATACGAGTATTTGTTTTACTTGGAATAATTTTTCTTATAACACAAGTAATAGGATTATTTGTTGCAAATTCTTTAATCGCACAAGGATTTGCACAAGCTCCATTTACTGATGATATTAATGATCCGCTTAATTCAATCTATCTATTTTTTGTAATAATAGGAATGACTATTGCAATACTCTTGGCACTGAGATTTAAACGACAAAGAAACTTTTTATGGATAATTGAAGCACTAGCAATATTTGTAACATCAACAGTTGTTTTTAGTTCATTCATTTTTGATGATTTAATTGTATTACTCTTAGCGATATTGATACTAGTGTGGAGATACACTCACAGAAAAAGTGTTTGGTTTAGAGACATTGTGGGAATAATTGCTATTGCGGGTGCTGGAAGTTTTATTGGAATTTCTTTAGGAATAATCCCAATTATAATTTTCATAATAATTCTAGCAACATATGATATGATTGCTGTGTTTGGAACAAAACACATGTTAACAATCGGCAAAAGTGTTGTGAAAAATAATTTTGCATTTACTATCGCGATGCCCACAAAAAAACATACTTTTGAACTTGGAAACGGGGATCTTGTTATTCCCCTAATGACGGCTTCAAGTGTACTTGCAAACGGTTTTTTTGCAAATAATATTCTCGTTGCAGGAATGGTTCTAGTCGCAAGTTTTATTGGATTAGTAATAAGTATTTATATTGTATCAGTAAAAAAAATTGCTTTACCCGCACTGCCACCACAAACAGTATTGATGTTAGTTGTTTTATTCTTAGCAATGTTAATAGGATTGTGAGAAAATGATTCCAAGAAAAGAAAGAAATAGGGCAGTAACTACAATAAGAGTTGCTAAGGCAACAACTTCACCAAAAAGGGGAAGAGCTACTATAAGAAATTTAAGCGGAAGCTGGGAAATAGGGGGAAGACTACAAAGCGAATTAACTCTTAGTCAATGGAGAGAAATATTCACGGAACCAAAAGTAGCTGAAGAAATAGTTCGAAGAACAGGAATACAACCAACGGTACTTAGAGACATTGCAATAGACCGTGTAAGAGAAAGACAAGAATTACTTGAAATGCGAAAATGGTTTTTAGGAAATATTTTTATGTCATCAGTTCCAGCAAAAGAAAGACAAGAATTCAGACGTGCAGTTAATGTTTGGTACCAAGCAATAGAACATAGAAGATTATTTAGTGATAAAAATGCAATTAAAGCAGCCAAGACAATTACAGGAACAATTAAAAGAACTTTACCAAGATTTCCAATGATGAATATTGAGGAATATGTTCTTTTACAAAGAGTAACTGTTGGAATGGTGCCCTAGTAAAGTAAAACTAAAAAAAATAAATAATAAAAATCAGTTAATTAAATAATTTTCATTTAACCACCAGCAAATATTTGTATCAAAAATGTTACTCCAAAGTAACCTGCATAAGAAAGAATAATGTAGCGTGGTGTTTTTCCAAGTAAACAACCAATGAAAAACTTTTTCTTAGAGTATTTTGAGAGCCCAGCAGCGATTCCAATTAAATCAAATGGAAGCGGAGTAAAAGCAAAGAAAGCTATTAGCGGAATACCTATTTGTTCAAGCTTGTCTTTTAACAAAGAAAGTTTTTGACTTTCATTTTTTTTCATTGATTCAAAAGTACTTATCCCAGCCAAACCAACAAAGTAACCACTCATTTCCCCAATTGCTGCTCCAACTGCCACAATTATTCCAAGTAACAAAGGAGATAGAATTCCTAAACCAAAAAAATCTATTGCCGCTAAAGGGATTATAAATAAATCAATTGGGAGAGGTAAAAAAAGAGAAGCATTGGCAATTATCGAAGCAAAAAATAATCCTATCGGTCCGATGGAAATAAGCAATTCGAAAAAACCTTCAAACATAAATTAAATATGAAACTTTCCTTTAAATAACTTTTCCTTAAGGAAGTATATTAAGAAAAAGGGATAACTAAAAAAAGTGAGAAAAATGGACATGAATTATGAAGAAATGCTTCAAAGAGCATATTTGAGTATACCAAAAAGCGCTTTGGAACACGAAAGATTTGAAATACCAAAAGTTGATTCATTTATACAAGGAAAAAAAACTATTGTAAAAGGATTTAATGCTTTAATGAAAGAAATGCGTAGAGAAACAAAACACTTTTTGAAGTACTTAACAAAAGAAACTGGTGCCCCAATAACTGAAGGCAATAATCAATTAACAATAAGCGGAAAAGTTGGTGCAATACAGCTAAACAAAATAATTGAAAATTATTTCACACAATTTGTTTTGTGTAGCGAATGCAAAAAACCTGATACAAAGATAATTACTCAAAACGGCACAAAATTAATGAAATGCGAAGCATGCGGTGCAATAACCCCTGTAAAAGGGCTATAACAACAAAAATTTGCGCACAAAATTATTTTCTTTTTAGAAGTGCTGAAAATGATTGCAAAAAAACACGAATCAGATTATAATACAATTCTCGCAGTCTGCGACAAAGAACATATTGGGAAAACTTTTGAAGAAGGAAACATTTGTTTTACTGCTTCCCAAAGATTTTATGGCGGAGAAACAGTAAGCGAAAATGAACTCGTTGAAATGATCAAAGAAGCTAATTCAGTAAATCTTTTTGGAAACAAGTGCGTAGAAATCGCAGAAAAAAATGGATTAGTAAGCGAAAAACAAATAATAAAAATAAGCGGAGTAAAACACGCACAAATATACAAAATATAAAATGCTCCAATTGACTTTCCCAAAAACTTTTGCAAAAGCAAAAAGGCTCCACACAATTTTCCCGAGGCTTTTTGCAAAAGCAAAAAGGCTCAAACACAGTTTCTTTTCGCGAGCCTTTTTTTAAAAGGCTCCACACAATTTTCGCGAGCCTTTTTTTAAAAGGCTCAATGAAAGCTTTTAAAAACACTTACAAATGGAAAATAATTAGGTGATAGAATAGCAAACTTTAACAGTCAAAAAAGAAAAAATGCGATGCAAAAAACAAAGACTCAAAGTAATCCTGCAGTAGAACAGACTTTTGAAAGAGTAAGATTACCCAAATCTAGTGAACTAGAACAGTTCGGAATAATAACACAATTAATGGGTTCAGATCAAGTGAAAGCGGTTTGCGAAGATGGAACCGAAAGACAATTACGTATACCCGGAAAACTAAAGAAAAGGGTTTGGCTAAGAGAAAATGATATAATCATTTTGAAACTATGGGATTTCCAACCAAGTAAAGGGGATGTTGTTTGGAGATATCTTGGAAATCAAGTAATGTGGCTAAAAAGAAAAGGATGCTTAAATAAATTACCAATATAAAAAACTTTTTTATCACCCAGAAAATTAAGTGCAATACATTTTTTTGTTATGATATATTTTGAAGAGTTGTTTTAATGAAAATTGATAGAGATGCTGACCCAAGAGA
>Ga0268276_1004364_pt1 | contig 10034 bp, 9 predicted proteins | sample saktaG_4_FD_190145 | JGI IMG/M metagenome (GOLD analysis project Ga0268276, IMG submission 190145) | Saline water microbial communities from Sakinaw Lake, British Columbia, Canada - sak_2010_1_5_45m | ecosystem: Environmental > Aquatic > Non-marine Saline and Alkaline > Saline ...
AAAAGCCGGAGAACATGCCCGCACTGGTGGGCCACGAGGTAATGGATTTCCTCGTCATGGTTTTCACGATAGAGAACCTGATGAACCGGATCGTCCTTTCCCGCTACCTTTAATTCCGCCGACACCGATAGATCGCTTCTTTCAACAAACTCGATTTCCCTGCCCGTACGTTCTTCCACCAGCACCAGGATCGTCCGCACGCAATCCATCAGATTCAAAGCCATCGTTTCTCCCGCTCCGGTTGTCCACCATTATGCAGAAGTTTAACGCGCCGGATGAAAAGTTGCAAGTTTCGAGATTTATACATCAGGCGTTGGGCGCCAGGCGCCAGGCGTCTGAATAGCAGGGAAGCGGACGGCTATTCACTTTTGCGCTTCTTTCTGGTATAAAAAATTTCATCAAAGCAACGGGGGCATTATGACCGGCTGGAAAACAGTCTTTTCATTCTTAGCGGTTTCTCTCTCCATCCTTTTAATGTATACGGGAGTTCCTGTTTATTCGGGTCAGGACGCGGGCGGGGTTCAGAGAACCGCTGCCCTTCAGGCAGGAAAATCCTGCGAAGAAAGCCTTCAGGAAGCCAACAGCAGGTACTACGGGAAAAAATACGATGAGGCCCTTCCCCTGTACGACAACCTCATCGACGGCAAAATGTCCTGTCCCGATGAATTAAAGGGAGAAGCCTATTACGGACGCGGCCGTACGAAAGAAGCGCTTCAGGATTACCGTGGAGCTGTCGCGGATTACAGCAAGGCCCTTCAGATGAATTCCGACTCCCGGAAATACAGTGAAGCCCTGGGAAACGGTCATTACCTGCTTGGCAATCAGAAGGAGCGTTTAGGGGATCTAAGGGGCGCCATGGAGGACTACCATAGGGCTCTGCAATACAAACCCGAATCAAGCGAGACGATGAACGGCCTTGCGGGTCTATATTATGAAAGGGGTGTCACGAAAGAGCGAAGGGGCGAATTGAAAGGTGCCATGGAGGAATTCAATACAGCCCTGAAATACAGGCCGAGTCATCCTGAAGCACGGGAGGCGAAGAGGAACCTCGAGGAGAGGCTGCGGCACAAGGCCGCCGAGCGGGACGGCATATTCACCTTCTGACAGTCCGTGTAAAAGCGTGTTTTTCAAACACCCTTCTGAAGATCATTCCTCTTTTCGAGAAAAGAATCATTCAAAAACGATTGTCTTTGACCCGTGAACGATCACGCGGTGCTCCAGGTGGAACTTGACCGCCTTCGCCAGAACAACCCGTTCCAGATCCTTCCCCTTCATCTTCATGTCTTCCACGGAATCTCTGTGACTGATTTTGATCACGTCCTGAACGATGATGGGGCCGTCGTCGAGGCTCTCAGTCACGTAATGGCTGGTGGCGCCGATGATCTTGACCCCCCGCTCGTAGGCCTGCGCATAAGGCTTCCCTCCAGCGAAGGCCGGAAGGAAGGAGTGGTGGATGTTGATGATCCGGTTTCGGTACAGATTGACGAAATCTCCGGTGAGGACCTGCATGTAACGGGCCAGGACGATGAGGTCGACCTTGTGGCGCTTCAGTTCCTCGATCTCTTTTGCCTCCTGCTCCGCCTTGTTCTCCGGGTTGATGGGATAGTAACGGTAGTTCAGGCCGAAATGTTCGGCGAGAGATTTGAGATCAGGGTGGTTGCTCATGACGACGGGTATCTCGCAGTGGATGTCCCCCATGGTCTGCCTCAGGATAAGATCATGAAAACAGTATACATGGCGGGAGGCAAAAAGGGCCACCCGCGGGGTATAATCGGTGAAGTGGAGATCCCACGTCATGTTGAAGCGCCCGGCCAGGGGCATAAAAGCCTTTCCGATCTCCTCCCGGGGGATATCAAAACCATCCAGTTCCCATTCGATCCGCATGAAAAAGATCTTGGAGGTCTGGGTCGTATGCTGAGCCGCATGGACGATATTTCCATTGTGCTGAAAGATGAAATTGGAAACGGAGGCGACGATTCCGCGCTGGTCCGGACAGGAAAGGAGTAAAATGGCGTTGGCCTGCTTCAATTTATTTAACACCTCGCTTCATAAATATGATAATAGAACCGACTGGTTTCCGAGGCAGGAAGTATAGAAGGAACCGGAGAAGGGGTCAAGATTTTTAAAAGGGTTCAAGGGGCCGGGGAAAGGAACGAAGTTTCGAGGGTGGGAAGTTATGAAGATGCGAAGGTCACCCTCACCCATCCCTCTCCCATCGAGGGAGAGGGTCCATAAAAAAATTCCATCCCCCTGTCCAAGGAATTAGCCTTTTGCCTTTTGCCTTTTGCCTTTTGCCTTTTGCCTTTTGCCTTTTGCCTTTTGCCTTTTGCCTTTTGCCTTTTGCCTTTTGCCCTTTGCCTCATTGGAGAACTGAGTTTATGAAGCTTGTTGAAGAGATTCCTCTCCCGAACGGGCTGGTGGCCGAGATCTGGGATCAGTCCCGCGAGATTGCCGCAGACACGACAAAAGTCACACTCCTCGTCAGGATCAAGCTGACCCTGAAGAAGGAATATTTTTCCAATCCCGGGCAACTGAGGATCACGCAAAGGATATTTGGGCCGGATATTTATTACGAATTGAAGAAAGAGAGAACCTTTGTCTCCAGCACGGAGGCATGGCATGTTTTCGGGGGTTTCCTGGAGGAATTCAAGAGGGATGTCCTTCCCTATCTCTCCAAAGAGAAATTCCCCGAGGGATTCGCCCGGTCAAAATATCTCGATATCCAGAAGCATCCTTACAAATACGGCCTGCCGATGGGAAATAACGGGTGAGGCCCTGCCCTGCTGTTACCGCGGTTGCCGCCAAACATCTTTTTTCCTTCAGGCTTTTATGATATAAGGATCAACCTTCGGCTTTTATCCCTTCCCTCTCCAATCAAGCCTCTTTTCTCCATTGGGAGAGAATGGGAAAGGGTTAAAACGAAGCGCAAAAAAACATGCTTAAAGGGAGAATTTAATGAAGGATAAAGTGTCCGTCATCGGAGCCGGCTTCGTAGGCACCATGACCGCCCAGAGAATCGCGGAAAAGAACCTGGCCCATGTCGTCCTGGTGGATATTATCGAAGGTCTCCCCCAGGGAAAGACGATGGACATCTCTCAATCCGCGCCGCTTGAGGGATTCGCCGCCCGGATCACGGGGACCAACGATTTTTCCGCGATCAGGGACTCCCGGGTGGTGGTGGTAACGGCGGGATTCGCCCGCATGCCGGGCATGACCCGGGAAGAACTGGCCTTGAAAAACGGCCGGGTCGTGAAATCGGTGACGGAGAAGATCAAAGAATTCGCCCCGGAGGCGATCATCCTCATGGTGACCAACCCCCTTGACGTCATGGCCCACCTCGCCTTCAAGGTGTCGGGATTCCCGGCCCGAAGGGTCATCGGCATGGGAGGCGTCCTTGATTCAGCGCGGTTCCGCTGTCTTCTGGCGGAAGAGCTGAAGGTTCCTCCCGCCGACGTTCAGGCCCTCGTCCTTGGAAGCCACGGCGACACCATGATCCCCATCAGCCGGTACGCGACCGTCCATGGAATACCCGTGAGCCAGCTGATCCGAAAAGAGAAGCTGGATGCCATCATCGAAAGAACAAAGAACAGCGGCGCTGAAATCGTCGGCCTCCTGAAAACGGGGAGCGCGTTTCACGCCCCCTCGGCGTCTGTTGTTTTCATGCTCGAAGCCATCCTTATGGAAAAACCCCGGATTCTCCCCGCCTCGGTCTGCCTCGAAGGCCAGTACGGGATCAGCGGTGTCCACCTCGGCGCCCCGATCCGGCTTGGCCCTTCCGGCGTGGAAGAGATCTATGAGCTGAGCCTTAACGGCGAAGAATCGGCCGCGCTGAAAAAATCGGCGGATACGGCGAAGAAAACCTTTGAAGACCTGATATCCCATGAAATATGAGAAAGCCGACGTCACCCCCTGGGAAGACATCCTGCCCTTTGTTGAAAAACCCGGCCGCTATGTCGGAGGGGAAGTCCATTCCCGGCGCATCGACAGGAACGCCTGCCGTCTGAGTTTCGCCCTTGCATTCCCCGACACCTATGAAATCGGCATGTCCCATCTCGGCATCCAGATCCTTTACGCGGTCCTGAACAGCCGTCCCGACATTACGGCGGAGAGGTTCTTCGCGCCCTGGCCGGACATGGAGGCGCTGATGCGGGAGAAGGGGATCCCCCTTTCCTCGCTCGAAAGCCGCATCCCTTTGTCTTCCTTTGATATCGTTGGATTTTCCCTTCAATATGAACTGTCTTTCACGAATGTCCTGAACATGCTGGATCTCGGAGGCATCCCGCTCCACGCGAAAGACCGGAGGGAAGGCTCTCCCATCGTCATCGCCGGCGGACCAGGCGCCTTCAACCCGGCGCCCGTGGCCCCCTTTTTCGATGCCATTGTCATCGGCGAAGGGGAAGAAGTGGTGATGGAGATCGCCATGGCGGTGATGGAGGCAAAGGAAGGAAAACGCTCAAGAAGCGGGGTCCTTTCCCGGCTCGCCGCCATCGAGGGAATGTATGTCCCTTCGCATCACCGGGCCGGTCAAAAAATCAGGAAGAGGGTGGTCCTGGATCTGAACGACTGGACTCAGCCCTCAAGTCCGATCATCCCCCTCATCAAGATCATCCATGACCGGGTCAACCTCGAAATCGCCCGGGGATGCACGCGGGGATGCCGCTTCTGCCAGGCCGGAATGGTGTGGCGGCCGGTGCGGGAGAGGCGTCTCGAGACGCTGAACGCCATGGCTGATAGGATGCTGCATTCCACAGGCTGCGATGAAATCTCCCTCCTGTCCCTGAGCTCAGGCGATTATTCGCGAATCGAAGACCTCCTCAGCGGATTGATGAACCGGTATCAGGCCAGCCGGGTGGCCGTTGGTCTTCCGTCCCTTCGGGTGGAAACCCTGACTCCGAGGCTCATCGAAGAGATCAAACGGGTAAGGAAGACGAGTTTCACCCTGGCGCCGGAAGCCGGAACCCAGCGTCTGAGAAACATCATCAACAAGGGAAACAGCGCCGAAGATCTTCTCGAAACCACGCGCCATGTCTTCGCCGCCGGATGGCGTTCCGTCAAGCTCTATTTCATGCTGGGACTGCCCGGGGAAAAGGAGGAAGATCTGGACGGCATTGCGGACCTGGCCTGGCGTGTCCTCCGGGAGGGCGGGATGAAAAGGCAGGTGACCGTGAGCGTTTCCACCTTCGTCCCGAAACCCCATACCCCTTTCCAGTGGGCAGGCCAGATCAGCCTCGAAGAAACGTTGAGAAGACAGTCCTTTTTAAAGGGAAAAATCAAGTACAGGAACCTGTCCTTCAAATGGCACGACGCGAGGATGAGTTTCCTCGAGGGAATCTTTTCGAGGGGTGACGAAACCCTCGCGGCGCTCATCGAAAGGGCCTTCCGCCTGGGATGCCGGTTCGACGGCTGGACCGAGTGGTTCCGCTTCGATCTCTGGGAAAAAGCAATGGCGGAAGAGAAGGTGAAGCCTGAGACGTGGCTCCGGGAGCGCGACCCTTCCGAGACTCTCCCCTGGGATTCGATGGACTGCGGAATCGAAAAGGGGTTCCTGCTCGCCGAATGGGAAAAATCTCTCCGGGGAGATCTGACGGAAGACTGCCGTTCGAGTGTCTGCCATGATTGCGGTGTCTGCACGGGTGACCTGAAGATCATCACTGCGAGGGAAGAAGGATCTTCCGGGAAGGGAATAGAGGCGATCCACACGGAAAAGGCGCCCGCATCCCCCCTGAGGAAAAAATGGCGCATCCGCTTCGCGAAGAGAGGGGCGTCCCGATTCATGTCGCACCTGGAAACGGCGTCAGCCCTGGCAAGAGGGATCCGGCAGGGCGGAATTTCCTTCGTCTATTCGGAGGGTTTTCATCCTCAGCCGCGGTTGTCCTTCGCCACGGCTCTCTCTGTGGGCATTGAGAGCCTCGCGGAATACGCGGACGTCCAGATAGAAGACCCGGAAACGGACAGGAATGAAATGATAAGCAGGATCAATTCGTTTCTCCCCCTCGGCATGGAGATCCTGGAGGCGGAGGAAATCTCTTTTCAAGATCCTTCCCTGTCTGATATAATATATGGGTATCGTTATGAGATGTTTCCTGCTGGCGAATCAGGGATGGAAGAGGCGAGGATCCGGGACTTTCTCGAATCGGAATCCTTTGTCATCACGAAAAACAAGCGGGGGAAATCCGTTCAGCAGGATATCCGGCCGCTCGTGTCAAGCCTGGCCTACGACGGTTTGAATCGTTTGGTCCGGCTCACAGTCCGGCTGAAAGAAGGCGGCGGCGTGAAACCCGGGGAGATCCTCACCGGCATCCTCGGTCTTGATGCCGTGACGGAGAAAAGGGCACGGATTGTGAGGACGGAGGCCGTCTTTTCAGCCGAATAACGCGTTCCTTATCAAGAACTCAAAACAGGGTGAACCTCCATGGCCAAGGAAATGGTTTTCAACTGCACCAATCATGAAACAAGGATCGCCGTCTTGGAGAACGGGCTTCTCGCGAATATCTACATTGAGAGAACGGCGGAAAGCGGAATTATAGGAAACATTTACATCGGAAGGGTGGTGCGCGTCCTCCCGGGGATTCAGGCCGCATTCGTGGACATCGGTCTCGACAGAACGGCTTTTCTCTACGTGGCCGATATCCGGCCTGATTTCAGCGACCTTGAATATCTCATGACTGAAGAGGAGTATAACGGCGAGGAGGAAGTCGTCGATTTTGAGAGAAAGCTCGTCCGCAAGGAATATACTTATCATATTGAAGACCTCATCACGGAGGGACAGGAAATACCGGTTCAGGTCTCAAAAGAACCCATCGGGAGCAAGGGGGCCCGTCTGACGACAAACATCTCCCTCCCGGGCAGAAATCTCGTCTTCATGCCGACCGTAAACCATGTGGGTATCTCCAGACGCATACAGGATGAAGAAGAACGCAAAAGACTCAGGGAGGTCATCGAGAGACTGAGACCCGAGAAGCAGGGATTCATCGCGAGGACCGTAAGCGAAGGCAAGGGAGAGGAAGAGCTCCTGGCCGATGTGGACTATCTCACCCGCCTCTGGGAAACCATACAGAGCAAGAAAGACAAGGTCGGCGCTCCCGGCCTCGTGCACAGGGAGATCGGGATCACTTTGAGGGCCATACGGGATATCTACACCAACGACGTGGGCCGCATCATTGTGGACTCAAAAAAGGAATACCAGCAGATCACCGAATTCATGGAGACCTTCATGCCAAAGGCGGATTACTACCTCGAATTCTACGACAAGAAGGAACCGATCTTTGATTTCTTCGGTGTCGAACTGGACATATCGCGGGCCCTGAACAAGAAGGTGTGGCTCAAATCCGGAGGTTACATCATCATTGAAACCACGGAGGCCCTTTCCGCCATCGATGTGAACACAGGGAAATACGTGGGCAAGCGAAATCTGGAGGAAACGATCCTGAACACCAATCTCGAAGCCGTGAAAGAACTCTCTTATCAGATCCGTCTCCGGAACATCGGGGGGATCATCATCATCGATTTCATCGACATGGAAAACGAGGCTCACCGGGAGAAGGTTTTCAACGCGCTCAAGGAGGAGATGGAGAAGGACAAGTGCAAGACGAATATTCTGAAAATTTCGGAACTCGGGCTGATTGAAATGACGAGGCAGAGAAACGGAAAGAATATCGACAGGACCCTTTGTGACACCTGTCCCTACTGCGAGGGGAAAGGGCTGATAAAGTCCAGGAAAACCATCTGTTACGATATATTCAGAGAGGTCGAGAGGGAAGGCATACAGAGTCTGGCCGGCGCCATCTGTATTCTGGCGAACCCCGAAATTGCGGACCTGCTCCTGGAAGACGAGAAAAATACGATCGAAAAGCTGGAAGAAAAGATGAAAAAGAAGATTGTGATCAAGGTGGACAAGAATTTTCACCAGGAGAATTATGAAATCATTGCCATGCAATAAATTTTGTCAACAAATTTTGATTGACAAAAGGCATTGTAATCTTATAGTTTACCTTTTTTAATTTTAGAGGGAAGGATTTCAACGATGTACGCAGTCATCAAAACAGGCGGAAAACAGTACAGGGTTTCAGAGGGGGACCTTCTGAGAGTCGAAAAGATAGACGGGGAGAAGGGTTCTGTCGTATCCTTCAATGAGGTTCTCATGGTCTCTAAAGACGATGACATCCGGATCGGAAAACCCTTTGTGGAAGGCGCCGTCGTTCTAGGTGAGATCGTGGACAATGCCAAGGGACCGAAGATCACCATCTTCAAGATGAAAAGAAGAAAAGGCTTCAGAAAGAAGACAGGTCACCGGCAGAGTCTCACTTCTTTGAAAATAAAAGAGATTTCCTTATAGGCGGAGGACCAGATGGCACACAAGAAAGGACAGGGAAGCACCCGCAACGGCCGTGACAGCAACGCCCAGAGGAGGGGAGTGAAGGTGTTCAGCGGTGAGGTTGTCCATGCGGGCTCCATTTTAATGAGACAGGTGGGAACCCGAATCCACCCGGGCAACAACGTGGGCATGGGGAAGGATTACACCCTTTACGCGAAGATCAACGGAACGGTCCGGTTCGAAAGAAAAGACAGAACCCGGAAAAAGGTCAGCGTTTACGCCATTTAAGACCAGAGAGAGGGTTTCCCTTATAGGTTCCGTACCTGACCTGTCTGTCAATCGTGAATAAAAAAAATGGGCACTATTTTCTTGACACCACAAACTGTTTTTATTATATCTCTCTCTCAATAGAGGGGTTATTCGTTCCAATTCTCATGGTTGCGGGTAGTAAGACGTGTTACGGATATCACGATAGCGCCGCTGAGGCTTACAAAAGCCGAAGCGGTTTTTTATTTAAAGGGGGATTTTCGTCATCCTGACACCAGGGTGCCAAGAAAAAAGGAGGGTGTCGTTTAATGAGCGATAAGGAAACAGGCGTTGTGAAGTGGTTCGATGAAAAGAAGGGTTATGGTTTTATCGCCCGCCAAACGGGCGGGGATGTCTTCGTCCATTATTCCGACATTGCCGGACAGACAGGTTTCCGCAGTTTGAAAGAAGGGGACAACGTCGAGTTCAGCATCAAACAGAATCAGAAGGGACAGGCCGCCGCGAACGTTACCAAGGTTTGACGGATTTCGTCCCGTAACGCAGATCGGCTCCCGCCATTGATCGCATAGCCGCTGCCCGGTTTTTTATTCCGGTCTGAAAATCACGGCGATGCGGGCCTTGCCGCCAGTTCATCCAGATTGATCATCTCGCATCAAGAGGGATTTGTGTGTCTGACCGGCCCTCATCTTTTCTGTGATATCTTCGTAAGAATCCTTGACACAGGGCAACCGCTTTTTTACACTGCCTCATTCTGATTGGACCTGTCTAATCTATCTCCTGTGATGAAAAAGGCAGCGCTATTTTGAAGAAACACAGAGAAGGAAATAATTCATGACCGACTATCTCATCATTGGAAACGGTGTGGCGGCAAATTCCGCGGCGGAAACCATCCGCCATCTGGATCAGAAAGGTTCGATCCGGATGTTTACCAGAGAGGAATTTCCCTTTTATTACACCCCTGCCCTCCCGGAATACATCTCGGAGGAGAAAGCTCTCAAAAATATCTTTATCCACGATCTCCCATGGTATGAAAAGAACAGGATTACCCTTCATCGGGGAACGGAAGTCCTGGGGATTGACCTGTCCGGAAAGACCGTGATCACGGAAGGCGGCCGGCGTTTCCATTATGACCGGCTTCTCCTGGCGACGGGAGCCGCCTGCCAGGTTCCTTCGATTGCCGGCACGAATACGGACGGTGTCTTCACGCTGCGAACCATCGCCGACGCCGATGCCATTATCGAGAGGGCAAAGAAGGCAAAAAAGGCCGTCCTCATCGGCGGGGGGCTTCTGGGACTCGAAGCGGGAAACGGGCTCAGGAAAAGAGGTCTGCGGGTTTCCGTCGTCGAATTTTTTCCCCGGCTCCTCCCCAGGCAGATGGATTTTCCCGGGGCCGCCATTCTTCAAAAGCAAATGGAAGCGATGGGCTTCTCTTTTCATCTGGGTGCCGCAACCC
>Ga0268276_1004365_pt1 | contig 10034 bp, 12 predicted proteins | sample saktaG_4_FD_190145 | JGI IMG/M metagenome (GOLD analysis project Ga0268276, IMG submission 190145) | Saline water microbial communities from Sakinaw Lake, British Columbia, Canada - sak_2010_1_5_45m | ecosystem: Environmental > Aquatic > Non-marine Saline and Alkaline > Saline ...
CTTTTATAAATAAAACTCTTCTGTCTCTAGCACTGTTCTTGCCATAGGTCCATGGAGATGAGGATAAGTTGCAGATTAAGTCTGAACCATTGTCAATCAGTATTTTTGTTAGGTTTAGTGGCTTTAATTTTCTTCTATAATCTTCGCACCATAGATCTTCACAAAGTTCAAATCCTATGTTCGTTTTTTTTCCTTTAATGTCTAATATAAAAGGTTGTACAAGTTCTTCAATTTCAACATCATAATCAAGTGCAATGTCCTTTAAAGAGAAAAAATATCTTTCATCATCAAAAATCCTGTAATTGGGAAGCAGATTTTTTGGTTGTATGCCCTCTGGAATTATTTTAGTCTCTTTAGCTTTTAAACATGGTTTTTCATTCTGAAAAACATAGATAGCATTGTATTTTCTTACTCTCCCATCTTTGTTAGGATGCCAGTTTTTATTACTTGCTTCTTTATCCACGTATACATTCCCATATGCTATTGCTATGCCTTTTGACGCTTTTTTTAGGAGTTCATTAAATGACATTAAATTAAGACAATAATCTTCATCAAGCCATTTATCCCCAAGAAAATAACCTCCTACACACATCTCTGGGAAAACAATAAGGTCAACTTTTTTTTCTTTTGCTGATTTAATCTCTTCTAGCATATTTGCTACATTTTTTTCAGGCATGCCTGGAATTACATTCATCTGGGCTAGTGCTATTTTCATTTTTTTAATTCGTAGATTCTTACGGCTGCTTTAGTTATTTTATCAAGGTTTTGTATATTTAAAAGATTTTTCGGAAAAATCATGCCGTTTTTTGAACCACATAAAGCACCATAAATTGCTCCGGTGGTGTCACAATCTCCTCCGTAATTCACTGTTTCGATTAATCCTTGCAGTGGATTTTCCCAATATTTTTGAAACATAAACAAAGCAAAAGGATATGATTCATAAACTCTGCCTGAATTACCTAATTCTTGAAACGCTTGTTTCTCTGATGCATCCCGATTATTGTTAATCCATTCTAGTTTTGAAGTTAAACTAGGTAATTTAATTTCTTGTGTTGATTTGTCAAGAGTTTCATTTGTCTGGCTTACTTTTTCAAGAGAATCTAGAAAATTTTCTTTTGTTGGATTTCGGAGAAGAGTGTAGATACAATGTGATTGGACAGCTCCACTTGCTATTGATCTGTGGTCTAAGTGAGTTATTCTAGAAATTAGGTTTGAAAATTGAATTCCTTTTTCATATGAGTTTGTTGCATCCATATACAATCCAAGAGGAGACATCTTCATTGCAGGAGCATTTCCTGGGCCCCCAATAATTCCAGACTCTAGTGGGCTTTTTCCAGTTCTTAAATTATTGAAAGCTAGTCTTGTTGTTGTTCCAAATCCCCCTTTTACATGCCCATCTGGTTGAATGCATAGTTCATATGCTTCTAATTGTTTTTTTGCAATATCCTTCAAATCCAGAGATTTTTTTTCTGCGATTGATTCTGCAAGAGCTAGAGTCAAGATTGTGTCATCAGTGTATTCTCCTCTTTTCAGGTCTCTGGTCAGATATCTTAATCTGCCAAATTCATCTTTTCTTATGAATTCTCCTTTAGAATCTTTTAGCAAGACAGGATAAATCAAATCAGTTATTCTGCCTACATATTTCTGAATCTGTTCTCTTTTCCAAGATTCTACAGGCATGCCTAGAGAATCTCCCACAGCACAACCAACTAAAGTCGCGATATATTTTTCTTTTAAGTTAGTCATTTTACAACATCTAAGCTTATGTCCAATGCTTTTGCTGAATGGGTAATAAAGCCAGTAGAAGCATAATCTGCACCTGTTCTGGAGATGTCTTTTATTCTGTCCAGTTTTACACCACCAGAAATCTCGGTCTTTGCTCTTTTATTAATAAATTTGACTGCTTTCTTTATTTCTTCAATTGACATATTATCTAGTAAAATAATCTCTGCTCTTGCTTCTAAAGCTTCTTCAATCTCTTTCATACTTGTTGTTTCAACTTCAATTGTTTTTGATTTTCTTGAGTTTCTTGCTCTTCTTATTGCTTCTCCAACGCTGCCAGCAATCTGGATATGATTATCTTTAATCAAAATAGCGTCATATAAACCAAATCTATGGTTTGTTCCTCCCCCGATCTTGACAGCATATTTTTCTAGAATCCTTAAATTTGGGATTGTTTTTCTAGTGTCTAAAATTTTTACATTTCCAGAAAGTTTGACAAATCCATTTGTTATTGTTGCTATTCCAGACATCCTCTGCAATAGGTTCAAGGCAACCCTTTCTCCTGACAAAATTGCTCTTGCTTTTCCTCTTATTCTCGCTATTATCTGGCCTTTTTTTACTTTAGAACCATCTTCAACAAGTTTTTCGAAGTAAATTTGCTTGTCAAGTTTTCTGAAAACTTCTCTGGCAACATCTAAGCCAGCGATGATTCCATTTTCTTTCACTAAAAGAACTGCTTTTGTCATCAAATCTTTTGGAACAATTGAATTTGTTGTTATATCCTCTTTTCCAATATCTTCTTTCAGAGCATTTTCAATTATCTTGTTTATTTGTCTGTTTATCATTTTATTATTGTAGTGCTTCCTTTAATTTTTTGATTAATTTAACTGCTTCTTCTACATCAATAAATTCAGTTTTGTGCAAAACCATTTTAGGGTTTAAGGTTAAAAACAAACTTATCAATCTTGATTGTTGTTCATATTTTTTATCTTTTTTATTTAAAGTTGGTGAACTCAAATAATCTAGGTCTACATTATTTACTATTTTCTTTGTTACCCCATCACCTGAAAATGCACTTTTGTCTTCTTCAAGTATATCTGCAATTCCGCTCATTATCCATCTACCAGTATACTGGCCAATTGCCCCTTCAAAATGTGGGACTTCTGAAAAGTAAGCATTCTCATCTATTAAGACTTCTAACATGCCAAATTCAAAATTTTTTAGATTTTCCCCTATTTCTGGGACAATTTTTCTAGCTTTATCAAAAAAACAGTAAACATTTAAGATTTCTTCTAAATAATCTCCGTCTCTTGGGTTTGACCAATAAAATCCCTTATTTTTGCTAATCAAATCTAATAAATAATTCTTACATGCTTCAGGGCTAGTTAATGTGGTAAGTGCTTTGTCCATAGAATAATAATAAGTTATTCTTTCTTTCTTTTGCCCCTCTATTTTCTCAATTAATTCCTGATTGCTCATTTTGAAACCTCTAGCATCTTTTGGATTGCTTTAATTGATTTTTTTGAAATGTCTTCTGGAACTCGAACTTCATGTTCTTCTGGATTTTTCAAAGCATCCAGGACTTTTGGGAGAGTTGTTTTTTTCATATTTGGGCATACAGCTAAAGGAGAAACATGATAGAATTTCTTTTTTGGATTCTGTTTTTGCATCTGATAAACTATGCCCAACTCTGTTGCTATTATAAATTCCTTGCAAGAATTTTCTTTCACTATTTTTATCATCTGTCCTGTGCTCAGAACAAAGTCAGATGCTGCTTTTACAGGGATTGAACATTCTGGATGGCATAGGGCAAGGGCTTTTGGATGTTGTTTCTTAAGCTCTTTTATATGGGTGTCTAGAATTCTAGCGTGTGTAGAGCAATAGCCTTGGCAAAATATAAATTTTTTATTGCTTTTTCTTGCAACCCACTCACCAAGATACTTGTCTGGAACAAAGATTATTTCTTCACAATCTAAGGAATCAATAACTTTCTGGGCATTTGAGGAGGTGCAGCAAATATCTGATTCAGATTTTATTGCAGCTGTTGTGTTGACATAACAAACAACTTTTGCGTTGGGATGCTCTTTTTTTAATTCTCTTAATATTTTAAGGTCAATCATGTCAGCCATTGGACAGCCAGCTGTCAAGTCAGGCATAACAACTGTTTTTTCAGGATTTAGGATTTTAGCTGTTTCTGCCATGAAATGAACCCCGCAAAAGACAATCATCTTTGCTTTTGTTTTTGCAGCTTCTTGTGCTAGTTGTAGAGAATCTCCGGTAAAATCTGCAATATCCTGGACTTCAGGAAGTTGGTAATTGTGGACTAAGATAACTGCATTTTTTTCTTTTTTCAGTTTTATTATCTTGTCTATTATTTTTTGATTTTCCATTTTTATCCTAAAACTTCAGGTTTTTGACATTTTAATATTTTCTCAACTTCCCCTACAGCTTGTTTAAATCTTGAATCCCAATCATCGCCAGTTATAACTGAATATTTTCTTCCTCTAGCTTCTAATTCAACAATACACCTTTCTAAAGAAAGTTGCCTTTTGTCTCCGCCATATCTTTGTTTGTCTGAAGTAAAAGGAACATTCTCATTTAAAACAAGATAGCGGTCATATGTTTCTTTCTTAGATTCTTGTTTTATCCATTCAGGACATTTGCCAAATAAAATGTTCCCCCAAATTTCAGTTGTAAGCAGATCTGTGTCGCAGAATAATACCTTATTTGCCTGTTTGGCAAGTGCTTCTTCAGAAGCTATCTGCCCACGAGCAATAAGTGAGAGATCTTTATAATCCACTGTGCCTTTTCTTTTCCCTTCTTTTAGATCTAACAGACTTCGAGCATATTCTTTTACATGTACTGTATCAAAGTGTTTTGCTAAATTTTCTGCTAGCATGGACTTTCCAGTTGATTCAGGGCCAAAGATACAGACTCTTTTGACAAAATATGGCTTAACTGGAACAGGGATATACTGCCAGTTTTTTATAGGGTCTTGTCTGATCTCTGTGCCCGAGATTGGAACAAGCTCTCTTGTGTGGCTGACGGGGATATATTTCATTCCGAAAAGTGTAGCTAATGGAATTCCGTAAGATTCGCAGGCAAATAAATACTGCGCTGGTTTGTCTGAAAGATAACCAGAAATAGCTGATTTCCATTTTCTCCAGAATTCTAGATCATCCTTTGGTTCAGAAGGGAAATCGTCATGATACATGTGTTGTACATTAACTCCTGGGAATAATTCTTTCATCCATTTATATCTTAGATGCCCCGGAATAGGTTCGGATTTTAGAGAACAAACCAGCACATGAAGTTCATCTACATAATTTCTTGCAAAATCAACAAGATATTGATGTCCTAAATGAGGGGGCATAAATTTACCGATAATCAAACCACTTGTTTTTCTTGAATTGATTGTCATTTTCTAAACCTCGCTGGTTCAGTTTTTTCTATTTTTCTCCAATTATAATATCCATAAAAAGCGTTTGTCAAAAATGCAACCCACATGATTAAAATGCTCACATCATTTCCTGTATTTACTAGGACATAAACCCACATGCTAATTGAAACAATGTCCCCAATTATCCAGATAATCCACTGCTCTTTCGCCCTTCTGACTGTAAGAATCATGCCTGTTATTGAAAGAACTGTCGATGATGCGTCTACAAAAGGCAATTGTCCGCCCCAGCTCTTTAAAATAAGACCATAAACAATGATTGCTATTGCTGAAAGTAAAAACCAGAAGATAACTTCTTTTGTATTGATTTTTTTAATAAGTGCTGTATCAATCTTTTTCTGGTCTCTATTTTTATACCAATAATATATCCCTGCGACACACATTGGTAAGAAGTATACCAGATTCAAGATAACTTCTCCATAATATCTGTTCTGGAAAGCAATGTAAGCGTATAACACTACTTGTATAATGCCAAAATAATAATTGCTAATCCTTACTTTAGAAGTCAAAATTACACAGATAATTCCTGTTACAGATGCGATTAATCCAATGACTGTATCATGCATTACAAAAAACAGATAAAAATCTAAAATAATAAAGGAAATCAACCAAATTGTCTGAAAAACTGTCCAGTCTTTGAAGTAATCTATAATAAATTTCTTGAAATTCTTCTTTGTTTTATGGTTTAATTTCATTTTATCTACGGTCTATTTAATTTTTTGGGGTTAGGATTACATTCAGGGGTTTGTCTGAAATCCTTATTTCTGCTTGGTCTTTTTTATTGAAGTCATAGACTTTGTCATCCAAAACAATCACTCCCCCATAATCCCTCATAGATTCAAACTCTATTCTTTCTCCCATTCCTATCTCTCCTTTTAGTATTGTTGACTTAAACACTCTTTTGCCAAAATAAGGTTCTCGGACTATTAACTTTAGTCTTTTTTCACTGTAGTCAAAAGGTTCTCCTCCAGCAGATTTAAACCATGCAGTTGAACCAGAGCCTGTTGAAATAATAACTCCTGAACTTCTTTGTTCTTCTTCTCTATCCCTTAATTTTATTTTATATCTCGCAGCAAGAAATTGCATGGCTGCACCTATAAAAATACTATTTAATACATAGATTCTTATCAATTCTTTATTTTTTACAACTTCTGCCCTTTCTCTTTGAATTGTTCTGAAATTGCCTTCTAGAATATGTTCCAGATTATTTAGGGTATTAGGATCAATACTAGTCAATGCTCCTTCACTTGTGTCTGGGTCTGAATTAACCCCCAAAATAAGCTGATTTTCTACAAGATTTGAAGCTCTTGTGAAAGTCCCATCTCCCCCAATACTTATAACCAAACCATATTCCCCAAAATTAGTATTATCCATCTCATCTATGCTGATTGATGAATAATTTATTCCAGCCAATCTCTTTTCTACTTCTTTTACAGTTTTTAAATGACTTAAAGTTTTTTTGTCTCCTTTAACAATCAATATTTTTTGGGGTTTCATTTTTTGTGTTACCATTATATTATAATAACTACTTTTAAATCTTTTCTTTTATTCAGTTCATTGAAAAATTTTGTTTAATTATATAACAAATAAATGTTTTATCTTGCATTTTGTTTCTCCCTTAATAAAAAGTAGGGGGTGAGGCATAACCTGTAAAAGTCTTCTCTTTTAAATTTCTCTAAGCTTTCTGCTTTATCGGAATAAGCTAGCAAAATGGCATCACTAGGTTTTAAATTCAGATTTTCTCTTTTATTTATTTCAGCGATTATCTCTTTTTGAAGGGGTTTATACTTATTATAGAGATATTGTGGTTTGATTGTGTCTAGGATGTTATCAGCGATTATCAAGGAGAGTATATTTTTGAACCAGATATTTGCTTCAAGTGTCTTTATTTTCTCTCTTGAGAATACAAATCCAATTCTATAATAATACAATCCAAAAGGTTTGCTCATTGAAAAAATAACTGCAAGGATATTCTTATTTTTAAGATCAAATAAGTTGTTTTTTGTCAAACCAATATAAGTGCCATCAAATACAACTTTATGGATTTTGCAAATCTCATTAATAACATAATTTGGGATTATATTTCCGTCTCTTGCAGATGGATTTGAAATGAAGAAGATTCCTGGTTCAAGTTTTGAAAAATCTTGATTTTTCTCGACTGCTACAATTTTTAGGCCTATTCTTGAACCATATTCCCTGTACCCTTCATATTCTCCTTTCAAGACATAAATAATGGCTCGGGGATTCTCAGTTTTTATTTTTACAAGAATATGGAAAATCCCCTCACTTGCTCCAGAAGTATAATACCTATTTTCAAAATCTTTTAAGTCAGGGGTTTGAGATTTATGATATTCTATAAACTTATTAATTACAGGGGTATGAAAATTATCTAAACCTGGTTCAATTGACTGCAAAAATATCTCATGGGGGAATTTCTTTGTTATTTTGTCAATTATTTCTCTGATTTCAGGAAAATAATAACAATAGACTGTTCTAGTTGCTTTTAGTGAAAATTTTTGGTTTTTATTTGTAGAGTTTATCATATTAAGGTGGCACCTCCAAATTGCCAATCAAATCTTAGGTGTCCATCTGGGAAAAATATTATTTGTCTTAGATTATCAGACTTTGGCATTATACTCAAAGCATCTGTAAGTGAGACATTTTGCCCATTTAAGTCATAAACAACAGAACCGTTTTCTAGAGTCATTAATTTATGCGCATTTTTTTCAAGAAAATTTGTAATTTTATCTATTTCTTTCTTCTTTATTATATGCTTCTTTGTCCAATTAAGAATATCCGAGTTTTCTGCTTCATAAGGATAAGCTAATTTCCTTAAGCTTAATTGCTCAACCTTTAAATTCTTTGCATAGTTTATCATCTCTTTTACTTCGTTAACATTATCAATATAACCCCGTATCATCGTGCAACTTAACCTTACTGAAAACCCCAACTCATGCAGTTTTTTTATTACATTTTCTAAGTTTATGTAATTTGAATTTTGAACTATCAACTCTTTATTTTTTTTGTGGCTATAATGGGTGATAGAAATTGAGATTATAGTTAAGCCCAAGGCATACCATTTTTTAAGGTAATGGAGATATTGTGATTCTTCAAGTAATAAAGCATTTGTCTGAAGTTCTATAACTGGAAATTCAAAAGTAGCTAAATTCTCTAAAAACTGAGTTATTTGTTCTGGGTAAAGGGTTGGTTCTCCTTTTCCAGTTATTATCACACTGGTTACCTTATTTGTCTGGGCTAATACACATGATTTTCTGAAATTTCTCCAATTTATTTTATTGAGCTGAGAACACATTCCTTCTTTTGGAGTCATTTTTGATATACAATAAGGGCAACTAGCATTACAGTTTGTTGTTCCCGCTATTATGCTAAATGATTGGATTTTCATTTTTAATTTCATCTCCTTGGTCTGATTTTTCTTCTGTAATCATTGATAATTTGATTATGGTCAAAAGCAAGTTGGGGAAAGTTAAGCATAGGATGATTATCATACAAAGGAAAATATCTAGCTTCAATAGCATCGTCTCCTGCTTTTTTGTGACCAGAGTATTTTGTAGCAATGTAAACATGTGAGATTACATGGCCTCTTGGGTCTCTATCTGGGTTAGAATATACTCCAAACAACTTTAATTCTTGGATATCAATATCTGTTTCTTCTTTTGTTTCCCTTATACATGTCTGTTCAATTGTTTCTTCCCCATACTCGAGATAGCCCCCTGGCAAAGCCCACATATCTTTGAATGGTTCGTGTTTTCTTTTAACTAAAAGAATGCTTCCTTTTCTTTCAATTATAATATCTGCTGTGCATCCTGGATTTTTGTATTTCATTTTTTATCCTTTGTTTGTTTTTTGGGAATTAAACAGACTCCTAACCTATAGTGTTTTAGATCTTCTTCTAAAGAAAGTTGAATGTCCTTCCATTTAGTAGTACTAATCCAACCTAGCCTACCATCGTTTGATGAGTCTCTTGCAACTATCAAGTTTTCAAGTGATATTGGAGAAACATCAATTGCTTCATGTTCTTTGAGTTCTTTTCCTAGAGACTTATACCTATTCTTAATTGTTCTTGTTACTAAATATTGAGATTTAGTTAAAGCTTCATCTTGTGAACTTGCAAGGACATAAAATCTTTCGTTAACTGGAATTGTTCCGGGCATTCTAGCATCATTATCATAATATTGTGATTTGTAATGAATTTGAAAAAGCATTAATCCATTTGCAGGCAAAGTTTCATAAGGTGTTTTTTTAACCATTTTAGTTTTTTAAGTACAAGATTTAATTTGTTGAGCTAAATTATTTAATGAGTATACTAATTTGATTTCAGGCTTGGCTAATTGCATTTGTATTTCAATATCTGCTCTTCTTTTGTATTTTGGATCAACTCCGACAAATATGAACTTATTTTGCATGCTTTGTTTTCCTAGTTCAAACAATGTAATCGGGCATAGGGCCTCTTTAGGAAACCAGAATGAAATTGCAGTTGCTTTTTTGAAATGTTCATATTCCCAAGTTGTTTGGGCCCGAGTTAGTTCATTTTTATCACCATCAGGAAAATGTTTTCTTCTTGGATTAAGCAAAGTTATTTTTTCATAATACAGTAATTTGACTAATGTAGATTGCCAATCCCTGCATCCTGTTATGCCTCCTGCGAAGAATAGGCTTTTTTCATTTTTTCCTGGTTTGTAGATTTCAGGGCACTCAATGTATTTCATTTTATAGTCTCCCTTCTAAAACATCTTTAGTTGTAATTAATTGGGTTCCGGCATTTACCATCTCTTCTATAGCTTTTTTTCCGAAATCTGGATCAATCTTTCCTGAAAAATCAATATCAACTTCT
>Ga0268276_1004366_pt1 | contig 10033 bp, 11 predicted proteins | sample saktaG_4_FD_190145 | JGI IMG/M metagenome (GOLD analysis project Ga0268276, IMG submission 190145) | Saline water microbial communities from Sakinaw Lake, British Columbia, Canada - sak_2010_1_5_45m | ecosystem: Environmental > Aquatic > Non-marine Saline and Alkaline > Saline ...
TAAATTTAAAACTAATAATCATAGCAAAACAACCTATTTAAAATTTACTAAAGATAAGAAATTAAAAATCCTTCAATAATAGCTGCAATAAATAACAAAGGCAAAACAATTAAAACAAATGCTTGAAAAGATTCAGAAAAAAATCTCTTAAAAGAATCTGCTTTCTTCTCTTGAAAAATAAATGTCCCCAGCTTCATTCCCATTCCTAATGCAATAAATACTGCAGGAAGCTCAAAAATCCCATGCGGAAAAATTTTCCACAAACTTAAAATGCCTTCCAACCCGACACTTTTAGAAGCAACAAACCCTAAGAGATATCCATTTGACAAAGAAACAATTAATGGAAAGATACCAAAAAGTACACCAAGAAATAAACCAAGAAAACTACTTTGAAGATTATTTAAAAAGATAAACTGAATCAATCCTAATGCAGACATATTCGCGGTTTTTTCAACAAGCTGTTTAATCATTTCTAAAATTTGTAGTTCAATTGTTTGTGGAACAGGAAGAAAAAAACCAATTAAACTAAATACAAAGAAAACAGCCACAATTGCCCAGATAAAATTCTTTGATTCTTTCAAATAAGAAAAACTTTCTAAATATTTCTTTTTCAAATCAAATCTCTTTTTTTGTTTTTTCATATTATCTAAAATGATTAGTTAACCACTGAGTCTTCTTAGGAAATTTCATTCTTAAATATATTCCATAAACTAAACCTGCAATTAATCCTCCAAGATGGGCAGTATTTCCGATAAGAATTCCCCCCGTAACAGAAATTAACCAAAGCAAAATTAACATTCCCGGAGCAGCATATTTTATTTTAACGGGAATTGGAATAAACATAATATACACTGGAAGATTAGGAGTAAGTAACATCAATAAACCAATTAGACCAAATAAAGCTCCAGAAGCTCCAACGGCAAAGGTATTAAAATCTCCAGCTAGATTAATAACAAAAGTTCCAATTTGAACCTGACCAATTAAAAGAAATAAATAACTAACTAAAACAAAAAATACTCCTGCAAAAAGACCAGATAGTAAATAAAACCAAAAAAATCTTTTTTTACCTAAAAGTTTCTCAATTAATCCCCCTACAAAAAATAAAGAAAACATATTCGCAAAGAGATGAAAAAATCCACCATGCATAAACATCGAAGTAATAAAAGTCCAAAGATACTTTCCTTGAAAAATATTAGAAGGTTTAATTGCTACACTATCTATTGAAATCAATCCAGTCAAAAGCAAAATAGAAAACACAAAGAAAAGAATAACATTAATTATTATAAGATTAGTATTAACACTAAAGATTTCAAAAAAATTTCTTTTTTTAGGAGTATTAACTCTATAGACTTCAAATCCCATTATTTATTCTCATACTTTTTTCTTTTTAACAGCTTTTTTAGTAATGCTGTTCTTAACCTTTTTCTTTACAACTTTCTTAGTAACTTTACTCCCAGAATTCAAAGTTTTGGGTAATCCCGAGCGGGATTTAGTAACCGGTTTATTTTTTCTTCTTTCTTCTGCCTTAGCTGCACGAATCTTAGATTTTTCCTTTTTCTCCTTATCTATCTCTTTCAATCTCAGTTTATCGTTCTTTTGTTTTTCCATTTCAATTTCTTCAGAAACAGTAGACAATTCTTTTTCAAACTTAATTAAATTCTTCTTGAGTTCTCTAATAAGTTTAGAATTATCTTTCAAGGTAAAAACATCCCCACACTCTCCACAGGTAAAATTCATAAACAGAGCATTCTCTTCTGTAAACTCTACTTTACACCTGTCGCAAACATAAAATTGTTTTGATTCTCTATTTTTAATTTGAATATGAATTTGTTCCAGCTTTTTTTCTAACAAGCTCTTTAAAAATTCTAAAGCCTTTAGATTTTCAATTCTCCAAAAATAAGTATACCATCCCTTTTTCTTATCTTTTTTACGAATTGAAGAGACCAGTCCAAAATCAGAAAGTTTATACAAAAGATTACGAGTTTGATTTATCGTAATCTCTAATTTATCCGCAATTAAAAATTCATTAACATGTTTTTTTGTGTCCAATAAATCTGCAATTTTTTCAGCCGATTTGCCGACGACATTTACAATAATTTCTTTAATAAGTTCTTTTTGCATTTTAATTAATACTATAAGGTGAATAAATACCTTTCGGTTGGTTAAAATAAAAAATAAAAGTTTTTAAACCTATATACTCTCACATATACATTAAAAAGAGCATATTAAATAATAGGTTTTAAAAACTAAATTCAACTAATAATAAAATGGGGTGGTTTAATAAAGACGAGGGGGAAGGTATTCCTGAATTACCGGAGTTACCAAAACTACCAGAAATACCTAATTCTTATTTAAGAAATTCAAGAGAAAGTTTACCACAATTACCAAGTATCCCTAGTGGAGAACTTGGAGATAGATTTTCACAAAACATGATTAAAGAAGCTGTAACTGGGGAAAGAGAGGATGAAGACGAAGATGTCGATGAGGAAGAAATGCCTCAAATGAAACAGATTCCCTTCAGAAAACCTTTTACACAAGAAGTAGTCCCAGAAAGAAAAAGCTATTCGATAAAGAGAGAACTTCCAGAAGATTTTAGAGAAATTCCTAAAAGAGCTAGAGAAGAGCCAATTTTTATTAGAATTGATAAATTTGAAGAAAGCTTAAAGATTTTCGGAAAAACTAGAGAAAGAATAACCGAAGTAGAGAAAATGTTGAAAGATATTAGAAGAATAAAAGAAGAAGAAGAAAAGGAATTAGAAGTTTGGGAAGAAGAAATACAAAATCTTAAGAACCAAATAGAAAAAGTAGATCAAGACATTTTTTCTAAAATAGAATAAAATGGGAGAAGAAAAATTAATACATGTTCGTCTGGAATATAGCGAAGCTGTTCAATCAAAAAGAGATATACTTGCCTCCCAAGCAAATCTACTAAGAATTCTACAGACAATTAAAAGATACCATCCATTAAGGATGGAAGAATTAAAAGTAAAAACAAGGGTTCATGTTCGAATGTCTGAGATACTTAAGAATATAAAAAAATTAGAAACAACTCTTCCAAAAATCCAGATGCCAAAAATTCTTCAAGAACATCATTTAGAAGCTGTAGAAGAAATAGAGGATAAGATAAATAAAACAAAAGAAAGAAAATACGATTCAAGTTTAGAATCCCAACTTCAAGAAATCCAAGACAGATTGAGAGAGCTTGCGGGATAACAATAATCTTTAAAACTTCCCCTATTCTAAATATCTTATGGACAGAAAACAATTAATCAAAAAGTACATTGAATTTTTCAAATCAAAGGGACACAAAGAAATACCCAACGCAAGTTTAATTCCTAAAGATGACCCCACAGTTTTATTCACCACCGCAGGAATGCATCCGCTAGTTCCATTTCTTTTAGGACAAAAACACCCTCTTGGAAAAAGACTTTGTAATATTCAAAGATGTATTAGAACGGGGGACATAGAAGAGGTAGGAGACACCTGCCATCACACCTTTTTTGAAATGTTAGGAAACTGGAGCTTAGGGGATTATTTTAAAGAAGATGCAATTAAATTTTCATTTGAATTTTTAACAAAAGAATTAAAGATAGCTAAAGAAGAGTTAGAAGTTACTTGTTTTAAGGGAGATGAAAACTCTCCAAAAGATACTGAAGCGGAAAATATTTGGAAATCATTAGGAATAAACAAAATAAAATTTTTACCTAAAAAGGATAATTGGTGGGGACCTGCAGGAGAAACAGGACCTTGTGGTCCAGATACAGAAATGTTCTATAAGGGAGTAGAAATTTGGAACGATGTCTTTATGGGATATAATAAAAATTCATCTGGAAAATATCAAATAGCAAACCAAAAGAATGTCGACACTGGAATGGGCGTAGAAAGAACTACTACACTAATAAACGGATTAAAGGATAATTACCTCTCTGATTGCTTTAAACCATTAATAGAACAAATAGAAAAAATTTCTGGAAAAAAATATAAAGGAAATGAAAAAGCAATGAGAATTATTGCAGACCACATTAAAGCGGCAGTTTTTATAATCAACGACGGAATAACTCCAAGCAACACAGAACAGGGCTATGTTCTAAGAAGACTGATTAGAAGAGCAATAAGATATCAAAAAGATTTAGGAATATCTCTTGAAAAAGATTTAACTACCCCTTTGGTAAAAGAAATTCTAAAAATATATTCTGATTATACCGAATTAAAGAAAAATGAAAAATTCATAATTGATGAATTAAACAAAGAAGAAGACAAATTTGAAAAAACATTAGATAAAGGATTAAGAGAATTTCAAAAGATGATTGACAAGGACCAACAGATAACTGCGAAAGAAGCGTTCCTGTTATTCCAATCCTACGGTTTCCCAATTGAAATGATTTCTGAACTAGCTAAAGAAAAACACGTTCCAATTGATGTTAAAGGATTCAAACACGAATTTGAGAAACACCAAGAACTTTCTAGAACAGCTTCGGCAGGGAAATTTAAATCTGGTTTGGCAGATAATTCCGAAACAACAACTAAACTTCACACTGCAACTCACTTACTTTTAGAAGCGTTAAGAGTGGTACTAAAAGACGAAAATATTTTCCAAAAAGGTTCAAATATAACTCCAGAAAGATTAAGATTAGATTTTAATTTTAACAGGAAATTAACAGAAGAAGAAATAAAACAGATTGAAGATTTAGTAAATGCGGAGATACAAAAAAAGTGTGAGGTAATTAGAGAGGAAATGACTCCAGCAGAAGCAAAAAAAGCAGGGGCGCTAGGAGTCTTCGACGCAAAATATGGAGAGATAGTTTCAGTTTATAGCATAGGTAAATTTAGTAAAGAAATTTGCGCAGGACCACACGTCACAAACTTGTGTAAATTAGGAAAATTCAAAATACAAAAGGAAGAAAGTTCTTCAAGTGGAGTTCGAAGAATTAAAGCCGAGCTTTTATGAAAGATAATTTTATTTACTCTCCAAATTTCTAACAATTTCAGATAAAAAATCGGGTATCTCCAAACCATATTTATTTACTAAAAATTTCCATTTATTGAAATTAGAAATACTCATTCTTTCTTGCTCCGTTTTTATTTTACGATTAAGAGTTATCCACTTATCCGCATCAGAATATTCATCAATTCCTTTATCTAATGCATTTCCTTCAGAAAGAACAAATATTTCGGGGGTAGACTCTAAAACTCCAACTCCAAAGTATTCTTCCTTATCGTCAGTTAAAATAGCCGGGCCAGTAGTTTCAATAAAACAATACCCGCTACCAGCAATACTTTCTGAAACAGGACATTTAATTCCAGCAGCCTCGTGATTTTCCTCTTTATAATAAAATGATGCGCTTCCATATCCCAACTCCTTCAATAAAAACGAAAGCAATTCTGTCTTTTCTCCACACAATCCAGAAAAATCATAAAGAGTTTCATAGGGATACCTTTGGTACTCAGTATCTCCAGCTCCAACAAAATTTAATTTTTTCCCAGAAGAATTATATGGAATATTTTGAACAATACTAATTGCAGTTCTAACCTGATCTAACTCATTCTTTTCTGAATCCTGAATAGCTACAACTAGAGGCAATAACAACTCTCTTTGTTCAAGATTATTTATATTTCTCAATTTAAAATCTCCACGAGAAAGATTATTTCCACTCAAAAATACAGGTAAACCAAAAAGATAATCGCTAAGTCCTTTGTACACAAGAAAATCTATTTTTTTATGCACCCCATTCAAAGTGTAATTCAAACTAATTTTTTTTGGTTCAGTCTGATATTTAGAAATACAAGTTTCTCCCTCTCGAGTTTTCAAATTTGAACACCCACAAACAGATGCTTTTGCAATTAAAAATCCATCATCACAAAAGTAAGGTTGAATTTTAGAACAGTTTCCATAAGAAGTTTTATCTCCACAAGAATTAATGGCTGCTTCATTCTCAAAAGAATAGAAAAAGAAAAACCATCCAACAAAAATCAATAGAATAAAAATCAAAATTAAAATAAACCTAAAAGAACCAAGATTATTAAAATAATTCCTCTTCATAAAAATAAAAGAAAAAAAGATTATAAAAAACTATGCAAAATTATAGGAACAATTCTTTTAATCCCCAAAGAAGTAAGACTAACCAAATTAAAGTGTAAAGCCAGTAATGTTTCCAAAGCTTTCCTTTTTTAATCATCCCATTATATTTCGTTAAAAAGTATTCTACTTCGTCCGCTAAGCCGACAACCATTAACAAAGCCAAAAAAAGCATTACTGCTAAAATTTGAACAATCGTTAAATCCATTAGAAGATAATAGAAAACTGTTCCAGCCAGGATTAAAGAAATTACCTGAGTTAATCTCGGTTTAGACCAAATCCATCTTGCAAAATTCATCCAAGATTCAGGATTAATTGCAAGTACTAAAATTTTAACTAGTCCTAAAACAATCAAAATTAACGCAAAAATTTCAATATATATCATATTAACCTCCTTCTAAAATTCCAAGAACTACAAACTATTTAAATTATTCTAAATAAATACCTGGCTTTCCAGGTTTAGCTTTCTTAGCTTTTTCTTCTGGATCATATTTATCTTTATCATTGACTGCAAAAATATCCACTTCAATTCCAACTCTCTTTTTTATTTCTTCGAGATTTTCAACAAAATTAGTTTTTTCTTGAGGCATAACATAAACAAATGCTTTGCTAGTATCTTTTCCTTTTTCCTTAACAATCTTTACAACTTGAATAATATCGGAAACAAGTTTATCTACCGCCTGTTCAGACTGTTCCAATTTAGCATCTATTTTTTTCTCATCTACCTTAGGCCACTCACTCAAAGAAATAAATCCTTTGTTCCCAATTTTTTCCCAAAGCTCTTCTGCAATATGCGGACAAAAGGGGGACAACAACTTCAAACTCTTTTCTAAGACATCTTTAGAGGTTTCTTCTGGAAGAGAATTAAACAATTCCCTAATTTTTATAACAGCCAGATTATATTTGAACTCTTCAATTTGATTTGTAACTTCCTTGATAATTTTATTTAATTTACTTTCAATTTTAGCATCAGACTTTCCAATTTTAACATTTTCGAAATACTCCCAAATTTTATTTACAAACTTCATACTTCCTTGAATTCCCGCTTCACTCCAATCTCTATCTTTATCTGGACTAGCTAATGAAAGTAAAAAATACCTCGCGGTATCAATTCCGTACTTTTCTGAGACAGTTTCAGGATTAACAACATTTCCTTTAGACTTAGACATTTTAATTCCCCCCTCTCCCTTCAACATTCCCTGATGGAAAAGTTTAACAGCAGGTTCATCAAATTCTATTAAGCCCAAATCTCTCAAAAACTTTGTATAAAACCTAACGTAGATTAAATGCATACACGCATGTTCCGCCCCCCCAATATACTGATCAATTGGACACCAGTAATCTGCCTTCTTCGGATCAAAAATTTTCTTCTCATTTTGAGGATCACAATATCTTAAAAAATACCAAGAAGAATTTACAAAAGTATCCATAGTGTCAGTTTCCCTTCTCCCCAGTTTTCCACATTTAGGACATTTAACTTTAATCCATTTCTCATTTGTTTCTAAAGGATTTCCTTTTCCAAATTTAACCTCTTTAGGAAGTTTGACAGGCAAATCTTTTTCAGGAACAGGAACAGCACCACATTTTTCACAATGAATAATTGGAATTGGAGTACCCCAGTATCTCTGACGAGAAATTCCCCAGTCTCTCAATTTAAACTGAACAACTTTCTTACCTAATTTTTTCTTTTCCAAATATTTTGTAATTTCCTCAATTGCTTCTAAATTATTTATTCCGTCAAAATTTCCAGAGTTAATCAATTTTCCCTTACCAGTATAAGCTCTAGACATTTTTTCAGAATTTAATTCATACATCTCTGGCTGAATTACAACTTTAATAGGGATACCATATTTTCTAGCAAACATATAATCTCTCTGATCGTGAGCGGGAACAGCCATAACCATTCCAGCACCATAATCTGCAACAACAAAATTTCCAGCATAAACAGGCACCTTTTCCCCATTCATAGGATTAATTGCATAACTTCCAGTAAAAACTCCTTCCTTATCTAAATCCTCTACGTCTTTCATATTTTTCTGAGAAACACTTCCGAGTTTTTTCAAAAATTTATCAACATCTTTTTTCTTATCTGGAGTAACTAATTCGAACAATCTTTCATGCTGAGCAGAAATAACCATAAAAGTAACTCCATGAATTGTATCTGAACGAGTTGTAAAAATGGGCCATTTCTCTTTATTAATTTCAAAATTAATTTCAGTACCGTGACTTTTCCCAATCCAATTTCTTTGCATTGCTTTTGTCCTCTCTGGCCATCCATCTAAATCAGAAATCTTTTCATAAAGCTCGTCAGCATAATCAGTAATTCTGAAAAACCACTGTTTAAGATGTTTAATCTCAACACTAGTCTCTTCATGTCTCCAACACTTTCCATCATGTACTTGTTCGTTGGCTAAAACAGTATCACATTTAGGACACCAATTAACCGCGCTTGTTTTTTGATAAGCTAAACTTTTTTCGAACATTTTTAAAAAAATCCACTGATCCCATTTATAATAATCTGGAGAAGCCGTATTAACCATTCTAGACCAATCATAACTTAACCCAATTGACTTAAATTGTTTTGTAAAATTTTTTATTGAATTGTCCGTATAATCTTGTGGATGTTTACCTGCTTTAATCGCTGCATTCTCTGCAGGTAATCCCAATGCGTCATATCCCATGGGGTGAAGAACATTAAATCCATTCATAATCTTAAATCTAGCAAAGACATCTCCAATAGAATAATTCAAAGCGTGACCCATATGTAAACCGTCACCAGAAGGATAAGGAAACATTTCTAAAACATAAAATTTCTTTTTCTTTTTATCCTCTTTAACTTCAAAGGCCTTTTCTTTTTCCCACTTATCCTGCCACTTTTTTTCTATTTTTTTGAAATTGATTTCTGTCATATGATATCTCGTTAAATTAAGTTTAAATCTTTTACGCTAACTCCAGGAGGAGTCTACCAGAGAGCAATTTCCTAAATCTAGGCACTTGGTCTGAAAAAACGCACGCAGTTCTTCCGTAAAGCTGACCTCCAAATTCAAACCAATTTCCTTCTGCACTCTCTCCAACAGCTACAGCTCCCATTTCATTTAGTTGTCTTCGGGTAAAATACCCTGCTTTTCTAATTGCTTCTTGTTGTTCCTCGTTATAAAAGAAACAATCTTTTCTTCTAGCCACTTCCTCTGGCCAATATGTTGATCCAATTGACATTTTATTTTCCTGCCAAATTTATTTGAACTTCTCAAACAGCAAAAAATCTAACTAATAGAAAATCCTGCTGCACCGAAAGCTTGGCACAGCTTATAGTAAGAGAAGTCCAGCTAACAACAAACTTGCACGAAGTGCTTTATTGCTAACAATCATAACTATATACTGAAAAGCATATTTTTAAATATTATCATAATTTAACAAATATATGAAACCAACAATTCAAGCACATTTAATAGGAAAAACAATCTCAACAAACTCAGCAGAAGCTTTCTCTCTTCAGAAGAAAAGTTCATTTGGAGAGGTAGTCGGAGAAAAAGTGCAATACACTCTAACAGAAGCACTTTTCCTAGTTGAAAAAAATAAAATAGAAATTGTATCTAAAAATAAAATTCTAAAGAAAGAAGAAATTGTAAAAAAGTTACAAAAAATAGACACGCGATTTGGAATTAAATATTCTGTATTTAAAGATTTAAGAGAAAAAGGATACGTCGTGAAAACAGCATTAAAATTCGGAGCGGATTTTAGAGTTTATGATAAAGGGCAAAGACCCGGAAGTTCACACGCAAAGTGGATTGTATTTTCAGACGACGAATCTAATAAACTAACCTGGCCAGAATTTTCAGCAAAAAACAGAGTAGCACATTCTACAAAAAAGAAACTTCTCCTTGCAATAGTCGACGAGGAATCAGACATAACCTATTATGAAGTTAGTTGGATAAAGGTATAAAAAAGAAAAGTATC
>Ga0268276_1004367_pt1 | contig 10026 bp, 16 predicted proteins | sample saktaG_4_FD_190145 | JGI IMG/M metagenome (GOLD analysis project Ga0268276, IMG submission 190145) | Saline water microbial communities from Sakinaw Lake, British Columbia, Canada - sak_2010_1_5_45m | ecosystem: Environmental > Aquatic > Non-marine Saline and Alkaline > Saline ...
TCTTCTGTAAAAATTGCAATAAGAGCGCGCGGGTAGGGTTCAACAGCCTGGCGGACGGAACTAAGTCAAGATACTGCAAGCGTTGTAAAGAGGTGATCTAACTATGGCCACACCAAGACTTTTAGAAGCATACAGAAAAGAGATAATGCCCCAGATGGTAAAAGAGTTTGGCTATAAGAATAGCCTCGAGACTCCCAAGCTTCAGAAGATCGTCATTAACGTCGGAATGGGAGAGGCTACGCTTGATATAAAGATGCTCGAAGCGGCTCAGAACGAGCTGGCGGCGATAACCGGGCAGAAGCCGTTAACGACGAGAGCTAAAAAGTCGATAGCGAATTTTAAGATCCGTAAAGGGCTTCCCATAGGCTGCAAGGTCACCTTAAGAAGGGCGATGATGTATGAATTCCTCGACAGGCTGATATCGATAGCCATACCGAGGATCAGGGACTTTAGGGGCCTTCCCACGAGCTCATTCGATAAAGGCGGGAACTATTCGTTCGGCCTGAACGAACAGGTCATATTCGCGGAAGTGGATGTTGATAAGGTGATGAAGACGCATGGAATGGATATAACCATAGTTACGAACGCGAAGAGCAAAGAAGAGGCTTATGCTTTGCTGAAATTCTTCGGCATGCCGTTCAAAAAAGATAAACAGGTATAAATAATAAGATGGCAAAGACATCGCTAATAGTAAAGTGCAACAGGAAGCAGAAGTTCAAAGTGAGACAGTATCATAGGTGCAAGCTTTGCGGAAGGCCGCGCGGGTATATAGGCCGTTTCCAGCTGTGCAGGATCTGTTTCAGGGAACTTGCTTCCAGGGGCGAGATACCAGGCGTAGTTAAAGCAAGCTGGTAGGATTAGTAAACGATCAACGCTCTGTGTGCAGTATAAAACGTTATAGAGAGGGTCAATAAATGGCAGTGACAGATTCAATCGCAGATATGCTCACGATAGTGAGGAACGGCAGCCGCGCTAAGATGCCCGTAGTGGAAGTCAGGGGCTCTAACATAAGCGGGGAGATCCTCAATATATTCAAGAAGAACGATTTCATAGCTAATTTAAAACTTATAAAAGACAACAAGCAGGGCGTATTACGCGTATACCTGAAATATTACAGGGACGGTTCACCGGCCATTCTGGGTATAAAAAGAATATCGAGACCAGGGTTACGCATGTATAAAAAGACGGATGAATTGCCGAAAGTTTACGGCGGGCTTGGCATAGCTGTCATATCGACCTCTAAGGGTCTTATGACGGATACCGAGGCGCGCGAAGAGAAGCTTGGCGGCGAAGTCATCTGTTACATTTGGTGAGGATATGTCAAGAATAGGAAAGAAACCCATAGATCTTCCGATTGGAGTAAAGGCGGCGGTGGCGAATAGCGTTATAACCGTCGAAGGAGCTAAAGGAAAGCTGACTTTGAACATTCCTCCGAAATTCAAAGTAGAGGTTAAAGATAATAAGGTAATTGTTACCAGGCCTTCCGATGCGAAGCAGGATAAGGCGACTCACGGGCTTATCCGAAGCCTGATCAACAATATGGCCATAGGAGTATCGGCCGGATATACAAAAGAGCTGGAGATCTCGGGAGTAGGTTTCAAGGCGGCGGTGCAGGGCAAGGTATTGAACTTGCAGCTGAGCTATACGCATCCGATAAATTTCAATATTCCGGACGGAGTTACGGTGGAGACGCCGAAGCCGACTAATATAATTATCAAAGGAATAGACAAGACGAAGGTCGGCGAGGCCGCAGCAAAGATAAGGGATTATTACAGGCCGGAGCCCTATAAGGGCAAAGGCATAAAGTACGTTGGTGAGCACGTAAGACGCAAAGCCGGTAAGTCTGTGACCGGGGCCGGCGGCGCAGGATAAAAGGAATTATAAAATGATCACAAAGTGGATAAAGATATCGGGCAGGGATAAGAGACATAAGCGCATAAGAAGGAAGATCGTAGGTACGGTCGAGAGGCCGCGCCTGAGCATACGCAGAAGCACAGGTCATCTCTACGCGCAGTTGATAGACGATACCAAAGGCAAGACGCTTGTCTCGCTCTCAACCCTTTCGGTAGATCTTAAGGATAAGATCAAAAAGGATGCGGGTAATCTTAAGGGCGCGGTGATCCTTGGGTCAGCCATAGCCGAGAAGTCCAAAAAAGCGGGCATAACTAAAGTCGTTTTCGACAGGGCCGGCTATCTCTATCACGGCAGGGTAAAAGCATTGGCAGAGGCGGCGCGAAAAGGCGGATTGAGTTTCTAAAACATGCAAGAGGGGGAAGAATTGGTAAATCCTAACGAAGATAATAATAAAGAGATCAAGAAGGAAGAGCCTGCGGCAGCGCCTGCAGCAGCGCCTGCGCCAGCGCAGCAGCCAGAGCGTGCGTCAAGGCCGTCAAGGCCGCAATCAAGGGGCAGAGGGCGGGGGCCTTCATTTGGAAGCCAGGACAAAGAATTTATTGAAAAAGTAGTCAATATAAAGAGAGTAGCGAAGGTCTTAAAGGGCGGGCGCAGATTCTCCTTTAACGCTCTCGTAGTAGCCGGTGACGGAAAAGGTAAGGTAGGCTTAGGCTTCGGTAAAGGTAATGAAGTGGCCGACGCGATAAGAAAAGCATTGAACGACGCAAAGAAGAGCTTCTTCACCGTAAATATGAGAGGCACTACGATACCGCACGAGATGATAGGCCATTTTAAGTCGGCTCAAGTATTATTGAAACCGGCAAGGCCCGGAACGGGCGTCATAGCAGGCGGTCCCGTAAGAGCTATATGTGAAGCAGCGGGTATAAAAGATATACTCACAAAGAGCCTGGGATCGGATGCCGCGCTAAATGTGCTAAAGGCTGCCATAGTGGGATTAAAACAGATGAGACTTGAAAGAAGAGTAGAAAAGGATGAGGGATAAAGTTGAAGATAAATGAGATAGGCGCGCCCTACGGCGCTAACAGAAAAACCAAGAGACGCGGAAAAGGTTCCGGTTCCGGTCACGGCAAGACTTCCTGCAGAGGAAGAAAGGGTGCCAAGAAACGTTCCGGAAGGATGACGAGGCCCGGTTTTGAAGGGGGACAGATGCAGCTTGTGAGACGTCTTCCTAAGAAAGGCTTCAACGCACCTTTTAAGAATTCATATCAAGTGGTTAATATAGAATCGCTGAACAGATTCAGCGCCAATTCGGTAATAGGACCGAAAGAGCTTAAGGAAGCGGGTTTGATAGGGAGCGAGAAGGATACGATCAAGATATTGGGCACAGGCGAGCTTAAGAAGGTCGTTACTATAAAAGCCCATAAGGTCTCTGAGAGTGCCAAGAGTAAACTGGCCGCTGCCGGTGCAAAATTTCTCTCGCTGGCGCTCGAGGAATTTTCTAAAAGTTAACAAACGAAAATTTGAGGTTTGGCGTAATGCCTGCCTGCCGGCAGGCAGGCTCGAAGCCTACAAACTATAATTTATGTTAGAAGCCTTCATAAATACGTTTAAGATTCCGGATCTTCGGAAAAAGATATTATTAACGCTCGCCCTTATAGCGGTCTACAGGGTCGGCACTTATATTCCTACTCCGGGGGTTGACGGTGCGAAGCTGGCCGTCTTCTTTAATAATTTAGCCCGCACTCAAGGCGGGGCGCTCTTTGGCATAATGAATATGTTCTCGGGAGGTGCAATATCAAGATTGACGATATTCGCGCTCGGGATAATGCCCTATATATCGGCTTCGATCATATTGCAGCTCTTGACCGCGGTAATACCCGCCCTCGAAAAGCTTGCAAAGGAAGGCGAGTCGGGGCAGAAGAAGATAGTGCAGTATACGAGATACGGCACGGTGCTCTTGGCGGTAGTGCAGTCCTTCTTCATAGCGGTATGGCTTGAGAATCCCGCGAGGTTCCAGGGTCTGCAGATCGTGCAGTTCCCGGGATGGGCCTTCAGGATATTGACCGTCATAACGCTTACCAGCGGCACGGCATTCATAATGTGGCTTGGAGAGCAGATACAGGAATATGGTATCGGCAACGGCATGTCGCTCATAATCACGGCGGGTATCATATCGCGAATTCCTACGGCCATGTACCAGGTATATTCTCTATTCTCACCGTTCGCTCCGGAAAAGGCGCAGCTGGAACCCTTTACGCTTATCTTGATGGTAGTCATGTTGGTCGGCGTGATCGTAGCGGTTATTCTTGTTACTCAAGGCCAGCGTAAGATACCCATACAGTACGCCAAGCGCGTGGTCGGCAGAAAAGTTTACGGGGGCCAATCGACATTCATTCCTTTAAGGGTGAACCAGGGCGGCGTTATACCCATCATATTCGCGCAGAGCATAATACTATTTCCGGCGACCATAGCCGGCTTTATCCCGAATAAGACATTTCAGGATATAGCGATGTCGCTGACAAAAGGCGAGTGGGTTTATAACATTTCGTATTCTGTTCTGATAATATTCTTCTCATATTTTTACGCGGCCATTTCTTTCAATCCTATAGACGTGGCGGATAACATGAAGAAGTACGGCGGGTTCGTGCCGGGCGTAAGGCCGGGAAAACAGACCGCCGAGTATCTCGATTTTATAATGACGCGCATAACTTTGCCGGGCGCGCTATTTCTTGCTATCATAGCTGTCTTCCCAAGCATAGTATCGGGGATGTTAAAGATACCTTATCTTGTGGCTAGCTTCTTCGGCGGCACCGGGTTGCTGATCATCGTCGGAGTAATGCTCGACACGATGAAGCAGATAGAGTCGCATCTATTGATGAGGCACTACGAAGGTTTCATGAAAAAAGGGCGTATCAGGTCCAGAAGGTAGCCTCGTAATGAATATTGTATTATTGGGCCCTCCGGGGGCCGGAAAAGGGACTCAAGGAGTCGTTCTTTCTAAAAGTTATAATATCCCTCACATATCGACGGGCGATATCCTGAGGGAGGCGGTAAAGAGCGGAACGCCCATGGGAAAGAAGGCCAAGGCCTTCATGGATAAGGGCGAACTTGTTCCTGATGAGGTTGTTGTAGGCATAGTCGTAGACAGGCTCGGCAAGAACGATACGAAAAAAGGCTATATACTGGACGGCTTTCCCAGGACCTTGAATCAGGCCGAGGCGCTTGATGCGGCATTGGAAAAAATAACATCGGGCATAGATATGGCCCTCTATTTTGAAATACCAGAAAATATAGCGATAGAGAGATTGACCGGCCGCAGGGTATGTAAGTCGTGCGGTGCGAATTTTCATATAAAGAATATACCGACCAAAATTGAAGGCATCTGCGATAAATGCGGCGCAGAGCTATTTCAGAGGCCGGACGATAAATTGGAAACAGTTAAGAATAGGCTGAAAGTCTACGAGCTCCAGACAGAGCCCTTGATCGAATATTATACGAAGAAGGGTATCCTGAAGAAAGTATCCGGGGCTCTTGACGTAAAAGATCTGTTTAAAGAACTTTGCCAAGTTTTTTCCGACGCAAAGTTGGCATGATAATATTGAGAAGCGATAAAGAGATCGGCCAGATACGCAAAGCCGGTCTGATAGTCGCCATGGTGCTCGATAAGCTAAAGAGATCGGCAAAGCCCGGCATCGGGACGAATGAGTTGGACAGGATAGCGCTGGAGGAGATCCTAAAAAATGGAGGCCTTCCGGCATTTAAAGATTATAAAGGCTATCCGGCCAATATCTGTGTCTCGATAAATGAGGGCGTTGTCCACGGCATACCGTCCGAGCGGAAGCTTAAAGACGGTGATATCGTAAGTATAGATGTGGGCGTAAAGAGCGGAAGTTACTTTGCCGATGCCGCAATAACGGTAGGCGTAGGCAATATAAGCGACAAGGCCCGGAAGCTGATGAAGGTCACGGAAGAGTCGCTTTATAGCGGTATCGGGAACGCAAGGCCCGGTAAGAGATTGTCGGATATATCGGCTAATGTGCAGGAGTGCGTAGAGAAGAATGGATTCAGCGTGGTCAGGTCGTTCGTAGGCCACGGTATAGGCGAGAAGATACATGAAGAGCCCGAGATACCCAATTTTGGGAAGCCGGGTAAAGGGCCGCGGTTGGAGAGCGGGATGATACTGGCGATCGAACCGATGGTGAACGAGGGCGGACACGAGATCGAAATACTGGATGACGGCTGGACGGCCGTTACTAAAGATAGATCACTGTCGGCGCATTTTGAACATACGATAGCTGTTAGAGACGGTGCCGCCCAGATATTGACGGCGCTTTAAAAGAAGGTAGACCTGATGAGCAATAAAGAAGAACCGATAACGTTAGAAGGAAAAGTCCTGGAGACCCTGCCGAACGCGATGTTCAGGGTGGAGCTACCTAACGGCCATAAGGTTCTTGGACATGTGTCGGGTAAAATGAGAATGAATTTTATAAGAATACTTCCCGGAGATACGGTGACACTGGAGCTTTCGCCGTACGATCTCTCGAGAGGAAGAATAATACGTAGAGAGAAATAATACGATGAAAGTAAGAGCTAGCGTAAAGAAGATCTGTCCCAAGTGCAAGGTGGTACGTAGGCAGGGTATCATAAGGATAATCTGCGATAACCCCAAGCATAAACAGAGACAGGGATAGTAAAAATTCAGGAGGAATAAGTGCCAAGAATTATCGGTGTTGATATTCCGAAGGAGAAGAGGATAGATATCGCGTTGACTTACATATACGGGATAGGCAGGACTTTGGCCGTCGTTGTGCTGAAGGCCGCTAACATAGATCTCGCCAAGCGAGCCAAGGACCTCACGGAAGAAGAGGTATCGCGGTTGGCCACTATCATACAAAAAGATTACAGGGTCGAGGGAGATTTAAGAAGAGATGTGGCGGCCAATATAAAGCGCCTCATAGACGTAGGCAGTTACAGAGGATTGCGTCACAGGAGAGGGCTGCCTGTGCGCGGCCAGAGGACTAAGACTAATGCGAGGACGAGGAAGGGGCCGAGGAAGACTGTCGGCGTGACAAGGCAGAAGCCCACAAAGGCAGCGGCACCGTCAGGCGCAGAAGGGGCGAAGGGTAAATAAAGATGGCAGAACAACAGAAGCAGGAAGAACAAAAAAAGAAGAGTAAGTTCAAGAAGAGCAAGAAGGCCGTTAAGGCGCCGCCAAGCGGCATAGCGCATATACTGGCTACCTTCAATAATACCATAGTCACAATAGCGGACAAGCAGGGCAATACTATATCATGGGCATCTACCGGAAGCGCCGGTTTTAAGGGATCGAAGAAGTCCACACCTTTTGCGGCAGGTATGGCCGCCGAGAGCGCGTCGAAGAAGGCGCTTGAGCGCGGGGTGAAAGAGGTGGAGGTATACGTAAAAGGTCCCGGCGCAGGAAGAGAGTCCGCTATACGTTCGATACAAGCTGCCGGCATCACCGTAAGGGCTATAAGGGACGTTACCCCGATACCCCATAATGGCTGCCGTCCGCCGAAGAGAAGGAGAGTTTAATGGCAAGATATACGGGACCCTCATGCAGACTTTGCAGAAGAGAAGGGGTCAAACTATTTTTAAAGGGCACTCGTTGTTCAACTGAGAAGTGCGGTTTGTCTCGCAGATCATTTCCGCCCGGACAGCATGGAGCGAACCAGATACGTAAGAAGACATCCAACTATGGCACGCAGCTCAGAGAGAAGCAGAAGGTTAAAAGGATATACGGTGTACTGGAGAAGCAGTTCAGGCACTGTTTCAGGATCGCAGAGAAGGCCAAGGGAGTTACAGGGCTAACACTCTTACAGCTATTGGAGCGCAGGCTGGATAACGTTATATATAGAGCTAATCTTGCATCTTCCAGATCCGAAGCCAGAGAGCTAGTTCAGCATGGACATGTCTATGTCAATAAAAGAAGAGTCGACATACCTTCGTATACTGTGAAGACAGGCGAAGAGGTGGCTATTAAAACGAAGAAAGATACGATGGTAAAGGCCATTAAGGAAAGAAGAGAGTCTCTCACGGACAGAGTAATACCTAAATGGTTGGACGTTGATAAGACTGATCCGAAACTCAAGATAGTCGATATGCCTAAGAAGGAAGATATCGGTTTCCAGATACAGGAACAGCTGATAGTTGAGTTGTATTCGAAGTAAGCGCGATACACAATACGCAAGACTAAAACGTATATAATAAGGAGAAAAAAATGGGTATAAGCATGAAGAATTTCGAAATGCCGAAGAAGCTCATTCTTGACGAGTCCACCGCAACGCCCGAATACGGCAAGTTCATAGCGGAACCGTTCGAACGCGGATACGGCATGACGGTAGGAAATTCTTTGAGGAGGGTCCTCATATCGTCTATCGAGGGAGCTGCTGTTACAAGCATAAAGGTAAACGGCGTTCACCACGAGTTCTCCACTATTAAGGGCGTCGTAGAGGATGTCCCCCAGATCATACTGAATTTAAAGAAGCTGGTCCTTCGTTCGCACTTTAAGACTCCCAGGCCGATATTCATAGACGTGAGCAAGAAGGGCGATGTTACCGCAAAGAATATCAAAGTAAACGAAACGGTCGAGGTGATAAATCCGGATCTACATATCTGCACTCTGACCAAAGATGTCGATCTGAAGATAGAGATGCAGGTCGCGCGTGGCAGAGGATATGTGCCTGCCGACAGGAATAAGAAGGAAGGCCAGCCCATAGGGGTGGTAGCGATAGACTCCATATTCACTCCCGTCAGACGAGTCAACTTTGATGTAGAGAATACAAGAGTCGGCCAGATAACCGATTACGACAAGCTTATCCTGGAAGTATGGACAAATGGAGCGATAGCTCCGAAAGAGGCTCTTCTTTACGCGTCTAATATACTTCAGAGGCACCTCGATGTATTCGTCAACTTCGGAAAGTTGCCGGAAGAAGAGGATATGCCCGAAGAGACCGAAGAGCAGAAGTTGTTGAAAGAGAAGATGAAGGTCCCTATATCGGAACTGGAACTCTCCGTCCGAAGCTCGAACTGTTTAAAAGAGGCGAGGATAAAGACGATAGGCGACCTGGTAAGGCGGTCGGAGCTCGACATGCTTCAATACAGGAACTTCGGCAAAAAGAGCCTGGCTGAAATAAAGAAAGTCATAGTCGATATGGGGTTGTCGCTCGGCATGAAGGTCGACGGCGCCAAGAAAGATAAGGAAGAGTCTAAATAAAATGAGACATCATAAAGGAAACGCAAAACTTGGGATGATGACGAGCCATAGGAAGGCTTTTATGCGGAATATGGCCCGGAATATGTTGAAGCACGAAAGAATGGAGACTACGAAGGGGCGCGCGAAAGAGTCTCGAAAGCTGATCGAGCGCCTGATAACTCTGACCAAGACAGATTCCGTATTCTCCAGAAGGCGCGCCTATGACATCCTTCAGGATAGAGATCTCGTCATGAGGCTCTTTAAGGTAATAGGACCGCTCTTCAGTAAGAGGACGAGCGGTTTTACGCGCATAATACCGATAGGGTTCAGGCGTGGTGACGGTGCGGATATGGTCATCCTGGAACTTACGGAGAGAACGATCGTAGAAAAGCCGGCGAAAAAGAAGAAAGAAAAAGCCAAGCATGAAGAGCCAAAGGACGAAGATGTTGCAGAAACAAAGGGCGACAAGGCCGTCGAGGCGAAGCATAAAGAAGATATCAAGAAGGAAGAGTTGAGGGCAAAGCCGATATCCAAGTCCAAGCCCACTCTTGCCGAAGAGAAGAGGACCGAGAGGGCGAAGAGCGAGGATAAGAAGATAGCAAATAAACCGAACTTTATGAAGAACCTGAGAGGTCTCTTCCGCAAGCGCGGCGACAGATAACAGGCAGCAACAGTACATTTCAAGTGCGTGGTGACATTCACCACGCACTTTTTATTATCCCTATCCCCGTATTTAAAAACCTAAGCCTTGTTATGTTCCGCACAAGGCCACCTAATAAGGTGGCAGGAAAAATGTTTCCCCTCACAGTAAAGCTTGAGGTCGGTCTTTTGCTCAGTCGAAAAACGGGGGCCTGCGGAACTCCCCCGCCAGAGGCGGGGTCAAACATCCTCGGCCCTTTTTAACCGTTTTTCTCCATCACAAAAGACCTAACATTTTTATTGTGCGTCACATAACGAAG
>Ga0268276_1004369_pt1 | contig 10022 bp, 9 predicted proteins | sample saktaG_4_FD_190145 | JGI IMG/M metagenome (GOLD analysis project Ga0268276, IMG submission 190145) | Saline water microbial communities from Sakinaw Lake, British Columbia, Canada - sak_2010_1_5_45m | ecosystem: Environmental > Aquatic > Non-marine Saline and Alkaline > Saline ...
TTTTTATTTTCATCAATCACTTTTATTTAATGATTGTTTCTATTTTTTGCATTTAATCGAGGTGTTTTTATGGAAGAAACTTTGAAGAATTTGCACAAAGCTTTTATCGGGGAGTCCCAAGCTAGAAACAGATATACTATGGCTGCAAAACAAGCAATGAAAGATGGTTTTTATGAACTGGAAGCGGTTTTTTTGGAAACAGCTGACCAGGAAAGAGAACATGCTAAACAATTATCCAAAATGATTAATCAGTTAGCCGTGAAGGCAGGTAAAAAACCTGCCCCTTTGTTGGTCGAAGCCGAAGGGGCGGCAATGTTCGGTTCATCAATAGATAATTTGAAATGGGCTATTGCTGGAGAGACTTATGAGAATACAGAGATGTACCCTAGTTTTGCTAAGCAAGCGGTAAAAGACGGTTTGCCTGACATAGCTAAGAGATTATCTTCTATTGGGGCCGCAGAAAAGCATCACAAAGAAAGGTATGAAAAGTTGTTGAAAGTCATTACTATGGGTACTTTGCTGAAAAAAGATAAACCAGTTGTTTGGTATTGTAGGAAATGCGGTTACATGCACATTGGTTTGAGTCCACCTGATAAGTGTCCTTCTTGTGACCATGAGAAAGAGTATTTCTACATGCGAACAGAAGAGTGGTGAATCAAAAGAGCTTTTTTGCTTTGAAATGCATGAAAAATGATATCGGAAGTAATGTATATTCATATGTATTTTGCTTCATTTTATGCATTTGGGGCAGTTAAACAATTTTTTAATCGAAATATGTCAAAAACGCACAAAGTAGCATATACATAACAGTCTTTTGATTAAATAAAATTAAATATTGCTTGTTTAGTTTTCAAATGCCATTTAATAACTCCATTTTATAAAATAAGCTTTTTTAACACTTTTTGTTTTTTTGCTTACTCGTTTGAATTGCTTTTTGTTTTGATTCTTAACTAAAACCCGCCTATTTGGCTAGTAATCCGAAAATGTGGGCTTAATATCACGTATACATAATGCCCAATTTATTCATTTTCCTCATTTAACGCAACCTGCTATGTTAAATCCTGTATACATAATGAGTTAACTATATAAATAAGTTAGGGGACTATATATGCAAGATTATGTTTACTGCCTTATTTTGGCTAAACAGGGGTGATTATTGTGAAATCTATAATTGAAGAAGCGGTCACAAAGACTGCAAAGACATCTGATGACAGATTAGAAGAATTTGGTACACCAAAAATAATGGTTGTTGGTTGTGGTGGAGCTGGTTGTAATGCCGTTAACAGATTAGCTGCTATGGGAATATCAGGGGCACAATTAGTTGCAATTAACACTGATAAACAACACTTAGCAATTGTTAATGATGAAATAACAAAAGTTCTAATAGGTAAAAGTGTAACAAGAGGACTTGGTGCCGGCGGTTATCCTGAAGTAGGAGCAAAAGCAGCTGAAGTATCAAGAAACGCACTAGAAGAAATACTAAGCGGAGTAGATATGCTATTTGTTTCAGCTGGAATGGGTGGAGGAACAGGAACAGGTTCTGCACCAATAGTTGCTTCAATTGCAAGAGAACAAGGAGCAATTGTAATCGCAATGGTTACTTATCCATTTGCTTTAGAGAAAGCAAGATTAGTTAAAGCGGAAGACGGAATAGAAGCTCTACAGAAAGTATCTGATACAGTAGTAGTAATTGACAACAACAGATTGGTAGAATTAGTTCCAAACTTGCCAATACAAGATGCTTTTAAAGTAGCTGATGAAGTAATTGCAAGAACTGTGAGAGGAATTACAGAAACAATTACTCAGCCATCATTGATTAACTTGGATTACGCGGATGTAAGAAGTATAATGAGTAACCAAGGATTATCAGTAATAGCTGTTGGAGAAAGTAAGAGCGTTGATAAAGTAAACGAAGTTGTTGAAGACACTTTGAAGAATGCTTTACTTGATATTGATATAAGCGGAGCAACAGGATGCTTAATCCACATAACAGGCGGACCTGATTTGACACTAGGAGAAGCTAATGCAGTTGGAGAAATGCTAACAGACAGAATTGATCCAAAAGCAACTGTTATTTGGGGAGCAAGAGTTGACCCAACATTCGAAAACAAGTTAGAAGTAATCTGCATCTTCACCGGAGTACACTCTCCATACATAAGAGGTGCTGCTAAAAATGCCGGAAGAGACGGTGGCAGTAGATCTTCAAGAGACAGAGAACTTGATTTAGATTTTGTAAATTAAATTTTTCAAAAATCTTTTGGGTGAGAACCCAAACAACTCTCCAAGGGGATAGAAATATCCCCTCTTTTATTTTTTTATTATTTTTTTGGCCTTTTATTTTCGTTTCATTTATAATCTTTTACAACTAATTATTTGCATGCCTAACAAAAAAAGAAATTCTTCTTTTAAGAAGAATTTACTTGCCTTTGCATTTGGTTTAATTGTATTAATTTTATCTATAATTGAATTATATTTTTCTGGTGAAACAACTCTTTTTTGGATTGGTTTTGTCCTCTCAATTCTAATTGTTCTTCCAAATGTTTTGTGGCTCTCAATTGGAGCTGGTGATTCATACGGATTAAAATACATTCTAACTATGCTAAAAACAAAAAAAGGGATTAATACAATAAAATCTTTGAGCAAAAGAGGAAAATTTTTTGAAAGAATGAGTGCTTGTGGTCTCTGCCTTGGATTTGGTTTGGCTGGAGTAGACTATTTGGTTGCAAGAGAAAAAAAAGGTTTGAAAAGAATTCTAGTTCTCTTAGTTGGGGCAATACTTCTTGGGATTCTTTTTTATTTTACAATGCAAATACTCTTTGCTTTACCAGCGCTAGCATCACTTCTATTATTTGGTTTAATTGGTTTTGTTTTGTTTGGATTTGCTGGATTATCACTGGTTTTTTTGCTTGGATATGGTTTCATTTCAGTATTTGCTGCATTTGTTGGAAGACAAATTTGTCCATCAATAGCACCAGTATTACCTGGTGTTCCAATACCTGGACTTGGAACAATAATTCCATTAATTGCATGGGTATCACTTGGTTTGATACTAGTTATACATGAATTTTCTCACGGAGTGATGTTTGCTTACTACAAACAAAAAATAATTTCTGTTGGATTAATTCTAGTCGGCTTAATTCCAATGGGCGCATTTGTTGAACAAGATGATAAAGAGTTTGTAAAATTAAATGAAAAAAAACAAGTAATGATTCTTAGTGCTGGCCCAAGTTCTAATTTGTTAACTGTTCCCGTAGCAGTAATAATTTTATTGGCATTTAGTTTTGCTGTTGCACCCATTTCAACAATTATCGCTGATGAATATGCAAATGTTTATGGTGGAGTACAGGTAGCAAAAACAGAAACACAAGTATCTTATTGCGGGATAACAAAAGATGCTCCTGCACAAGGAAAATTATTGCCAAATGACAAAATAATTTCATTAAATGGTGTGCTAACAAGCAATGTTAGTGAACTAAATGGAGCTTTTTATCTGGATAAGAATCTCGGTGCGCCCATGGCATTTGTTGTTCTAAGAGATGGAAAAGAAGAGAACATTATAATTGAACCCGTTGTTTTTGATGAGCTCGGAAGACAAGTAATAGGTGCTTCTTTTGAAGGAATTCCTACTGGATATGCGCCTGCTCTCCAAGTATTTGTAGCGAATATACTAATTGAAGCTATTTCCTCAATACTATTCTTCCTAGCTTTGCTGAGTTTTGCTGTTGGAATGTTTAATTTTCTTCCCGCGGATCCGCTTGATGGAGGACGAATAGCGAAAGTAGTGTTATTACCCTACTTTTCTTTCCTTGGTTTTAACAAAAAAGATACACAAAAGTTCATTGGAAGATTATTTGTGTGGATATTTTTAATATCAATTTTACTGAACTTATTACCTTATTTGACAATGATTACATAATGTAAACATAACTTTTTCTTTTTTTATGGGATAATTTAGTATAATCGGCGTTGTAGATTAATTCATCCGATTCTTATAGTTTCTACATTTTTTAGTTGCTCTGTAGAATAAAGCGAATCAATATTATTTTCAAAATAAGCGTGAATTAAACAACAAATATTATGACACAAAATTTTTAGTAAAACCTCATTTGTTTGTGATTTAAAATTTCTACTTACCACATCTTTTCCAAATTTTTGTTTAATCATTGAGAAAGTTGTTTCAACATTGCTTCTTTTGTGATACTTTTCAAAAAACTCTTGCGGGTGCTCTTGTAAATAATGGTGCATATTTCTCCAGATACTAACCCCAAAACTCTTGGGTCTTGTATTTTTCTTAAATGGAATGTATGGTATTGCCCCATGATCAACAATTATTTGTAAATTCTTTCTTGAAGAATAAGCTTTATCAGCAGTAATTTCTTTTACATCAAAATCTTTACAAGTTTTTTCCACAAGTGCTTCAAGTCTTGGACTATCAGACCCATATGCCTTTGACAATTCAACTGAAGTTACCATATTAGTATTTGTTCCAATCATTATGTGAGCTTTAACCCAAGTTCTACAAATTCTTTCTTCATTATATTTGAAATTAAACCATCTCCCAAATTGTGAAGAAGAAAATCCACTTGAATCAATTGCATATTGTGATTCAATTCCTTTCATTGGCAAAGCAGATAATTTTATTAGTTCTAATAGTAGTTGTGTCATTTCTTCTTTTTCTAACCAATTCATTAGTGTTGTAAAATGTGGGACTTTGTTAATGAATTCGTCATCTTTTGCTTTTTCTAAATCAGAATTAAGCCTACGACTTGACAGTTTTGTGTATGTCTTTAGCACATGACTAAAGCACATATCTTTCATATCGAGATAACTTCTCCCAAGCTTTCCATTTTTAACTTCAATTTTAACTATTGATAAAAGTTCTGACATTACTGACACTAACATTTGCTTTTCATTGTTTTGAGCTTCAGTATAAGCTGACCAATTTTGTTTTTGTATTGGCTGACTTTGATACTCAAAAGTTTCTGGATTATACAATACCTTCTTTATTGGTCTTTCAACTTGTTGAGTAAAATACCTATTACAAGATTTACATTTATATTTCTGCCAGCAGGTTTTATGTGTATAGATGTGTCCACAACGCACAATATAGGCATCACCACAATAAGGGCACTTTTCGGGGGGATTCATCCCAATCCCTCCCAATCGAGCTCTTTTCTTTGCAGTTCTCCATAAATCAGCTTTCCACACAGCACGCATTTGAAATCAACTACCTCATATGCTGTGTCTTCAAGACACTGCGTACTTCGTCTAAGGACTTTATATCTCTCGCTACATTCACAACCCATAATACCACATATGTGTATATGTGTATGCGATAGGAAGTCTTTTTAAATGTATGTGTGTAAATGTGTAAAGGTGTTAATGTGGGACGGATGCAAATTGTAATAAATGATAATATTGAGAAAAAACTTAGGGACAAGGCATTTTCAGCATATGGGCTAAAAAAAGGATCAATAAGTAGGGCAATTGAAGCCGCCATATCTGATTGGATAAAAAAATAGACAAAACACATTAGTTAATAGAATGTGTCTTTTCTAATAGTTTTAACATTGTATCGGGATAACTAATCCAAAATACCTTTCTACCCCTTAAAATAACTTTCTTTTGTTGTGTAAAATAATCCATTGCTTGTTTGTATGTTTGATACATCATCTTTCTGGGCAAAGCTTCCCAAATTTCAGTTTTAGTCAATTTGCCATTTTCAGATTTTATAGTTGATTCAATCATCTTAAGGGAGTCGAGTGTAGGCGAATGTCCCCCATTAGAAGAAGATGAAACAACAACCATTTTTGTTTCTACCATATAACTTTATATGTTTCTCAAACTTTATATATGTTTGGATATGCAATTTAGCAATAATATTTTTGTAACTATTATAACAGTTATAACAATTGTAACAATCTTATAGCGATCGAAAGCTTTATAAACTAACATTATCATATATAGTTATATGAATTTAGTAAATGTGTCAGACGAAATCAAATTATTATTGAAAGAAGAGCATTCTAAAAAAACAACGTCTCGAAGACTCAAAGATATTGAAAAAGCAATAAAAGATTTCGAAGACGAATTTGGGTGTTTAAAAAATGGCAGACAAAAGAACCCAGTTCCAATTCCAAAAAGTGAACATCAGTTGATATACAAAAGAATCGCTGAAGAATTTGATTTACCTGAATTAATGCAAACAGATGGCAGATTATTATGGCTTTGGAAAGGCGGAGAAGGAAGAAGAGTTATTGCATATCTTGATGAAAAAGATATTCAATTGATTGTGTTTATGCTTAAGTTTTTTGATAACCATAAAAGCTATGAGAAATATTGTGGGTATTAATATGAGTACACATCAAGTTAATATAACTCCAGATACAAATCTTTTCCCAACACTCGGGAATACAGGATATAGATTTTCCGAAGCAATAGCTGAATTTATTGATAACTCAATTGATGCCGGCAGTGGAACCAAAGTAACAATTAAAATTAATTTATCAAAAGAAAAATTAACAATTGAAGATGATGCCAGCGGAATGTCAAAAGATGAATTCAAAAACTCGTTAAAATTAGCTTTTGTTAGTGCAAAAGATAAACAACTTGGCGAATTTGGACTTGGAATGAAAACTGCTGCAATAACTCTTGGAAAACAGTTTAGTATTTATACTACTTCAATCCAAAAAAGTCTGGGCTTAAAATATTCCTTTGATGAAACCGAATGGTCAAAAAGAAATGATTGGGTAGCAGAAATAGTTGAGCAGATAAAAGAAAATAAAAATGAACATGGAACAAGGATTGAAATACAAGACTTCAAATTTAAATTTTATCCAAATTTAATAACAAACACTAAAAAAGATCTCGCCAAAAGATATGCAAGATTTATTTCAAAAAATATTATCTCAATAGTATTTAATGCTGAAACATTAAAGCCAATAGAACCAGACCTTATTCAATTTAATGGAAAACAAAAAAATAAATTCGAAATCAAACTTAATGATAAAAGTACAATTACAGGGTGGTACGGATTTCTCGTTAAGAGGAGTTCAAAAAAAGATTATGGGTTTAGTCTTTTAAAAAATAACCGGGTTATTTTAGAAAACGTTAAATTTGGTTTTTCCCCACATCCAGAAGTTGCCTTGCTTGTAGGTGAAATAAATTTAAATTTTGTACCCGTTACACATACAAAAAGAGAATTTTTAACAACTGCATACGAATACAGACTTGCAGAAGATAAATTTAAAAAATTTCTCGAGGAACAAAAGATTTTAACAACTGCGAGAGGAATCACAAAAAGAGAAAATCAAGCAAAGCAAATGAAAAAGATTAAAACTCATTTAGAAGAAGTGTCACAAAACATGGCACAAATAGGAAGCATTACTGAAACACCTACCGAAATACAATCTTCAATAGTGCTAATAAATAAAGACATTATTGAGAAAGAAACTCTAAAAATAAAACTTTATGGCAACAAATACACCATTATCTTTGGCATTGATGCAAACGGGTCAAATAAAGAAATTGCCAAATTAACTGAATTACAAGAGGGTAAAATTCAAATATTAATAAATTCAGACTTTCCATATTACAAACAAGTTAAGGATTATCCAACATATGCCTTGCTTATTCTTGCAGAATACATTGCAAAGCACATTGTAAGCAAAGATAAAACAAAAGATGTTTTTAATATTCGAGATCAAATTTTGTTTGAAATTGGTTTAGCAAATATAAAAGAAGAACAGAAAATTGCAAAACAAGAAAAAATAAACAAACTTGAACAGCAACTTGAAAAACTGAAAAAAGGAACTGTGCAAAAATGAGTTATAAACTATCGCCAAGTGCAGTAAATTTATTTTTAGAATGCCCTTGTTGCTTTTGGTTAAATAAATACAATGTTTAAAATTTTTGGAAATAGAATTATTTAATAGCTTTTCTATTGGGAGATATATTATGGTGAAATTAGATTTTGATAAGTCTGATGGACTTATCCCAGTAATAACTCAAGACCACAAAAATAATGATGTCCTTATGTTAGCTTATATGAATGTGGAGGCATGGGAAAAAACACTTAAAACAGGTAAAGCAACGTATTGGAGTAGGTCAAGAAATCAGCTTTGGTTAAAAGGAGAAAGTTCGGGCAATTTTCAAATAGTTAAAGAGATCTATATTGATTGTGATTTGGACACAATACTACTAAAAGTTGATCAAGTTGGTAATGCTGCTTGCCATGAGGGATATAAAAGCTGTTTTTTTAGAAAGATTGATGGCGAGAATATTAAGATTGTGGGAGAAAAAATATTTGATCCAAAAGAAAAATATGGTGAAAAAAATGAATGAAAAAATCATAAAATTTGGGTTTCCTGATGGGAGCCTTAAAGAAGCTACTTTAAGAATTTTCAAAAAAGCAGGTTATAATGTAACAATTAAAGAAAGAAATTATTTTCCACGTATTGATGATGATGAAATTGAATGCTCACTTATAAGAACTCAAGAAATACCAAAGTATGTTGCAAACGGAGTTCTTGATTTTGGTATTGCTGGAAAAGACTGGATTGAAGAAAATAACGCAGATGTTATTGAGATTGCTGAATTGCATTACTCTAGAGCAAGTAAAAACCCAGTAAAGTTGGTTTTAGCGGTCCCAATTGAGTCTAAAATAAAAACTATAAAAGATTTAGAAGGAAAACGAATTGCTACTGAACTTGTTAAAATAACTGAAAGATATCTTAAGGAAAAGGGAGTTAATGCCGAAGTTGAGTTCTCATGGGGAGCAACTGAAGCAAAACCACCAGAATTAGTTGATGCAATTGTTGAACTAACTGAAACAGGTAGTTCATTAAGAGCAAATAATTTGAGAATAATTGACACAATTCTTGTATCAACTACACGACTTATAGCAAATAAAGACAGTTATAAAGATAAATGGAAAAAATCAAAGATTGACAAGATGTCTCTTTTACTTAAATCTGTTCTTGACGCTGAAGAAAATGTGGGATTAAAAATGAATCTTCCTAATAAAAAGATAAAACAATTTGAAGAAATTATGATTGGATTAAGGAGCCCAACCATTTCTCAATTAGGTGTTGAAGGGTGGGTTTCTGTTGAAGTTGTAGTAAAAGAATCTATCGTAAGAGAAATAATACCAAAACTAAAAGAACTTGGGGCTGAAGGAATAATTGAATATCCCTTGAATAAACTTATTAGTTAATATTAATGGACCCAAAAGAGTTTGAATATTTTTTCAATAATAAAAAGAAAACACCAACTTTTAAAGATTTTAGAAGCACTTAATGAAATATTCTATTCTCAAATTTGAAAGTTATGTTAATCTACACATCGGATAAGAAATACATTAATCTACAACGCCAGTATAATCAAAAAGCTTATATATAACAAAATGTACTATTACTCCTACCGTGATTTAGGTTTAATTGGTGAGCCTATTCACATTCTAAAAACTCTCTTTGGTCCTAGTAATTTGCTAGGACTTGACCCTTCTCTTTGTTTATTCGCGTTTGTTTTTTCTTTTTAATGCTCTTCAAAACTCTTTTAAGGAGTTAATGATAACTTTTTTCATGGGAGTAAATCTTTCAAAGCTAGTAGAGAAACAAGAGATTACAATTGATTTTCTTGGTGGAAAAAAAGTTGGAATCGATTCATACAATATGCTCTACCAGTTCCTCGCAAGTATTAGGGGAGCTGATGGAATGCCTCTTGCGGATACAAAAGGAAATGTTACTTCTCACTTAGCAGGACTTTTTTATAGAACAATTAATTTACTTGATAAAAATGTCATCCCCATATATGTTTTTGATGGAAAACCAAGTGAACTAAAAAGCGAGACACTGCGAAAAAGAAGAGAAGTGCGTACTGATGCAGAAAAAAAATCTGAAACAGCACTAAAAGAAGGTTCTCTTATAGAAGCACAAAAATTTGGTTCAAGAGCACTAAAACTTACTCCGGAAATGGTGTGCGAAGCAAAAACACTTTTATCTCTAATGGGCATTCCGGTTGTT
>Ga0268276_1004370_pt1 | contig 10020 bp, 12 predicted proteins | sample saktaG_4_FD_190145 | JGI IMG/M metagenome (GOLD analysis project Ga0268276, IMG submission 190145) | Saline water microbial communities from Sakinaw Lake, British Columbia, Canada - sak_2010_1_5_45m | ecosystem: Environmental > Aquatic > Non-marine Saline and Alkaline > Saline ...
GTGAGAAATAAGTGATTATAAAGACAAAACCAATAAAATGGACATTTATCAACGATAAAAACACTTAATTTTAAAAGAAATTAGACCTATGACATATGTCTCTGGCTCATACATTGTGCTAAATTTTAAAGTATATCTTGAAAAAGGATAAATAATTTAAAGGCCATATACTTCAAGAAGTATGGGAAAATTTGCTGGACTTGCTGCACTAGTTTTAGCAGGAACTGCTTTCTGTTTTGGACAGTCATTACCTCAAGAACAAAATCCGGGGTCTTCACCTATTATTTATGATTCACAAGGCAATATTATTTCTAGTTATAATTATAATACTATTAACAACTTTTGTGTTTTGGGCCAGCCATTTAATATTTCTCATATAAGAGATATTGCTGTAGAGGTTCGTCTTTATGATTTATTAATGCAAGATAAAATATTTAGAAGAGATAGTCTTAAAGAACCATTTGACCAGGAAAAAATGGCTCGTGTTTGGACAGAACAAGGATATAAAAATAGGTTTGCAACGTTTATTGGAATTCAATTAGGCGCTTCAAGTTCAAGAGATACTTTAGAAGAACTTGATATCAGTAGATTAGTCATGAAAATCAATGGAAAAGAAGTTTCTCCTTATTGTTCAAACAGCAATATTTCTGGAGGAACAGAAGGGCCTAGATTTTGGCGTGCTGTTTTTTCTGTTTTTGATCAAAATTCAAAAGTTGTTTTAACTACTAGTGCACAAAATCCAAGGGAATTTTATGTTCCTTTTTTATTAAAAATAGGAGAATTAGGAAGTTTTGGAGAGGGTTTAGAGAATTATGAAATTGGAGATGGAGATGATATTGGGGTGATTTATGATGAAACTGGAAAACATATTAATACAATACCAATCTCAGACACTTATAAACAAAGAGTGAGAATATCCTTTGGAGATTAGATAATTATTCTTAAGGTTAATCTTTGAAAATCAGAAAAGTTAATTTTATAAATCTCTTTTGTTTTTATCATTTATGAAGATAATAGCACTGCATTGTGATTATATCAGGATTAAAGCTTTGAAAAAAGCTATAAAAGAACCTGAAGAACTCAATGAAAAGGAAAAAAAAGGTTATGAAATAAAAGAATGTTTAGTTGTGCTTTCAGCTGTTGAACGAAATGATGAAGGTTTTGAAGAACAAATTGCTGGAAAATTAGTTGAAAACATAAAAGGGATTGCAGAACAAGTTAAATGCAATAAAATTGTTCTTTATCCTTATGTTCATTTAACCAGCCATCCTTCAGGTCCATTAAGTGCTACAAAAGTTCTATATTTTGCTTCAGAGATGCTTAAAAAAAACAAGGAATTTGATGTTTATCAAGCTCCTTTTGGATGGTATAAAGAATTTGAATTAAAATGCAAAGGACATCCTTTATCTGAATTATCAAGAAAAATATATGTTGGAGAAGCTCCTGAAGGAAAAGGAAAATCAATTGGAGAAACAAGGGTCATGATTGAAAGCAAAGAAGAAAAAGTAGATTATAAAAAATTATTAAATGACATTTCAAAACCGAGATTAGACAGGGAAAAACTAAAAGATAATGACCATAGGATTTTAGGACAGAAATTAGACTTATTCAGTTTTTCAGAAGTTGCTCCTGGAATGGTTTTTTGGCATAATAATGGCTTGATAATCTATAATGAACTTGCAGATTATTGGAGAGAAGAACATAGAAAAGCTGGTTATGATGAGATAAGCACGCCGCAGATTTTAGATAAAAAATTGTGGTTAATTTCAGGACACTGGGAAAAATATAGAGATAATATATTCTTAACGCAATATGAAGGAAAACAATATGCTGTCAAGCCAATGAATTGTCCTGGAGGAATTTTAGTTTATAAAAATAAACCTAAAAGTTATAAAGAACTGCCTTGGCGAGTTGGTGAATTAGGAATTGTTCACAGATTAGAGTTATCTGGAGTTTTAAATGGCTTATTCAGGGTTGTTAGAATAACTCAAGATGATGCACATATTTACTGTACAGAAAATCAGATTGAAAAAGAAGTAATAAATATCATAAAGCTAGTTGATAAAATTTATAAAAAATTTAATTTGCTTTATAGGGTTGAATTATCTACAAGACCTGAAAAAAGGATTGGTTCAGATGCTCAATGGGATATGGCTGAAAAAATTCTTGAAACAGTTTTGAAAAAGAATAAAGTAACCTATAAGGTAAATAAAGGAGATGGTGCTTTTTATGGGCCAAAAATTGATTTTCATTTAAAAGATTCACAAGGAAGAGAACATCAATGTGCCACAATCCAATTAGATTTTGCAATGCCTGAAAGATTTGACTTAAAATATACTGATGAGAATAATAAAGAACAAAGGCCAGTTATGATTCATAGAACTGCTTTAGGAGCTTTAGAAAGATTTATTGCAATTTTATTAGAACATACTAATGGAAACTTGCCAACATGGCTTTCTCCAATTCAAGTTAGATTAATTTCGTTTACAGATAGAAACATTAAGGCTGTTGAAAAGTTAAAAAAACAATTCGAAGATGAAAACATTAGAGTTGATATGGATATTAAAAATGAAACAGTTAATAACAAGATAAGAAATGCTGAAATGTTACATATTAATTACATAATTGTGATTGGAGACAAAGAAGAAAAAGCAAAAACTCTAGCAATTAGACCAAGAGGAAAAAAGCCAGAATTTGGTGTTAAGACTGAAATGTTCTTAGAAAAAATTAAGAAAGAAATTGAAGAAAGAAAGTAAAATCAAAACATTTAAATACTATAGCCAGTTATATACTTCCTATGGCAACAACAATCCAGATAAGTGAAGACTTGCTTGAAAGACTTAAAATAATGAAGCTTAATGATAAAGAAAGTTATGAGAATATCATCTGGGATTTATTAGAGGATTCCATGGAACTTTCTGAAGAAACAAAGAAACATATTGCTATATCTGAAAAACAAATTAGAGAAGGAAAAACAAGTTCTTTGGAAGAGGTAAAAAAGAAACTGCATATGAGAAATGTATGATGTAGAGTTTTCTCAAGAAGCTGAAAAACAATTATACAAATTAGGGGGATACATCCAAGAAAGAATAGTTCTCACCCTTGAAAGAATACGTATAAGGCCATTTCATTTTGTTAAAAGATTGGTTGGAAGCCCCTATTATCGGCTAAGAGTAGGAAATTATAGAATTATTTTAGATATTAAAGAAGATAAATTAATTATTTTTATGATTGAATTAGGACACAGAAGAAATGTTTATAATGCTTGATTATATTCTAATTAATCAATAATAAAAATGTCTTTTAAAAAACTGAAAGAAAAAATTGAGTCTAGCAAGGAATTTAAAGATTTTAAAAAAGAAAATCCTAAAGCTTTGCTTTATAGTGCTTTTTTTATGTTAAGGCAAGCTTGTGGAAATTTAATTATTGAAACGCAACAATTAGATTATTGGCTTAACCATGAAAAAGTTGCAACATTCTTTTTTGATGAAAATCAAAAGATTCAGAAAAAGGTTGATCAGGTTGAGCCTGTTAAAGAAGGAGAGAAAAGAGAAATTTTAAAATTAGATGATGAAATAAAAGTAGATGTTGATAATCTTCAAAAAATCATTAAAAAAGAATTAGATAAAAATAAAGTAGGAATAGAAGAAGTTTCAAAAGTAATTGCGATTCTTCAAAAAATAAAAGACAGGCAAGTTTGGAACATAACTTGCATTTCAGGATTATCTTTATACAGGATTCATGTAGATGAAGATGGAAAAGTTCTTGAAAATAAGAAAGAATCAATTTTGAGCATGATGAAAATCGAGCCTGGAAAAAAGGGAAAGAAAAAATGATGAGTTTAATCGCGTTATTGGCAACCATCTCTGGCGTGGTCTCAGGTTTTGCAAATATCCCCCAGATAATCAAGGTATTTAAAACAAAAAGTGCTAAAGATTTGTCCATAATCACACAGACTATTTTTCTTGTGATGTCTATAATTTGGTTGATTTACGGTTTTTATATTGATAACCCTCCACTAATAATCTCAAATGTATTGTATGTTATAACCTACACAATAATCGTTATTGGATATAGTTTATATGGGCGAGGAAAGAAGAAATAAGCCTCTGACAGGGATTGAACCTGCGACCCTTTGCTCAGATAGTTTTTTAATGATAATACATTTAACAATTTGTGCCCCTATAGCTCAGTTTTGGTAGAGCACCATCCTCGTAAGATGGGGGTCCCGGGTTCGTTTCCCGGTAGGGGCTTATCTTTCCCTATTCCCTTTTATAAATTCTTCAACCATTTCTTTAGCTTGAGAATCTGAGAATTGTTTGTAAGGATGTTTCATTAAATAAGCTGAACCAGATTCAAGACAACCTGAAATTTTTCTGTCTAAAGCAATCTTGATCAGCCTTATTGCATCAATGATACATCCGCCTGAATTTGGAGAATCTTCAACACTTAATCTCATTTCAATGTTTAATGGAACATCACCGAAGTTTTTTCCTTCCATTCTTAAGAAACATAATTTATTATCTTTAAGCCATGGAATAAAATCACTTGGACCTATGTGAATATTATCATCAGGCATCCTTTCACCTAATTGAGATTGAACAGCTTCTGTTTTGCTGATTTTTTTGTTTTTTAATCTATCTCGAGCAAGCATATTTAAAAAATCAGTATTTCCTCCGACATTTAACTGATAGGTTCTTTCTATGTTAATGCCTCTATCTTGACAGAGTTTAGTTAAGACTCGATGAACAATTGTCGCACCAAACTGCGATTTAACATCATCTCCTAAACAGGGCAGACCTTTTTCTTGAAATTTTTTGATCCAGTCTTCATGAGAACAAATAAAAACAGGCATGCAATTTATTAAGGCTATACATGCTTCTAAACAACATTCAGCATAAAACTCAGCAGCTTTTTGACTTCCAACAGGCATGTAATTGACTAGTATTTCAGCTCCAGATTTTTTTAATTCTTCAATAACTTCTTGTTTTGTTAATTCTTTTTGTTCATCTGAAACTAAAAATCTTTTATTTTCTTCATAATCATTCATATGCTCTGCAAAACCATCTAAAACAGGGCCTTTTTTTACTATTATGCTGGATTCAGGCAAATTACTACAAAAAACTGTAGTATTGTTAGGCAGAGCAAAAATAGCTTGATTAACATCTTTTCCTACTTTTCTTGAATCTATATCAAAAGCAGCAACAACTTTAATATCTGAAATATTATAATTTCCAAGAACATTATGCATTAATCCTGAAACCGGTTTATCATTATTATCTATTTTTTTATAATAATAAAGACCTTGAATCAAGCTTGAAGCACAATTTCCTATTCCAGATATGGCAATTTTTATCTCGCTCATCTTTTTCTCCCCTACTATTTTACATATGTAAAATAGTAATATATTTAAAGATTTCTATTCTAGAAAATACATGCTAATTGATAAACCAGTTAAGAGATTAATAAAATTAAATACCAAAGAGTGTTTATGGCCCTATATCCTTAAAATTTTAAGTGAAAAACCAATGCATGCTTATGTAATCAGAAAAGAAATCAATAAAAGATTTAATTTTTTGCCAGGACAAGTTACTTCTTATACAACATTATATTCATTAAAAAAACAGGGACTTGTTTCTAAGGAAAAAAAAGACAGGATTGTCATTTACAAGATAACTGAAAAAGGCAAACAAGCTTTAAAAGAAGCTCAAAATTTTTATAAGAGTATGTTAAAGAAATTATAAAAGATTATTGATATAGATGTAAGTATAATTGCCTATTTGTTATCTTGACTTTGCCATCTGTAAGTGTAAATTTTTTTAGATTTGACTGCTTATCTTATGTCTTCAAAGAAATATTTGGAGAATTTAAAATACCTTAAGGATAATTAATTACAACCTACCTGCATTGGCAAAGTTAAATCATTATGCATAAATCTCATCGAAAAGAACTTGCTTGGCCATTGCTTAGCATAGCTAAAAAATAAAATTGTTTTTTAACTTACCCCTAAGAATAAACTAAAATCATTCTTTTTTCTTCTCTTCTTTCTTGACTTTTTCCTTTTTCTCTTTTTTTGGCTTTTTAACTTTTTTTTCTTTTTTAGGTTTTTCTTCTTTTTCCTCAGATTTTTTTTCTTTAGATTTTTCTTCTGATTCTTTCTTTGCCCTTATCTCTTCAAGTTTTCTTTTTATAAGTGCTCTTGCTTCAGTTAAGTCTATTTTCTCTCTTTGTCTTTCTGCTCTTTCCTCGAGGGAATAAAAGTCTTTGGCATCAATTTTTCCAGAAATTTTTCTTTTTTCTATGTATATTTTAGCTAATAGATATAAAGCTAAACCAACTGAATTTGTGATTTTGTTATTGCATGGAATCACAAAATCAACATTGTGTGTATTATTATTTGTAGAGCATAAAGCCATTACAGGTATTTTTATTTTAACTGCATCATTTAGGGCATTCTTATCAACCCAAGGATCTATGACAAAGACTAATCTTGGTTCAAAAAAGGTCTTTAGAACTGGGTTGGTGATTATTCCGGCAGGATATCTTGTAAATGCCCTAATTCCAGTTGCTTTTGAAAATGCTTCAACTGGCTTTACTACGGCATCTTTTTTACCGCAGATAATTATATCTTCTGGAGCAAATTGAGATAAGAATGAAGCTCCCTGGCTGATTTTTTCATCTATTTTTTTTGTATTAAGAACAGCTATACCATCTGCTTTTCTCCTATAAACATACTCCTTCATTGTTGGAGTTACTGCCCTGGTTCCAATATGAATTGATGCTTTGATATAAGTTTCAAGAGGAGCTAAAACTACTTCTTTTTTGTCTGAAACTTCTGATTCTTCTGCTTTTCCAGAAGTTTCTTCTTTTGAAACTTCTTCTACTTTTTCTTCTTCTTGCGTCTTTTCTCCATCGGCTTTTTTCTTTCTTGGCATGTTAATTTATGTTTCGAAGCGTTTTTAAATGTTGCGAGAAAGATTTTTAAACCATCTTTTCTTCTATAACATATGATAATGCAGGGTAAACTTCAGGAGAGTGTTCATCACTCGAAGTAATTTTCCTAGCCTGGCTTATCAAACTTCTCAAGAAATTCAAAACATTTTTAACTATTCCTTTTTGTATTCTAGAATAAATTATGAAATCTATGGTATAACGCTAGAGCGAAAAACTTATAAACTAGTCATTCTTTTATTTAGAATGAACAAAAGAGTGAAGTTCTCCGAAGGAAATCAAAAGAAGTTGCTTAAGTATATAAAGGAAAAAACAGAGTTAGGATGGAAGGAAATTGCTAGAAAGTTGGAAGTTAATGAAAAAACATTAGTTAAATCTTATATGTATGAATACTGTGATATTCCTTATAATCTTTTCAAAAAAATTTGTATAGTTCTATGTGAAAAAGAAAAAAAGGTTTTTGAAAAGTATGGGGGCATTATAAAAAAAGAGGAACTAATTATTGGAAGAAAAGTTTTTGGAGAACAAAAGAAGGTTCTAGTCCCAATAAATATAACCTACCCAAATAGAAACTTAAATTTAGATGTGTCTAAAATAAACTATAGTAATTATGACATAAAGAAAGAAATTAAAGTACCAATAAAGATTACCAAGGAGTTAGCTGAAGAAATCGGAATGCAATTTGGGGATGGCTTCCTTTCAGCAAAGAAGTATGATTACAGACTGAAAGGAAATCCCAAAAATGAAAAAGAATACTATTCTGAGGTTATAAAACCCTTATTTAAAGAGCTGTACAATATTAATGTTAACCTAAAAGAATTTAAGAGAAGTTTTGGTTTTGAAGTTTATTCTAAAGCCTTATGGGAATTTAAAGTAAAAGTTATGGGCATAAAGCCGGGCAAAAAAGATGGTATAAGATTCCCAGAAATTCTCAAGATAAGCAATAAAAAAATTCTTGGTGCATTTTTAAGAGGTTTATTCGACACAGATGGTTGTGTTTCATTCAAATCAAAGTATGGTTATAAAAATTATTATCCTACAATTGAAATTTCACTTACCTCAAAAGATCTAATAAAGGATGTTGCTGAAATACTCTTCATGTTTGGGTTTAATCCATGTGTTTTTTTCAATGAACGATATGGAAGAATAGCTATTCGTGGAATTGGAGCATTCAGAAGATATGAAGAATTTATTGGGTGGAGTAGCCCAAAAAATTTAAATAAAGTAAATGAATGGAAAATAAGATACCCTGAACTAAATAAATATGGCGATTGTAGCTCAATGGTTAAAGCGCCTGGCTGTGGACGCGTTTGCTTGCAAAACAAGAAACGCCAAAGGCAGAACCCGGGAGACGGGGGTCCGATTCCCCCCTTTCGCTCTAAAAAATAAGGAAGGGACATAAGTAAAATGACAAACGAAACAGTTAAAGGATTCAAAGACTATTCAGGAGAAGAAGCTCTGAAAAGAGAAAAAATCAAGAAACTTCTTATTGAGAAATTTAAAATATATGGCTTTATGCCTTGTGAGACTCCGATTATAGAATTTGAAGAGTTTGTTAAAGGAGAAAACACAAGAGATGAAGCTATTTCAGATATCTTTAAATTAAAAGATAAGGGAGAGAGAAACTTGGCTTTGAGATATGAATTTACTTTTCAATTAAAGAGACTTGCTCAAAACAAAAAACTTCCTTTTAGAAGATATCAGGTAGGGGAAGTTTTCAGAGATGAACCAATTTCTTCAAATAGGTTCAGGCAATTTACCCAATGTGACATTGATGTTATTGGATCGACAATAAAAGATGATGCAGAAGTTTTGAAAGTTTTTTCAGAGATTTTAGATGAACTTGGAATTGAATATGAAATCGAAATTAATAATAGAAAATTGCTTAATGAACTTTTGGAATTAGAGGGGATTAAACAAAAAGAACAAGTAATCAGAGAAATTGACAAAATAAACAAACTTCCAGAACAAGAAATTAAGAACAATTTAAAGAGATATAATGCTGAAAGGCTGCTTGATATTTTGAAAAGACCTTTAGACTTTTTCAAGAAATACAACCCCTATAAAGAAGTTGAAGAATTATTAAGTTATTGTAAAAACTTTAAATTAAACGTTAAATTTTCCCCTTATTTAGCTAGAGGACTTTCTTATTATAATGGAAATATTTTTGAGATAAAATTAAAGGGGGCAAAAGAAAGTATTGCTGGAGGAGGTTCTTACTTAATTAATAATATTCAAAGCACAGGAATTTCATTTGGCTTAGAAAGATTATCTGGTCTAGCCAAGATAGATGTTGATGGAATCAAAGCAATTGTCATTTCAATAAATCAAGAAGAAAAAGCAATGGAGATTATGCAATCATTAAGAAAGGAAAGAATTTCTTGTTTTATGATGGACAAGATATCTAAGGCGCTGGAATATGCTAACCAAGAAAATATTCCTTATGTCATATTTATAGGTGAAGATGAGATAAAGAAAAAAAAATTCAAATTAAGAGACATGAAAACAGGAAAAGAAGAATTTCTTACAAGCAAAGCGATTGCTGAAAAAATTAAGAGTAAGTGTAATAATTAATTTTGCTATCTATAAGGTCATTAGCCTTGATTTTCATTAAATTTCATAGGAGATTGTAGAGGATTCTAGAAAAACCAAGTTACGCATAGGGGATAGAAGACATGCAGAAAAGAAGTAGCAAAATAGAGTTCATAGTACAACCTAAATCAATCAAAAAATTAAAAATTATATAAAAAATTACCTTCTTCTAAGTTTTGCCAGCACTAAAATCGACCCTATTAAACCGATTATTGGACCTATTACAAATCCATATGGTGGGAAGATTAATGCTAAAATGCTGAAAACTAAGATAAAAACACTAGCTTCTCTTGGGTTTGTTTTTAATGTTAGGGTAGATATCAACATTCCTAGACCAATTACGATGTTCAAGATTTCAAATATTAGAATTCTTTCAACACCAATTATTGCAGGAAATTGCATTGGTATAAAAATATAGACAATCCCTGAAATCAACACAATTAGGGAGGCTATTAAATTAAGAGCAAACTCTACTTT
>Ga0268276_1004371_pt1 | contig 10018 bp, 7 predicted proteins | sample saktaG_4_FD_190145 | JGI IMG/M metagenome (GOLD analysis project Ga0268276, IMG submission 190145) | Saline water microbial communities from Sakinaw Lake, British Columbia, Canada - sak_2010_1_5_45m | ecosystem: Environmental > Aquatic > Non-marine Saline and Alkaline > Saline ...
GCGCGTCCAGCAACACCGGCAGCCAGCGCCCTACACGGTAGACCGTGTCGAGATTGAAGTCCCGACCGAACTCGCCGCGCATATCATAGGCTTTAAAGAAAGACATCCTCGTTCCCTTTGGATAAACATTCTGGCAAAAAAAGATCACGCTACTGGATGACCACCAGCGAGATGCCGGCATGCGCACCTTTCGGCTGCATGGCCTTTAGCCATGCCGGCAAGTCCGACTTCGCGGACTGGGCCTGGTTGGTGGTGATGCCGAGACCCTCCGGCGATGCCGACGCCAATGTCTGCATGACCTCCTGCAACCTGGCCGCGCTGCGGCGGTTAAGATGCGTCGAGGCCGAAAAGGCGCCGAGTATCCCGCCCGTCAGAGTGCATATGATCGACACAAGAATCAAGTTGGAGAGACTTACAGCAAGTTTGCCGTTCTTGTCGGCATGCAATCCTTCCTGAGCCTTGATCCGCTCCCGCGCCGACTCCAAACGTTCACGCTCTAACAGTATCCGCTCGCGCTCCAGCTTCAGTTTCTCCTGCTCTATCTGCAGCTCGATGCGCGAAAACGTCTCTTCCGGCGCAATCTCCTTTATCCCCGTCTCATTATCTTTCGCATCCATATTCCTAACTCCTCACTCCTTCTCCTGACGCAACTGCTTAAACCGCGAGCATGGCGGCAGAGCGCCGACCAATGGACGCGCATACTCGATGAAGGCATTCGTCACATTGTTGCCAGCCTTGTTGATGAAAGAGTCCGGCATGTGGCGGGTCTCCTTTGCCACCTTGCGCAACGGCACCACCACAAAATCCACCCTGTATTTTTTCGTCGCCCGCCGTTTGATCGTGATCGACCCGCTCGCGACATCTTCCTCGACCGCGGCCTGTACCGCCGCCATCCCTACCAGACGCGCCTCCAGAGCATCAGTTGCAGAAGCGATGCCGGGAAACGAGCGTTGCAGATACCCGAAGGTATCGGCGCGCACACGCTTGATTCCGGCACGCTCTTTCAGCGCCTTGGCCAAAAGATCTCCCAAGGCCCCGGTGCCACTCAACTGGACATTGCCGTGCGGATCGGTTTCCTGCGTGAACTTGGCCACTATCGGCACGCCGTCCGCATCGGAGATACCCTCAGAAACCGCCACGACACAGCGTCCATACTTTTTCATGGCGGTTTTAACATTCTTCACAAAACTGTCCATGCTGAACGGACGCTCGGGCAAATATATCAAATGCGGACCGTCATCCTTGTCCTGCCGCGCCAAGGCCGCCGCCGCAGTCAGAAAACCGGCATTACGTCCCATGATCACATCTATCTTGACCCCGCCCAGCGCGCGGTTGTCCAGATCGTCGCCCTTGACCGCGCAAGCCACGAAACGCGCGGCGCTGCCGTAGCCCGGAGTGTGGTCGTTCTCGCGCAGATCATTATCGATCGTCTTTGGGATATGAAAACAGTGTATGGCGTACTCGGCCTTGATCGCCGCCTCATTGATGATATGCACCGTGTCCGCCGAATCATTGCCGCCTATGTAGAAAAAATAACGCACGTCCAGCTTGAGCAGAACATTGAAAATCGCATCGCAATCTTCTTGTGTAGGTTTGCGCCGCGCCGAACCCAAAGCGGAAGATGGCGTGTTCGCGACCGCCTCCAGCGTTTTGCGGTTCTCCTTCTTCAAATCAATAAACTTCTCGTCAAGTATGCCCTGGATGCCGTGCAGTGCCCCGTATATCCTGGAAATGCCTTTGCTCGCGCGCGCGGCCAACACCGCTCCTGTCAGACTCTGATTGATCACCATTGACGGTCCGCCGCTCTGGGCGATCAACATGTTTCCTTTTTTCACTGCTTGCTCCTCTTTACTTCATTTCATCAATACATTCATGATATACTTTAACCATGCGTAAAGGCAAACACCAGTTTGGCGAGACAGATGCTCCGACCCCGGACATCATCTTTTTTGAAGCCAATGAAACCGAGTCCGCATTTTTGGCTAAAAAGTCTGCGGCGCGGAGGGAGCTGACAGAGCGCGACACGCGGCACAACCGCGGTGTCCGCAATCTTTTCAACAACATCATCCCCGGCCTGCCGATCGACCGCGACCCGCCGGAGACGAGACAAGACCCGGAAACCATGGCCAACGCCGTGGAAAAAATCCTGGCCAGCCTGAAAATCAAGGAAACCCCCTGGCTCAACAGCCTGAGCAAGGCCTGGCCGGACCTGGTGCCGCCTGAAGTCGCGAAAGTGGCGCGGCCGGGCAAATGGGAGAACAATACGCTCTATGTCTATGTGGACTCGTCGCCGCACCTCTTCGAAATCAGACGCGCGCACCTGCGCAATATCGAAAAAACCGTAAAGGAGTTTGCCGGCGGCGAACGCGTACGGCAAGTGCGCCTCTTGGTCAATTCGATTGCCTTGCCCTGACTTATCAACACCAATAAAGGAGAAAGCACAATGCTACCACGCACAGAAAAATTGAACCAATGGACCTCGGAAAAGAAATGCCGCAAGCTGGTGGAGAACCTCACAAAAAAACACTTCACCGCCGTCTACTGCGCCACCGCTGGAGAAGCCGCCCAATATATTCTGGAACAGGCCGTCTCAGCCAAGAATGTCGGCTTCGGCGGTTCGCTGTCCGTCGCCGACCTGGAACTCACCGCTGACCTGGCCGGAGAAGGCAAAGAGATCCTCAACCACGGTTTTCCGAACCTGACGCCGGAACAACGGCAGGATATCATGCGCCGGCAGCAAACCTGCGACCTTTTCCTGACCGGCACCAACGCCGTAACCCTTGACGGCAGTCTGGTGAACATCGACGGCAACGGCAACCGCGTCGCGGCCATGATCTACGGACCCGCCAAAGTCATCGTGGTCGTCGGCCGCAACAAGATCGTGGAAGGCGACATCAGCGATGCTGTCAAGCGTATCAAAAACATATCCGCCCCTCCCAACGCCATGCGCCTCAACAAGCAGACCCCGTGCGCGGTCTCCGGATTATGCAACGACTGCGACTCGCCTCAGCGCATCTGCAATGTGACGACAATCATCGACAGGAAACCCACCCGAACCGATATGCACGTCATTGTGGTGAATGAAGACATGGGCCTGTGACCTCTTCATGCCTTCGTGTGAGGCATAATCGCTAATTCCTGCCGCGCCTCCCTAAGAATCCCCTGTTCGCGCAACTCGTCCGCCAGCTTCTCGTACTGCTCTTCGCTCACAGACGGGAACGACGCGCGGCAATATCCGCAGTCCATCCCAAATGGAACGAATACAAATCGGCATCCTTTAATTCAAAAAACAGCTTTACCGGTTTCCCTGCCAATTCACTTAACTCCGCTATGCCACACCAGCTCACCGCACGTTCGATCGCGTCATCGAAAATCACATCGCAATCATCCAGTGTGTAGCCCGGAAACGGGGTGTCATTCACATCCCGTAATTCTACCCGTATCGATCCCAATGCAGCCGTCGCGCAATTTATGAAAAGCATCGTATCGCCGTTTACGACACTCGTCGGGATCATAGCGTTTTGCTCTCCGTCCGCTTTTAGCACATCGACCGGTAACCCGGCGTTGTCCTCTTCCATCGTATAAAGAATGCCGCTTTCTTTTCCGACATCCAGAGTCGCCTCAGCTCCAAGTGCGGCAAGCTTTGCGATTTCCGCATGATCGAGCACCCTTTTGACAACCAGAACGTCGTCGGCAACCCCGATAAAAGGGCTGTTGAAAAGTCCGTTAGGCGGATAATCGTTGCCGAAACGCAGGTTTCCGAGTGTGAAGTCCAGCGACAATTCTTTTCCGCTGTCGTGCTCGGCCACTATTTTGCCGTCAATATAAAGCTTCATTTTGCCGCGTTCGTATGTGGCGGCCAAATGGTGGCTGCCGGACACGGCTATAAGCTTTTCAAACGCTTCACCCTTGATCTCGACTTTCCCGGCCGGGCTATACCAGCAACGCAGCAATGAGTATTTATACATTTCTGGTGACGGCGCGAGATAAACATGAAAACAAAACAGCTTGCGCGATGCCACGGCATCCTTGTCGGATGACGAAAAAAACCGGCGCTCCGCGCCCCGCGGCATCTGATCCACGGTCAACGCAAAAGTGGCGCAAGAGCCAAGCTTTTGTGTCTGCGGAATCTCCAATACGCCAGGCGAGGGGAAATGAATGGCCCGGTTCCCAAAATGTTTTGCTTTGGGGTTTTCAACAACCGTTACCCGGTTAGACAATTTTATGCCCTTATGAATGCTTCCCGATCCTGCCGGCATCGCGGTGAATTGCAGTGGCTTGGTCAGCAAGTTACCTCCTGAAGCGCCGGCATGCACAGAAATGAACCCGTCCGGACGGAGTGTGTAACGCCGCAATTTGACAGCGTCACTTTCGGCAAACCCTTCGCTATAAAAAATCGAAAGGTCATTGCCGCTGTCAGAAAATTCCCCTGCCGTCTCAATCATACCCCACGCCGCGTAATTGCAGCGGTTGAACCATGCTTCACGGTTTCTTCCCGGCCTTTTAAAAGCTTCCAGACTGCGCCGGAAGTTAATACCGTCCCGGCTGGTCATAAAACCTCCATCACCGACACCACTGAGCACATTCCCCTGTCCCAAGCGCAAATCAACAAAACGCATCGGGAACCCGAAAAGATAATCCGGCGCCCGTTCATAACGGAGAATCGCGTTAGTGTAAAGATGCTCATTAGGAGCATCTTTGTTGTAACAGAGAAACTGCGGTTTACTCCATATCCTGAAATCCAGACTGGTGGCAGTGGCGATGTCGCGAACTCCATTGCGCATATTCCGTATGTACGCTACATAAAGTTTACGCTCTGGATCATAGAAAGCTAGATTCTGCGAGTCAAAGCGGCCTTCTGTGATGATGGAGCCGTCGCCGACCATGCGCCAGTTGATGCCGTCCGGTGAAGTGAATGCGTATAGCCCTATGCTGCCGTGGTCATAGGCAACCGCCTTGTAACGCTCTTCAGGGAGACAAGCGGGATTCCTGTCTTTAAACGGAGTGAAACAATGGGTCCAGCGGGCAGGCACAGGCACGATGTTGTTAGCCTTTGATCCGCTGAATTCGACCAACCCTAAATTCGGGCGGCTCCAGTGGATTCCGTCAAAACTTTCGGCCATACAGGTGTGTTCCGCATGGGCCTTGCGGTTTGTCCCCAAGACACCGTAAAACTCCGCATGCGCTCCATTGTAATACATCCTGTACCTGTCGCTGTCTTTGAATATCGCAGTATAACAGGATACGTTACCCTCCCAAGGCTGGTCGTATCGGAAAACTATTTCCTGCGGCACCGGGTGATGCAGTTCGCGTTCGGCACCGTCCAGCCTTTCAACTAGAAAATCGTCGACGAGCATCTGGCGTCGATTGCCGATAGCAAGCACATCCGGCTCCGTCGCTTGCGCCCGGAGACCGTATTGGCACACAACGCCCGCAAACGCCAGAAAAAGGACACCCCTAAAACAAAACATGTCGCTTCTGCACCTCTTTTTTCCTCGGTTTATTCTTACTCGCCCGTGACAAATTGCAGCCCGTAAATATCTGCGTCGCTCAATTCAAACCGCAACCGGAACGGAGCGTCGGCAAACGTTGAAAGGTCGTCCTTACCGCGCCAACTGACGATCATCTGGACACCGTCACCCAAAAGCGGATGGCATTCGGCGAGCGTGTACCCGGGAATCGGATGCCCTTGCCGATCAACCAGTTCGCACCGGACGCCCCCAAACGCGGCGGTCGCGGCATTCAGCGCCAAGCACGTTTTTTTGCCAGTGTTTTTTGAAAAGACCATGGGGCGCATCATAAACGTTCCGCCTTCCCTTTTCGCCTGTATCGAGACGAACCCGTCCAACCGCACCGTCATACGGCGCAAACGGCTTCCCGAATCACCCCAATACCCTTCGGTCGAGAATAATGAAATTTCCGGCGGCGCACCCTCATAAGGAGAAGGGGTGATCAATGTTCCCCACGCGATCATGTTGTTCCGGTTGACCCACCGTTCGCGCATAGGCCCCGGCCTCACAAAGGCTTCCGGCCAACGCTTGAAATGGAGTCCGTCCCGGCTCGACATGAATCCGCCATCTGACGTACCTGTCAGAAAATGGCCGGCAGGATTAGCGGCCTCATTGAAACGCATGGGGAACCCGAAGTAAAAGCCCTTCGCGCGCGAATAGGCCTCAATCGCGTTGGTGTACAAGTGCTCTTTCTTCGTCCCTTTTTCATAGAGCAGAGATTCGGGATCAGACCACGTCAGAAAATCGGCAGAAGTCGCCCGCGACACGATCCGGGTTTGATCGACGAAGTCTCTGTAGTAAGAAACATAAGACTGGCAATTCTTGTCCCAAAAAACGACGTTCTGCGAATCAAAGCGCCCTTTGGTCAGGATTGGCTTGTCCGACACCGGTCGCCAGCGCAAACCGTCAGCCGACACATACCCCCGCAACCCGCCTTTCATGTTCGCGACACCCTTGTACCGCTGTCCGGGCAGACACTTGGGATTCGTGTCAAGAAACGGCGTGAAGTTGTGCGCGCATAACGCGGTGAGTTTCCCCTCGGGTCTCTCGAGCGCAAGGATATTGTTCGTGGTTGATCCCTGATACGAAGCGAAACCAAGATTCGGTTTGACCCAATGAATGCCGTCCTTGCTTTCGGCATAACACACGAACTCGGCATGCATCCACTTCAAGTTCTTTCCCGAATCTACGGTCAAGTGGCTTCCCCGATAATACATTCTTGCCCGGTCCACATCTTGAAACACCGTATGATAGCAACTGTTGTTGCCTTCCCACGGCGCGTCATGGCTCACGGCAACGTTCCTCTGCCGGGGCGAATGCAGGACAAAAGCACATCCTTTCTGTTCAGCGACCATGGCATCATCCACAAACAATTCCACTCGCCCGTCCATCCTGACCGGTTCAGACATGTCCGGCGCATACACGTGTTGTTCAAGCGCCGTGGGAAGGCAGACACGGAAGCCGACATACGGATGTGCTGAAGTCGACGGGGCATAAGACCTTGAGGCCGAACGGCAGATTTCCGCCGCAATGTTGTACGCGCCGCCGCGTACCGCGAAGATGTCCGACGCTCCCTTGACCGTTTCTTTTGTTTTTCGAGGATGGCTTTTCTGAAACGGCACCGGCGTCTCTTCAAAGGGATCGAGACACCACTCGGCCAGATTCCCGTGCATGTCATAAAGCCCCCACGCATTGGGCTGGAATCCGCCAACCGGACGCGCGGACGCGGCGGTTTCTCCTGCAACCTTTTCGCCGCTGTTCCCGGCATAAACGCCCAGGCGGTTCATGCACACCGCGTACGCATTCGTGTCTTTTACGGCGACACCGTCATTAAAGGGCGTAAGGGTCCCGGCCCGGCACGCATACTCCCATTGCGCCTCGGTCGGCAAATCAAATGGGAGCGCGGTCTTTTCCCGCAGCAGTCCGAGAAAAGAGGTGTCAGCCACCCCCTCCGCAGACGTCCCGCGGATCAGCTCGTAACTCAGCCGACTCGCAGGAAAACGCTCCTTGCCCGGAGCGGCCTTGTGCGTGTGCGGCAACAGCATCTCAACCTGCGCCTGGGTCAGTTCATACACGGATATCCAGAAGTCGCCGTCTATTTTGACAGAGGTCTGTGTTTCACGTTTTGCAACACGTCCGGCCTCCCCCTCCGGCGATCCCATCTTGAAAGAATCCGCCCCACCGCTGAGGGCACGCCACTGCGGAGAAGCGGTTGCCGGGATGCGCCGCAGCACCAGCTTGCTTGTCTGATACACATTGTCTTGCGCGAGTTCCTTCCACATATTCGCGCCGTAACGATACGTGACTTGTCCCGCTTCACAGGCAAACTTGGTCAGATCCAGAATCATGTAGGACGGCACGGGATTGGTCTCGGCCACGCCGCGTGAGCCGGAGGAATCAGACTCTTTTCCGAAAAGTGACCCTGTAAAAACGATGAAAACAAAGCACAGCCATTTACCGGAATCAAAACGAAAGCTCTTCACTTCAAACCTCTTTCTAACGTGGGCGTCGCCCACAACCCAGAATTCTCACCACGAAGTTCACGAAGGGGTGGTTGAATCATCCATACTACTTCGTACTCTTCGTGTTCTTCGTGGTGAAACAACTTGTTTTTTATTGCCGTTGTTGGTTTGTAAGGCCTAATCCGCCGCTGGCACAACCAACCGGTAACCAAACGAACTGCTGGGCCCCGCATGCGTGCGAAGAGCCGACCGGCAATCCTTTGAAAAGCCACTAAAAACGCCACCGCGAACAATGCGTGTTGTGTACGTAGGGGAAGGGGTCGGGCCGGTGGGATCCAGCAGAAAGTCCAGACCTAACGGGTTGATATTATCGACCTTCCAATCCAGGCACGATTCATAGGAGTTCCCGTGCATGTCGTAGACGCCCCAGGCGTTCGGCAGATACCGGCCGACCCATGTGAGCGAGTTGCCGTTCAGTTTGAAACGCCCGAGCGTCATCAGGCTCGCATTGTAATCGTTTGTAGTGTAAGCCTCTTTATACACACCGTCATGAAACGGCGTCGTCGTCCCCGCCCGGCAGGCGTATTCCCACTGCGCCTCGGTCGACAGGTCAAGTGTCAGCCCCGTTTTTTTCCTGAACACCGCGAGAACCGAATAGGGTGCCACGTTCGTCCCTGTCGTCGGCCAATTGATCCCCTGGGCGACCGTTCCGCGCATCGTGTCATAAGGCAAGTTCACGGGATACTCATCGTTCGTATGGGTGAACCCGTTTGTGATGCACCAGAGCTGCGCCTGGGTCAACTCGAAGACCGCCAGCCAATAATCCTGCCTCAATTTGATGTTCACCAAATTCTCGCGCGCGGGGTCTCGCTCAACTTCACTTGCGGGCGATCCGGACGTGAAATAATCCTTCCCGTCGCTCATGGCCTGCCAGACCAGGGAAGTCGTCGCGGGTATCCGACGAAACACCAGACTGGACGTTTTATAGATCGAGTTGGTCACATCCTGCCAAACGGCATCATACCGATACGTGATTTGATCGGTCTCTCCGACGGTTTTATTCAGATCGACAATCATATAGGTGGCCTTGCTCAGTTGCGTGGTGAAAGCCACGTTGAACTGGGTGAAGGGTGTCCCCTGTTGATCGACCTCCGGATCCCATTCGATATGCCGATATCCGGGCGCGACGGAAAACAGATCGCCCGACAGCGACGCCCACGAGAGCGCAACCGGGGTAGTCCCGTCCTTTCCCGTCACACAGAGGTCCACAGTTCGGGCAGGATCACCACCATCGGGCATCTGCACCAGAAAATCAATATCGACCTTGCTGCTCCAGGGCCAGCGCTGCCGGACGGAAACGTTGGTCACCGTGTAAGGGGACTCGACACCCCAGCCGTCACAGGGGAACAACCCTGCCGCCGCCAATAACAGATAAGCAACCCAACGGATTTGTTTTTTCATTTCTGCCTCGCACTTCGTTCCCATTAAACGGTTAATCATCAGCCGGCACTGTCATCCGATGCGCATATGCGGCACTGGAATATGAACGACATCCCGAACGGCAATTCTTTGAGTCAATATTTGCGGCGCCACTGCGAACCGCCCAATTATCCCAATATGGACTGCTCCTCACAGGGCCGACGGGATCCAGCAGATACTCCGCACCCGTCGGATTGATGTTATCTGTCATCCGATTCAGGCAGTACTCACTCGCGTTACCATGCATGTCATACAGCCCCCAGGCGTTCGGCAGATACCGGCCGACCCATGTGAGCGAGTTGCCGTTCAACTTAAACCGGCCGAGCGTCATCATGCTCGCATTGTAATCGTTTGTAGTGTAAGCCTCTTTGTATGCGCCATCGTGAAACGGCGTCGTCGTCCCCGCCCGGCAGGCATATTCCCATTGCGCCTCAGTCGGCAGGTCGAGCACCAGTCCCGTCTTGTCCCTGAACACCGCGAGAACCGAATCGGGGGCCACGTTCGTCCCTGTCGTCGGCGAATTGATCCCTTGGGCTAAAGTTCCGCGCATCTGCTCGTAGGTTACAA
>Ga0268276_1004372_pt1 | contig 10017 bp, 12 predicted proteins | sample saktaG_4_FD_190145 | JGI IMG/M metagenome (GOLD analysis project Ga0268276, IMG submission 190145) | Saline water microbial communities from Sakinaw Lake, British Columbia, Canada - sak_2010_1_5_45m | ecosystem: Environmental > Aquatic > Non-marine Saline and Alkaline > Saline ...
TTATTTTCAGTAATAGTATCTTCCATTGCTATTTTTGCAGAATCGGTCATGATTACTTGAGCCAAAGCCTTTGTTGCATCAGTAGAATATATTTTTCCTCTAAAACCATTTTTAACTAATAAAGGAATTCTGCCACAATGATCTAAATGTGCGTGAGTTAAAATTAGTGCTTTATATTTTCGGGGGCTAAATCCAAATTTTTCATAGTTTAATCTTTCTAGATCTTTACTACCTTGAAACATTCCGCAATCAACTAGGATTTGATCTTCTTCAGAAGTTATACTGTAGCATGAACCGGTAACCTCTTTTGCAGCACCTAAAACTTGTACTTTCATTTAATATCCTAAGAATTGGTCCTTTTAATAATTAACTACTATTTGTAGTCTTAGGTACGTAGTCTCTTTTCCCCCAAAGCAGGTTGTAATGCCAACAGCCCTGTTCTCCTATAGGATCTACTCTGTTTCTAGGACAACTGGATCCTCCGGATTTACATGTAGTAATGTCTTGGCCTGGAACATAATCTTCAGGCAATGCACAGCGTCCGTAAACAAGTAATTTTTCTCTATCTATTGTTATATTTCTCATATAGGGGCAGAGTTCTAACTTATATGTTGTGAGGAGGTGAATGTCATCTTGATTTAATTTTGGGAGTTTTGATATTTCTAGAGAAGATCTAACTGTTTCTTCTAGTTTTGCAGAATGTTTCTCTCTCTTTTTTAAATTTCTTTTAGAATCTTTTTCAGATGGCGAGAGGTGTTTACCTATTTCTCTGGAGTGTCTGCTCATTTTTATTTTTGACATTCATCCTTTTTAAGTATTTATATAGAAAAAGAATATAAATGCCTTCATTCTCTGGTTATTATGGGTGAAAGAAAAAAAGTAGGTATAGCTTTGAGTGGTGGTGGTGCTCGAGGGTTAGCGCATATTGGTGTTTTGAAAATTTTAGAGAAGAATAAAATTCCCATTGATTTTATTTCTGGAACGAGTATGGGGGCGTTTGTTGGAGCTATTTATTCTGCAGAGGCTAATGCAAAAAAGCTTGAGAAGGATTTTTTAGATAAACCTTGGAAAAATGCATTTGATTATAATCTTTTACCTAGTCAAGGTTTAATCAAAGGAGATAAGATTGAAAAATGGTTGGAAAAACAAATAAATGACATTGAATTTAAAGATTTGAGAATTCCTCTTTATGTAACAGCATTTGATTTGAAAAGTAAACGAGAAATAATTTTTAATAAAGGTAATGTTGCTGAAGCTGTTCGTGCTAGTATTTCTCTACCTGGAATTTTTGTTCCTGTGGAAAATAAGGGGAGACTATTGGTAGATGGGGGTGTTGTTGATCCTATCCCTAGTGAGGTTTTATCCAAGGTCGGAGCAGATATTGTTATCGTAGTAAATGTTAATGCTGTCCATGAGAAAGAGCCTGTTATGGGAGAAATAGCTACTAAGAAAAGAGATTCAAAAAATGTTACTAATATCTTAAAGATTTTTTCTAAGTCTCTCCAGCGAGAGGGCGCTATCTTAGCAGAGTATGATTTGATTAATAAAAAAATTGATTTAGTAATTAATGTTTATTTAGAAGATATTGGTACTTTGGAGTTTGATAAAATTAAAAAGGCTATTCGTGCTGGAGAATTAGCGGCTAAGAGAAGTTTAGAAGAAATTAAGAAAGTAATTGGGTTAAATATTTTAGAGTCTATTATTGGTAAGAAGACTGCGGAAAAAATTGAGAAAATTGTTGAGCCGATTAAAGATCTGGTAGCTGGTGCTGGTTCGAGTAATGTTGCCGAGTCTATTAAAAAGGTTGATAAATAGATAGAAAGAGTTAAAAGGCAGGAGTAGTTTATCGTTGTATGATTAGAGAGTTGTCAAAAAAATATCTCGTCGAACTTGTTAAACTTAATGTTTCTGCTTTAAAACCTATTGAGAAAAAAATTGGCAAAACAAGTCCTGTTTGGTTAAAAGAATATTTTGAATATACTTTCAAAGAAGGAAAAGTCTTCGGTTACTTTCTCGAAAATAAACTTATTGGGTGTATAGGTTATATTATTGGTCCATATGGAGGTTATGCAGAAATTCAGCATGTTCTTGTAAATCCGAAGTTTCGTGGAAAGGGTATTGGAAAAGAATTAATGATTTTTATTGAGAAGTATATTAAAAAAAATTATCCTAAGATTAAAGAGTTTCGTTTAAATGTTCGTTATAAGAATGACAGCGTATTGGATTTTTATGAGAAGAATGGATATTCAAAACGTTCATATTTAATGAAAAAGAAAATTTAATTTCACCACAATAATGCTTTTAAAATAGGATAATTTATTCTTTTTATGAAAATAACGCCTCTTCAGAAAAAAATAATCTTTTCAGTATTTGCATTTGTATTAGGAGGTAGGGCGGTAAGATATACTTATTTGAAACAGTTAGGGGATGTTTTTAGCAATGGAAATTACTTTGATCTCCTTTCCTTGTTTTATGAAATTGTATTTGTTTTTGGAGTTGTCTTATTTGTTTCTTCAGCTTTTGGATTTATGGGAGTTATTAGAGAATTGTGGGTTGATAGGGATGAGATTATTGTTAGTGAGAGATACATTAAAGTTCTAATTAACTCTATTTGGACTTTAGTTATTTCTGTTGTTTTAGCTTTAATAGCTAAGGTTTTAATTTGGCCTTAAATTTTTAAAATAAAATAAAATTTTTTTAAATTTGTTTTGTAACTATTTTTTCTTTTTAGTTACTTTTTTTGCAGCTACTGGTTTGCTTTTTTTCTTGAACATAGCATATAAAGGGCATTTTCCCATTGTTGCTGTTCCTAAAGCAATTACTGCAAGTACTAACCACCACACATTGTATGCATAAGCAAGATATAATGCTATTAAGCCTACTATGACTCTTATGGTTATGTCTGTTTTACCGATGTTTTTTTCCATTTTTACCTCCTTTTGAATTTATTAAAACTTTTACAAATAATACTATTTCACTTTTTTTTCTTTACAAAAAATCACTTTCTAGTTTGTGTTTGTCCAGACTGAGGATTTTCTTGCCTCATTCTTGCTTTCATAGCTTTGTATTCTGCAAGCTTTCTATCGTATTCTGGATCAACGAAATCATTTACTCTTGCCATGCTATATGGTTATTTCTATTGTTTAAAAACATATCTGTAGAAAACTATTTAAATGAAAGATAGTAGTATCTTTCATGGGTGATGTACTTTTATCTGTAAAGATGAAACTTGAGCATGGAAAAATGCTAAAGTTATTGGATGATTTTATTAAAGGTAAGAAAGGTTCTTTTGAATTATTAAAAAATACTCAAACTCGTCATGCCTCTGCAGAAGAGCAAGCTATAATGATATTTTATGAGGATAAAAAAGATTTTAAGATTTTAGGGACTATTTTGGAACAGCATGAAACCTTGAGAGGATATCTTTCAACTATGGCTGCTGATTCTTCAGTTGCTAAAAAATATGAAAAATTAATGAAAGAACATATAGATTTAGAAGATAAAAAGTTTTATCCTATGTTAGATAAAGATTTGACTTCTGTAGAGCAGAAAAAAATCTTTGAACAGTTTTTATATTTATTTGGTCAAAAAATCAAAGCAGTTTAATTAGTTAACTATAAAAACTGTTTCTTCTATTACTTACTGAAGAGAGATGATGGCAAGTTCTGTAGATAGAGGATTTAATCTGAGAAGGTTTTTATTTGGAAGTATCCGAAAAAAAGTTTTTTTTTATTTTTTCTTTCTTATTGGATTGCCAATCCTCTTAATAAAATAACTGCTGATGTGGATAGTATTACTCGGGGAGAATTGAGTATTCAGTTGGAGAAAAGTAATATATTTGAAGTTCAAAATCTTATAAATTCTCTTAACAGAATTTTAGCTACAATGAAATTGGCAATTTTAAGAACTGGGCTTTCAAAATCAGATATTGGGATTGGGGAATTAACTAGAGCAAAAGAAGAGGCAGAGGCAAAATATAAATTAATGTATGAATCTTCTTTAGATGCTAGGCTTATACTTGAATCTCCTAAATGGAATTTTAGTACGGGTAATTCTGCAGCATTAAAAATGTTTAATTTAAAAGATGAAGTGCAACTTGCAACTTTGACTCCTGCTGATTTATCTCCCAAAACTCAGCCAGATGGTAAATTGTCTTCTGTGAAGGCGAAAGAATTGATTGAAAAGACCTTGAAAGAAGGGCGAGCATTCTTTGATTGGACACATAAAAGACACAATGGTGAAAATTTTTCAACAAATGTTCTGTTGAGCAAATTTGAAGAAAAAGGTAAACCGTACATACAGGTAACTATTAGAGATTTAAGTCTTGAAAAGAAGAATGACAAAAAAGGAACTCATTCGATTGATAAGATAAGGAGTAGAAAATGAAAAAACAATTTATTCTTTGGCAAAAAAAATGGGAAACCGGAATAAAAACTATAGATGATCAACATAAACATTTTGTTGGAATAATAAATAGAGCATATACTCTTGATGAAAAGGGAAAAGATAAAGAAGTCCTTGGAGAAATTCTTAATGAGTTAATAGAGTATGCAAGAATACATTTTTCCACAGAGGAAGGCTATTTTGAAGATACTGAATATCCTCAAGCGGAAGAACATATGGAGAAGCATCAAATTATGTTGGTTAAAGTTTTGAAGTTTAGTCAACGGTTTGAAAAAAAGGAAGACGTTTCTGTATTAGTTAAAGATTTTTTGATTTTTTTAAGGGACTGGTTAGATGATCATTTGATTAAAGTAGATCATAAATATATTCCTTGGTTAACAGAGCACGGAATTAAGTAATATTTAAATAATAGGATTATATTAAAAATAAAAGTATGGTGAAAAAAATAATAAAAAAGAGGAGTATGAAAGAGAAGAGTACTAAGCCTTACAAGCCTCTCCTGTGGGAGCAAAAGATGACTGTTGATGAAGTAATGATTGATAATCAACATAAAAAACTCATAGGAGGAATTAATAAGATGCATGAGGCAGCAATTTCTGGAGAGGAACTTACAAAAGTAAGAGAATCACTTCATTTTGCTAGCGAATATGTTGGTGAACATTTTGCATATGAGCAAAAATATATGGAGAAAATAGGGTTTCCTGGTTTGGCAAAACACATTAAGATCCATAAGGATTTCATTCAATTTTTTAATGATTTCAAATCAGATTTAAATAAGATTGTTACATCTAAGGAAGCGATAGTTTCAGTTCCTGTTGCTAATCTTCTAGAAAAATGTAGAAAGTTTATGGCGAATTGGTTGTATCATCATATGTTGAGAGAAGATCAAAAATATCACCATTATGCTATGCAAAAAGGGTTTATAGGTAAGACAAAAGTTTCTGCTCTGAAGGTTCTTGAAAATAAAAAAGGGGTAAAAAAAATAGCAAAGAAAGATAAAGTAATAACTAGTAAAAAAATTGATATGGCTGCAATAAAAAAAGAAATTGATGCAGAGCTGGATGGTGGAAAAATTAAAAAATCCGGTGATGAGGTATTAAAACAACGGGCTCCAATCGCCAATGCTATTAAGGGTTTAAGAGATAGACAAGCAAGTTCTAGTAAAGGTTCAGTTTTTACAGGTATTGATGGTTTTGATGAATTGCTTTTACAAGGTTTGCCCATAGGTAATTCGGTTATTATTGCAGGCGGTGCTGGTAGTGGTAAAACTATTTTCTGTTTGCAGACTTTAATCAACAAAGCAAATGAAGGGAAAAGATGTTTGTATATGACTCTTGAAGAAAATGAAGAAAAATTAATTCAGCATATGGAAGGGTTTGGTTGGAATCCTAGGGAATTGATAAAGAAAGGTAAACTAAAACTTATGAGGATGAATCCTTTCGATATTACTAGGAATGTTGATGCTCTTTTAGCTAAACAAAAAGGAGAGCTATTGATTGATGTTGATCCTGTATTGTTGCCTAGAGATTATCTTAAGCCGGATTTTTTAGTTATTGATTCTTTAACTGCTATTGCCTCCGCTTTTACTGGTAAAGACGATAGTTATAGAATATATATTGAACAATTATTTAGATTCTTAGAGAAGACTGGTTCAACTTCATTTTTAATTACTGAAACTGAACAGGTTCCAAAGATTTTTTCTCAAACAGGAGTTGAAGAATTTTTGGCTGATGGTGTTGTTGTTCTTTATTCTTTGAAGCACGGTAATATTAGAGAAAATGCAATTGAAATATTAAAACTTAGGGGTGCTGCACATCAGAAGAGAATTGTTGCGATGCAAATTACTCCTAAGGGTGTAATTGTTTATCCAGAACAAGAAGTTTTTAGTGATATTGATTAATTTTTGAAAAGTTATAAAAAGCAAAGTATATTAGTTATTCTATGCAGAGTGTGATTGAAACCTTAGATTCTATGAGTTTGAGTGGCTTGAGTTCTTCAGTGGTAGAAAAAAAGTTAGCTAGTGAAGGGTATAATGAGATTCCTAGAGAGAAAAAAAGGAGTTTTCTATATATTGTTTTTAGTGTTCTGAAAGAACCAATGTTTCTTCTTATCTTATCTTGTTGGATTTTGTATTTATTTTTAGGAGATGTTATTGAGTCTTTTTTACTTCTCGGTTTTGTATTGTTTAGTATAATAATAACTGTTTATCAGGAGAATAAAGTTGAGAAAGCATTAGATGCTCTTAGAAATTTATCTAGTCCAAGAGCATTGGTTTTTAGAGATCATGAAATAAAAAGAATACCTGGGAGAGAAGTTGTTTCAGGAGATATCTTGGTTCTCTCAGAGGGAGATAGAGTTCCTGCGGATTGCATTATTGTGGAATCTAGTAATTTGAATGTTGATGAAAGTATTTTGACTGGAGAAAGTTTTGCTGTTAGGAAAGGAGAGACTAAAAATGTTAAAACCGCTATGCAAGCTCCTGGTGGCGAAGATACTTTTTTTGCATATTCTGGTACTTTAGTTATTAGTGGCAGAGCTATTGCAATAGTTAAGTCTATAGGCAGTAATACTGAGATGGGTAAGATTGGGAAAAGTTTGAGCGGTATTGTTAATGAAAAAACTAGTCTTGAAAAAGAAACTAGTAAGATTGTAAAATATGTAGCTTTTACAGCTATTTCTTTATCTATCCTTGTTACTTTAATTTATTGGTTAGCTGGACATAAATTTATCGAGGCTATTTTGCCAGGAATTACTCTCGCAATGTCTATAATTCCTGAAGAACTTCCAGTTGTTTTAGTTATTTTCTTAGGCCTCGGTGCTTGGAGAATGTCAAAAAATAATGTTCTTACTAGAAAGCAAAGAGCAATTCAAGTTTTAGGTTCTGCTACCGTTTTATGTAGCGATAAGACTGGAACTATCACTCAAAATAAAATGAGTGTTGTTAAGTTGTTTTCTAATAATAGATTTTATACCATAGATCATGAGCCTATTCCAGAAAGTTTTCACGAATTAATTGACTATGGTATTTTAGCAAGTCAAAAAGATCCTACTGATCCTATGGAGAAGGCTTTGAGGTCTTTATTTAAGGGGAAAATTGATGAAGAACATAATCATGAATCTTGGGAGTTATTAAAGGAGTATCCCTTGTCTCATGATTTCCTTGCTGTTTCTTATGTTTGGAAAAATTTAGAGAGTAGGAAAAAAATTATTGCAGCTAAAGGGGCTCCAGAGGCAATATTTGAACTTTGTAAGTTAAGTGAAGGCGAGAAGAGGAAGTTAATCAAGAAATTAGAAGAATTTACAAAAACGGGTTTAAGAGTGCTAGCGGTTGCTAAATCAGAATTTGTAGGTGCTCTTCCTGAAAAACAATCTAGTTTTAAATTTAAATTTGAAGGGTTTCTCGGTTTTGAAGATCCTATTCGTGAAGGGGTTGTGCAAGCAGTTCAAGATTGTTATACTGCTGGAATTAAGGTAATTATGATTACTGGGGATTATTCTGGAACTGCACAAAATATTGCGATGGAAATCGGGTTAAAGAATCCTAAAGACTATATTACTGGGAGTCAAATTAATAGTTTAACGGACGGTCAACTTAAAGAGAGAATAAAAAAAGTTAATTTATTTGTGCGAGTTGTTCCTGAGCAGAAATTAAGAATTATTCATGCACTAAAAGCAAATGGCGAGATAGTTGCAATGACTGGGGACGGCGTAAATGATGCTCCTGCATTGAAGGCAGCAGATATTGGTATTGCGATGGGCGAAAGAGGGACTGATGTTGCAAGGGAAGCCTCAGATATAGTTTTACTTAATGATGATTTTACTTCAATTGTTAATGGCGTACGGCTTGGAAGGAGAATCTATGATAATTTAAGGAAAGCTTTCCATTATTTGTTTGCTGTTCATATCCCTATTGTAGCGATAACCTTCTTTGCTGTTGTATTTAACTATCCTTTAATTTTATTTCCAGTGCATATTTTATTTTTGGAATTGATTATAGATCCGGCATGTTCAGTTGTCTTTGAATCTGAAATGGAAGAAAAAGATATTATGACTAGAAAACCTAGGTCTCCTCGAGAAAACATTGTAAATAGAAACTCTTTTATCTATAGTATAATTAGGGGTTTTGTTATTTTCCTTGGTTGTATTGCTGTATTTTTAACTTCAATGTACTTACATGGTAATTTTAATGAAGCTAGGGCCTTTTGTTTTGCAACTTTGATTATCTCAAATATCTTTTTGATTATAGTTAGTAAGTCAACAACACAATCTTTTGTTAAATCTTTATTTGATAATACTGCTCTTTGGATTTTAACTGTTTCAGCTGTTTTATTCTTAATTGCTACGGTATATGTTCCCTTCCTGAGCCAAGTTTTTGGTTTTGGTTTCTTGCATTTAATTGATTGGGTAATCGCGATTGGCGTGGCAGTTCTTTGTGTATTCATGTTTGAAGTTGTAACACATTTTAATGCTTTTTTCAGAAGAAAAAAATAGATTTCTCCGTTAGTAAAAGGATTTATAAAGTTAAATTTACTGAATATAATATGTATAAAAAAGGGTGGTTTGTAGCAATGCACGAAAAAAATGTTCGTGTGAGAATTCTATCTTTAGTTTCTGTGTTTTTAGTAGCTACTTTATTCATTTTAAATTATAGTGTGGTGGGAAGAGAATAATGGATGAAAAAATAAAGATAGCTTTTGATAAGTATTATTTATATTTGACCGTTTTTATTGCAGGAGCTACTGTCCTTATTTTAGAAATATTGGGGACCCGGATTATTGCGCCATATTATGGGAGTACTGTATATGTTTGGTCCTCTTTAATAACTGCAACTCTTTTTGCTCTTACTCTCGGATACTTTTTAGGGGGGTGGTTAGCAGATAAAATATTAAGATTAAATATCCTTTATTTTATAATTTTTTTAGCTGCAATTGCCATTTTAATCATTCCTTTATTAACAGGCAATGTATTAATTAAGACTAATCTTTTAGGTGTAAGATATGGTGCTTTAGCTAGTGCTTTCATTTTGTTTACTTTCCCATTAGTATTGTTGGGGATAATAACGCCATATTCTCTTAAATTAAAGATCAAGACTTTAGAAAAAATAGGAGTTACTGCAGGTAAGTTATCTAGTGTTGCAACAATGGGCTCTCTTGTTGGCGCAATGTTAATTGGATTTTATCTTATTCCTTTTTTTGGTGTTAAATCAATAATTTTCTTTATTGGTGGGTTATTATTTATGTTGTCTTTTATAGGGTTTAGTTTTGAAAAGAAAAAGAAATTTTTAGGAGTTATGTTGGGGGTTTTGCTACTAGTTGTTTTAATATTAATTACTCGGCCGGTTGTTCTATCTTCTAATGCAGATGTTAAAGAAATATATGGAACTGAAAGTAATTATGCAAAGTTAAAAGTTATTGATGAAGGGAGTATGCGGTTTTTGTTGGTCGATGGAGCAACGCATACACAATACGAGTTAGAAAGTAAAGAATTTATTTTCCCATATCTTAAACTTTTTGGAAAGGCAGTCAGTTATAATCCTAATGCTCAAGATGTTTTAGTTGTTGGTTTGGGTAGTGGGGGAATAGATAGGCAATTGGAAAAATATGGGTTAAATAT
>Ga0268276_1004373_pt1 | contig 10016 bp, 15 predicted proteins | sample saktaG_4_FD_190145 | JGI IMG/M metagenome (GOLD analysis project Ga0268276, IMG submission 190145) | Saline water microbial communities from Sakinaw Lake, British Columbia, Canada - sak_2010_1_5_45m | ecosystem: Environmental > Aquatic > Non-marine Saline and Alkaline > Saline ...
TTCAACTGTAAAGAAGCTTTTAGAAACAAATTTCAAAGTTGCGGGCATCAAAAAAAGACATAATCCACACATATTTCGACATTCAAGAGCCACCTTCTTAGCAAAACACCTAACTGAAAGCCAACTCAAACAGTTCTTTGGATGGACACAATCAAGCAATATGGCGGCAAGATATGTGCATTTATCAGGAAGAGACTTAGATTTGACCATACTAAATATTGAATAAATCTCACCCATACAAACACACATTAGGTAACCCTTTGTGAAAAAATCACACCCCCCACGAATCAATTTTTGCACCCGTTTTATAAAACCAAATTAAATATATTTATAATCTATTTTAACTAATAATATTTAGATTATGAACGAAGTGAACAAAAGTATTAAATATTGAAAAAGACATGGTTATGATAGTATGAAAAAATATAATGATTTGGAATTCCGAGACGCGCTTAAAAATGACGAGATGGTCTTCAAGTTAAACGACCCCCAATTTAAGAAATTTCTAGAATTGATTGGAACAAAAGTTGAAAATGGCGTATTAGTGGATTCAAAAACAAAAATAAAAGAACATTTTAATACTCAAGAGGATGTAAAATATCGAGATGTTAGTGGCATAATGGCCGGCTCAAAAATATTTCTGAAAAAAAGCGTTGCTGATTTATCTGATTATTTAACAGAAAAAAATAGCGAGTGATAACCCTTGCCCATCAAAGATAAACTCAAAAAAATAGTTGATGTAACCAAATTACCAAAAACTGTCAATAGTGAAATTTCAGGTATAAAAAATGATATTGGCAATAAAGAAAATTATTCTAATTCAAAAATAGAAAGAGAAATAAGTTTTTTTAAAAAAGAAGAGAATAACATTTTTAATTTTTATAATATAACTGCTCAAAAGGATGGGCAATTTGACATACGCCAAATGGGCGAGGAAACATTAAAACTACTCCTTGAAAAGTATGAAAACAACAAACAGAAAAAACAAATCTTTGGAGCAATAAAAGAAAGTTTTGCCCCGGCCTTTGACTATTTGGAGTACTTTTACAAACACAAAAAAGATTGTGTAAAAGTATTTTGTTTATTTGACGAAAAAACACAAGCAATATTAAATTTGTCAAAATATATCTCTAAATTATATGATAAAAAAGAACGTGGCAAGGCACAAAGAGCAAAACACGACTTAATTCAAAAATATGGCGATAAAGGCAAGACAATTTGTAATTTATATTCTAAAGGATACATCCCATCAATGTTTTCTGCATACTTAGAAAAATTAGCTGATAATAGCGAATTAACAGAAGCAAAGAAAGTTGCAGAAGAATTACTCGAAAAAATATTGATTGAAGCAAAATCAATATTCTTTATTTCTGCACAAACAATTACAGAAGAAATTATACAAGAAATTCAAGGGTATATATTTTTAAAACGCCCCTATATCGCAATACACTCGGCAGGATATACAAATAACAAAAAAGCCAAAGAAATATACACAAACACAATGAAAGAAGCAAAAATAAATTATAAGATTGAAAACAAAGATAAAAAGAAAAAGGGAATGCCATTTGTTAACAGACAATATCTACTTAATTAAATCCTTAAAAATTAGATAGAATTTTATCCCCTTTTTGTGTAACATGATAATGTCTATAATTATGTCTGTCCGGAGTTACACATTCAACAAGTTTTCTTTCTTGTAATTTTAATAAAGTATTTGATACACTTTGTTGATGTAAATTTAATTCTTTGGCCAGTTCAGAAGGAGTTTTTGGTTCACCCAACCTTTTCAAAATGTTAATTGCAGTTTTACTCTGCTTTAAGAAAGCAATATCTTCCCACATAGGATAAGTGCTCTCAATCCCTTAAATATAATATCACAATCTGTTCACAACTGCTTTAAAAACTTTTTGTGACTCTTTCTGATTATGATTTCAAAGAAAAATGCATTTATTATTTTATTTATTTTGACAGCCTTTTTATTTTTCGGATGTACTGAAACCAATCTTGAAACACAAAATACGCCCCAAGTTGATATTCAAGATTCAACAACAAGCACAACAAATCAATCAACAAGTATCGTATCAGCAAGCCCAGAATACTTAACTGACTTCTCAGCAGAATTAGATAGCTCTGGCGAAAATATATCAATTGTTTTTAGTTTTTTAGATTCCGAACAAAAATATACAACAATGACTGGAACTGGAAAAATAACAATACTTGACACAAGCGATGATGAAATTTATTCTGGAACAATAACTGTTACCCCAAGTGATTTTAAAGAAGCTGTTCTACAACTTACAAAAGAAAAAATTCTAATTGTAGAAAAGAAAATTCCTTTATCAACCCTAACTAAATCAAAAGCAGGAGATGTAGGAACTGTAAAAATGGTCTTTGGAGATAACTCAGTTGAATTTGAAGAGGTTAGTTCTACAATCTATGGAATACCCGCATATACTGATGCTGAGCTATTGGAACTTGCTGAACAGGAGTATCAATCAAGTGCCATAAAGATTGACGAAACACAGACAAATGAAAATTGGCAAGTAACTGTTGTTAGTACTGGAATATTTACACAAACAGTGTACGGGGTTGAAACAAAATATTTAAGAGTTGATTTTAGAGTTAGAAATAAAGGTTCGGATGCCGAATATTTTAGCCCATCAGGAATTGCAATAATTGATAACAAAGGAACACAATATGAAACTGCATATGGCGGAACACTTAAAACATTTAAACAAATGTACCCGGGCGTTTCACAAGAAGGATATTTGTTATTTGGTGATGTTCCAGCAAATATAACTTCAGCAAAACTAATTTTTGGTCTTGGATATAAATCAGGCTATGAAAAAATTATTTGGGAATATCAATTACCTTTGAAAAAATAGATTGATTAAATGTCCAATATCTCCAAGCATGTATCTCTTTTTAGAAAATCATCAGGTATTTTTTGCGACTAAATGTAATACGGAAACCTCAAAATTTAACCCATACAAAACTTTACCATAGAGTATTATATAGAATTAAAAAATGTGCAAGCCCTGGGTCAAAGATATATTTTTTCTGAATATAATTTTGTATTGCTTCGCACTAATGTTTCCTTGCCTTGTTTTTTCTTTGAAACAAGTTTATTTTTTGAGAGTAGTGTTACATAGTCGGCAGTTTTTGAATAAGAAAGGTTTAATTCTGTGCTTAATTCAGTAATGCTTTTTACTTTGTTTTGGGTCAGCTCAATTATTTGAAATCTCTTTTTATTTGAAATTAATTTTACTTTTTTGTATAGTTCCGCATTTTTTATTTCAGTAACCATACACCAACTTTGGAGTAAGATTTATAACTACTTAGAACACCATATTTAGTGTAATGTGTGGTGATAAAAATGAAGTTGATTTATAAAATTTTGTTAGCAGTGTTACTCGTATTTTGTTTACTTATTGCTTTTCAAGGAGTTAATCAAGCTATGGCTGTAAATGGAACAGAATTTGGAAATGCTTTAGGAGTTACTGCGGGAAATATTTTTGGGAAGTAATAGTATTGGTGGAATGTTATGAATAAAACAATAATTTTTTGTATTTCTTTATCATTTATAATATTTTTAACATTTGGATGTACCTCTAAAAGTACATACTCTGGAAACTCAGGGGGGACATATCTTTCTGTCGATCAAATAAAAAGCTCTGCACAATTTGTTGAGTATGACAACTTATTTCGGTACAATGAATCATATGTTGGAAAAATAGTTGTTTACACAGGAAAAATTTTACAAGTCGTTAATGGGCAACCAAACCAAAGTTTTAGAGTAAATGTTGACCAGACTTCATTGTTTGGAAATGATATTGTCTATTTGCATGATTATACTGGGACAAGACTTCTAGAAAATGATATTGTCAAGTTTTATGGTAGGGTAACAGGATTAATGGAATACAAAGCAGTTCTTGGCAATAATGTTACAATACCTTCAATCGAAGCGTTATATATTGAACTTCTAGATAATGAAAGTTTAAATGAGCAGGTACAAAAAACTACCCAAAGTATAACTCAAGGTATTATCAATGAAACAACAGAAAACTCTACTAAAAAAGAACCAGCAATTGAAGCACAGTTAAATGAAAATATAACTGTTGGAGATTTTAATTATAAATTTACAAAGGCTGAAACGTTCACAAAAATGGGTGCACAATATATTGACGCAGAAACAACAGGCAAATTTATTAAAGTATATTTTACTGTACTAAATAATTCTAACAAATCACAATACTTATCTAATTCATCAATCAAACTAATAGATTCAAAAGAACGACAATTTGATGAGTACTCAATGAGCACGATGTACATTGCAGATGGTTTTAATCTTTTGGACAAAATACAACCTGGTTTGTCAACTAGCGGAGCACTTGTCTTTGAATTACCAAAAGATTCTGAAGGAATAAAAGTACAAGTAGTAGAGGGGTGGCAAGAAAATGTGCGAGCCATTGTTAACCTTGGGGTAATAAAAAATATTGACACTGATACCACTTTACAAGCTGACCAAGACGCTACTTGGGATGATTTAATGGATGATAGCCAGCAAGAGTGGGAAGAAATGATGAACAAATGTATATCCCCATTTAGTTGTACATCTTCATGCTCGGAATATATGAGTATAGGCCAAAAAGATTGTGACAGTGGACAAGTTTGTTGTATGAATTAAACTAAACGAGGGGGATAAAATATGAGCAAAATTAATGAAGAAGATTTTAATCCAGTAATCCATGTTAAAGAATTTAAGAGAAAGTGTAATGAATGTAAGAAAGTCTGGCACGTTCTCACAGAAAGAGAAGACAAAGTTAGAGAGCAAATACAAAATAATGAATCAAAAAGAAAGCTAGCTTTTTGTTCTTGTAGAAGTGGATCAGTGATGCAGGCCAAAAGAAATATTGAAGCTAACGAGTCAGAGCTTGATAGACTTCAAAAGTGCCCCGAATGTGGATCTACCAATTATTACGAAGAAGTGTCAATATATGAAAAAAAACATTAGAAATCCACTTGTTCTAATCTCCACATATTTAATAAAAAAAATCTGGCACGGGAAAATTGGCCGTACACATAACAACAAGAAACATCTTATCTGTAGATTTTATCCTTCTTGTTCAAATTATGCAATAATGGCTCTTGAAAAATATGGATTCTTCAAAGGCTGGTTTTTAGCTTTAAAAAGAATCAAAAGATGTACTCCGCAAAATACAGAAACTTGTATTGATTACCCATAGTTATGTCGACTAACTACTAAATTTTATTTAAAAAAATTTTTTTGTGTGTGTATTTCCAAACTATATTCAAAAAAAGCATAAGATATTAACAAATTAGTTAAATTAGTTAGGAAAATCAAAAAGTCTTATAAAAAATATTTCTTATAGCTTTTCAAAATTTATTACTAATTCAACTAATTATGCTCCGCTTATTTGAGAATAAATCTTCATATGTTTGACCATCTTTGAATTTTATGCCTTCCCAAACAATAATTTGTTCTTGATCAACATATTTTCTAGTATCCTGTGCCCCAAACTCTCTACTAAGAACTTCTTTAATTCGTTTATTCGATTCAGGAATACTTCGCGTATTACGACAATAATTTTGATAATTATGCCTTAAAAGTTTTGAAGTAATAATTTCTTCAGGAGACTCTTCTAGATATTCAATACAAAATGCAAGAAATGAATCACTCTTTCTTATCCACAAATTCTTTATTTCTTTAGCTGATTTTGAAGTAGTAAACTTCTTATTTTTATTAAGTCTTTCAAGTCCAAAAAGAGCCACATTAAGTAAGCCACTCATTTCTTCTGGAAGAGAAATGTCTTCAATAATTCGTGGATTTTTTAGTTTATAATTTGAAAATTCTTTTGGGGACAATTCTTTCTCTAAAACATCTAGTTCTTGTTGTGCCTTAAATGTATATGGAAATGTAAAAAATACCCATCTTTCCCAAAATGCGGCAGTAGTGTCGTTTGTTTTTGGCAACTTATTTGTTGCAAAGATTTGTTTTGCAAAATTGGTAAAATGAACCATTGTTTTGTACTTTCTTGAAGCACTAATAATATCTCGTCCAGTAAGTGATTTGAAGGTTCCAGTGTAAGTTATTGTTTGGTCGCTTAAATCACCAGCAAGATTAGCCAATTTATTTAGTAACTCAGCTTCACTATATTGATCTCTTTCAAACTTCTGGAGTGGAATATTTACTACATTCTTTGGGCCAAGAAACCGTTTGAGCAATTCTAGACATTTACTTTTACCATTTCTACCGTCTCCAAGAAACATAAATGATTTTTCAATAAAATATTCTTTTTTTAAGCAAAACCCAAACAATTCGTACATTGATTGTACATCTTCTTCACAAGGAAGCACAGTTCTAAAAAATGAATCTATTTTTTCACATTTCATTTCTAAATCAAATACAACAGGAATTTTTTGAAAAAATATTTTATCTGGGGAAAAGGTTGACAGTTGTTTTGTTTCAATATTTAAAATTCCATTTTCAACAGCAATTTCATTTACTGAATTATTTGAAAAAAAATGTTCTGCATCAACATATGAATCAGCTTCGATTTTAGAAGTAACTTGATTAGCAATTTGTTCAGTAAATGCTTCCTTTAATATTTGTCTTAACTCTTCTCTAATATAAGTTCGTCCTTCAGGAACATAAATTCCACTCATATAAATCCATATCTCCGCTTTTTCATCACTTCTAGTCGTGTAAAACTTATTACGATCCTTTAGAGTATCAACTAACAATTCTGTGGCCTTATTACGTTCTCTCGATATTAACAACAATAATGCCTTTTCTCGAATTTTTGTATTCGTCCATAATGGATTTGGCTGAGAACCATACTTATTAATTAATTCATAAACTTTCTTTCTTGTTTCTTCAGGAGAATAGTTAGTCCAATTGTTATATTGATTAACATATAGAAAAACATCTTCTGCTGAACAACATTCTTTTCGAGAATTAAAAATTTGCATTACTGCCGAAGCTCGTTCTGAATTACTTGCATCTGGATTAAGTAATAATTGAGAGTAACCATATTCAACTGTTCTTTCATTTTTTCGATTATTTTTTAAAAATTCCGATTTTACTATATTCTTTTTACCTTCATTAACAAATTTTTTTAGATTATGAATTGTCCCATATTTCCAATGTTTTGCAAATTCTAGTGGACACCAATGAAACTTTCCATAAAAAGAACTATCATACTTGAAACCAATTGGCAATTCTTTACAATACGCAGTTACAAAATTTTCAAAAAAATCTTTATGATTACTTTCATTTAAATTATCAAACCCATAAAGTCTAAGATATGGGCTTTTACCTTGATGATCAAAATAATAAACCTCATAACCTTCTTCTTCAAGTCGCCTAAAGTTTTCATCTTGTAATTTATATGCAATCAGCCTATTTTCGTGATTATCAACTTGCAAATCAATTTCGATTAATATTTCATTATTAGTTATGCTCCGCAAACAATGTTTTGATTCATCAAAAGCACTGCTCCGCTCTTCCTCTGTAGTAAATTGGTTTTCGCCAAAAACACAAGCACTAATTTTAAGTTTATTTAAAAATTCTAATACCTTCATAAAAACACCTAAACAAATTCCCATAACATCAATTTGGGCTTTATTTTTAAAATTTTGACAATTTCCCAATCTTTCCAATCATTAATTGGCCAAGCAAAATAGTATGCTTTCTTTGTTTCCAAAAAGCCATCAAAATCATCGTCACTCAATAAATAATTAATATTAGTCATTGAAACCACCAACAAAATAAAGATTTAACTTTTTGTGCACATGTAAAATTGACACTCGTCTTGTAGAAACTAATCGAATTAGGTATTTTTTAACAGTAATCCTATTTAGTTTAAGACTTTTTGAAATTCCAAGTGCAGAAACAGGCCCATTATTTTCAACATATTCAATAATTTTATTTTCGTATTTGTGATAAATCATACATTATATTTGTTTATGGAATTAAAATAGACTTTACTAAATCTTTTCAAAAAAGATGTATATACAAAACTTAGCCATTTTTGTATAATTTCTAATAAACTATACAACTATGTATATATACAAGTATGTGTATATAATAATTATGGTTAAATCACATATCCCGGGCTCGATTAAAATAACTCAATCAGAAGCTTTATTAGCAATTTACCTATTATTTCACCCAAGTTATCCGACACGAGTGGCTCGTTTTTTTTCAAAAGCGCATACTCTCCCACCAAAATGCACTTCAATGAAACAACAACCACACATAAGCAATATGATGAATAAACTTGTAAAAAAGAAATTAATCCTTGAATTTAATGTCTCAGAAACTAAAAAGGCCGGACGAAAACCAAAAGGGCATAAAAAAAACAATAGCTCTCGAATATTTCGGTTTAACAACAACCTTTTGTACAATATAGGGGGTCAAACATATGCTCCAAAAATTGACAAACCTAGCTTTCAACTTTTATTAACAATTCTTGAAGAGTGTACGGATAATGAGTTAAATACAATAAATACCCTTACTAGACGATTCAAAAAATTTGATTATGGGACCATTTTGTTACAATTAATACTCACAATAAATGAAGTTAATAATGTTATATTTAGTAAGCAACGAGCAAAAATACTTAACAAAAACAAACTTGAAAAAACCTTAGCTAATTGTAAAAATATTCCAATAGAAAATGCCATCATCTCATTAAACAGAGTTGGCAAGGTTTATGAAAAACTTTTTTTTGAATTTGCAAAAGAAGAAAGATTCAAGAGTAGTCAAGATGTCAATAAGCTATGGTCAAATTTAAGAGATGATAAAAATGAAACAAAATAAATTACTAGTTGACCGAAGAGAACCCGTGTGCAACTCTGGGAGGGGGGATTTTCCAAAAAATCACGCCGAGCAGAGAATAGAAACTAATTTTAACAACAACTTACTAACATTAATGTGATAAAATGATTAGGCCATACAAAAAATCCGATTTGAAAAAAGTGTTTGATATTTATTATAACCCTGGAGTACACCCGTTTATGTTTTTTACAAAACTTCCAATAAGTAAATTTGAAAAAGAGTGGGATAACGCATTAAAACAAAAACCCATTTTTATTTTGGAAGACCAAAATGAAATTAAGGGATTCATTGGACTACAATTTGGAGAAGGTATGCAAAGCCACATTGCTTTTATCCGAACATTTGCAGTAAAGCCTAATGAACAAGGAAAAGGATATGGTAGAAAATTAATTGAATTTATTATGAAAAAAGCCGAAACCGATGGCGCAGAAAAATTACAAATAGAAGTAGAAGCAGATAATGAAAGAGCTATTCCTTTCTACAAAAAGCTTGGTTTTGAAGAAGAAGGAAGAATGAAAAACTACACAAAAAGAAAAAGCGGATATGTTGATGATTTAGTAATGGGAAAGATGATTAAATGAGAAAAGTAACCTACAAACTAAAAACCACTACCCGCCAACTAACAGATCCCCCGTGTACAAATCTAAAACCAGTGGTGCCTTGTGCACCACGCATCGCTCCCGCTCGGCGAAAGGAGCGGTGTGCAACTCTGGGAGGGGGGATTTTCCAAAAAAATCACACCGAGCCGAGTAAACGACTTTGGGACAAAAGTGTTTGATTTAGTGTTTTTTTGCTTTTTCTTCACAAATTACGAGATAAACTGTTTTTCCTAAGTATTTTTTTTGACAATCGACTTTGGCTCCATTGCCATACGGGGTGACTGTTTTTTTCATAAACCCGATTATGTTATCAGTTAATTTTATTTTTTGTTTTGTTAACTCAACAACCATGTAAATACATGTATGCACTCTTTTTATATACTTTTCGGTTCTATTAATAACATGTTAACAAACAAAAAACTGAAAACAACTATTGATGAAATGGATTATTTAAAAAAATATTACAACAAACATTGTAGCGTTGGGAAAAAAAAGTTTTCAAAAGAATATGATAAACGTTTAAGAAGCGAAACACGCAACGTGTTTCGCATGAT
>Ga0268276_1004378_pt1 | contig 10006 bp, 8 predicted proteins | sample saktaG_4_FD_190145 | JGI IMG/M metagenome (GOLD analysis project Ga0268276, IMG submission 190145) | Saline water microbial communities from Sakinaw Lake, British Columbia, Canada - sak_2010_1_5_45m | ecosystem: Environmental > Aquatic > Non-marine Saline and Alkaline > Saline ...
GTAATGTAGTAAAATCCTGATGTATGCGGATACGGGTTAGATAAAAGCTAAGGTTACAATAAATCTTAAAACCCTTTTGCACTTTTAAAACTTCCATGTAATAACTATAACATGGTGAGACAAATTCTGGTACTGTTTATTAGAAATTATTTAAATTTTTTTAACAATGCGTCAGGGAATTGGGAAACTTCTTCTTTTTGAGAAAGTTTTATGGTTATCAGAAAAATACCGGGAAAATACACAGTGGGAGGTTTTAAAATTATGGAGAGGTAAAAATATTCTAAATCAAGGTTACTAAATTGTTAATTTTCTGTTTTTTACGGGTATTATAAGGTAGCTCTGCTTTATCCTCTTTTTAAGGCCTAACAGAATGAGCTTGAGGGATTTAATGGTTTATCCTTTAAGGGCACCTCTGGTCAGACCTTCTACAATTTTTTTTCTTACAAAAAATGCAAAGACCAAAACCGGGAAAACAATTATGGTTGCTGCCGCTCCGATGCCTGCCCAGTCAATCTTTCCATAAGACATAAAATTATATACTGCTACAGGAACAGTTCTTGTCTTGGGACCTGATAAGATTAAAGAAAATAAAAATTGATTCCAGGAAAAAATAAAAGATATAATTGCCGAAGTAATAATTCCATTCATGGATAGTGGTATGGTAATACGTAAAAAAGTCTCTGACCGGGCACAGCCGTCTATAAGTGCTGCTTCCTCTAATGCCCTTGGTACGCCCTCGAAAAAAGCAATCATAAGCCAAATGATCATAGGTAGGGTTATGATTAAATGAGTGGTAATCATGGCTGTGAAAGTATCAATAAGATCGAGCCTGCGAAAAAGAATATACCAAGGTAATAAATAACTCACAAAAGGGGTCATGCGAGCTACAAGAATTGCTACGCTTAGTTTTCTTTGTTTATATCGGGCAATAGAATAAGCCGCCGGAAGGCCTATAAGAAGTGAAATAAAGGTAGCGCTGGTAGCAATGATAAAACTGTTAATTAAATATTGTAAGAAATTATGTTGTTGAAAGACGGCTTTGAAATTATCCAAAGTGGGCTTAAATATAAAAAGCGGAGGATATTCGATATTTTGAACTCCGGTTTTTAAGCCTATCATAATCATCCATACAAAAACAAATATAGGAGGAATGATAAGAATAACTACACCGATATAAAATAATATTTTGTAAATTATCTTTTTTTTCAAATTTTATAACACTTCCGATTTATAACGTATTTTGTTGATAATCAGATTAAATATTAAGACCAACAAAAATACAATTATTATTAATGTCGAACCATACCCGCAATTAAAAAAACTAAAAGCTGTTTTATAAGAATAAAGATAGAGTGTTTCCGAGGCAATGCCGGGTCCGCCCTGAGTAATAGTATAAATAATATCAAATTCTTTCAAATTATCCAGAGACCTTAGGACAAGAGCGGAAAAAAGAACCGGTTGAATCAAGGGTAAGGTAATGTGATAAAAAACCTGAGGAATGCTTGCTCCGTCGATAACTGCTGCCTCATAAGGATCTTTAGGAAGAGATTTTAAACCCGCTAGAACAATAAGGGTAATCATGGGAGTCCATTTCCATACATCAACCAACACTAAAGATAAGATTACTGTTTTTGCACTGCTAATCCAAAGACTTGGCGGAAGCCCAATAAGGCTTAAAAAATAATTTAGTGCTCCAATTTGAGGATTTAACATTATTCGCCAGATTAAGGCAATGGCTACGGGTGTAGCGGCAAAGGGAAATATATAAATAGTCTGTACAAAACTGCTTCCTTTAAATTCTTTGTTTAGATATACCGCGATAAGTAGTCCTAAGACTATCTCCAAAGATAAAGATAAGCCGCTAAAGAAAAACATAACTTTTAGGCCATTCCAAAAGCGGGGGTCAGAAAAAGCGTCGATATAATTTTGCAAACCTATAAATTTTGGAGAACCTAATCCGATCCTCCATTTATTAAAAGACATATATATATTGTATATGATGGGAAATATTACTACTACAAACAATGCAATTATTGTAGGTGCGGGAAAAATAATATGTATATGGTTATCTACGAAGCTAAGAATTTTTTCTTTAAATTTCTTCATAAAATAAATATTCTTTCGTATTTTGAGAGGGCGGTCATAAAACCACCCTCTCAAAATATTTTTTAATTTCGCATATAATATTATATACTATTTTTCCATCTTTTGATCCATTAATTTAGCACCTTGTTCCGCAGAAACCTTCACATCTTTACCATCAATGCTATCTACAATGACCTGCCCTATTATGTCTCTGATTTCAGAAACGTTCAATACCGGTGGATTCCATTGTGGTTGTCCAATTGCAAAGGATTCAAGAGAACTCGCTGTCCAATCCGGGGTATTATCTGTGGAAACAAATTTTGGATCTGTCCAAGCTGATTCACGCCCTGCCGGTACGCCAGATAGAAGAGCACCCAGTTCATTTTCTTTATTAGTTGCCCATTGGACAAAGAGCCAGGTTGCTTTTTGACATTCGGGTGTAGCCGTTCCAGAAACTGCAAGACTCCAGTTAGAAACATGAGGAAGTTTGCCCCCTGGTCCTGCTGGAATAGTAGTATATCCTACTTTGCCCGCAACCTTTGATTCCGTTGGGTTTTCATAAAGAGATTTAAATACATTAGCATCAAATATCATGGCGGCAGTACCATCCATAAAGGTAGAAGTGCTTTCTGCCCAATGATACATTGTCGGTCCCTTTGGTCCATATTCTCTTAAGAGTTTGCCATAGAAATCAAAAGCATTTATACTTTCCGGTGAAGCAATATTTGCGTTCCCCTCACTATCAGTCCATGAACCGCCGAAAGTGTAAAGAAAGTCTACAAATTGTGAAGTAGCAGCGGCAGCTTTACCTCTTAAGGTAATTCCTATCATTTCTTTTTCATCTACAACTTTTTTATGAAAGAATTTTGCAGCTGCTTCTAATTCTTCCATCGTTTCCGGTACTTTTACATTAAATTTTTCAAATAAATCTTTTCGATATGCAAGTAAAGATGCCTCTGCATTTATAACAACTCCAATTTGATGTCCTTCTATTCTTGCGCCTGTCATTGGACCAGCAAAGAAATCTCCTAAATCCCATTCTTTTACATTAGTTAAATTAGGATCTGTCATAAATCCTTCAAGAGGAGCTAACCATCCTGCTGTCCAATAGTGAAGCTTGGCCTGGCCGGGCATAATCATGAAGCCATCAACTTTTCCTCCCGCATTTAACTCAATAAGACGTTTATCGCGAAATTGGTCTTCCGGGAAAACTTCCATAACTACTTTAATGCCGGTTTTTTCTTCGAATTCGGTAATTTTAGGTTCAATAAAAGTAGTAAAAGGATGTTTATTCATTAACAAACGGATTTCCGTTCCTTCAAACTGACGCCAATTAATATCTGCTAGTACGGTAATTGATAGAAAAGCTACAAAAACCAGTGTTAAAATTAAAACTTTTTGTAATTTAATTTTCATTTTCTTTCCTCCAAATTTTAAAATATAACTTTATCAAAAAAAATAGAAATTTGTTGTAATTTTATCACCTCCTTTCTTTTTATTGTGGCAAGGGACGGTCATTTATCCTATTAATTGAAGTGTAGTATCAGAATTAAAATATGACAAAGAACCATCCCCTGCCATGCTGCAAATAAAAAAGGACAGAACAAGAAAATAATAATATTACTCTCTTACTCTGTCCTTTTACCTGAAAGATTTTTCCTAAGAAATTAGGAAATAATTCTTTTAGTAAACTCTGTAAAGTTATTCCTAAAAAAATAGAAATTGACCCGTCGGTGTTTTTTAGCATAAAGCTCTCCAGAGTTCTGTCCGGTAACAGTCCTCTTACCTGAAAGTTTGGATACTTTTGGTATTTTACCTCTTCGGCTCTTTTTCTTTTATGATGGAAAGAAAAAGTCTCTCCTGTTACCTTCATACAGGTTACGATATTAAATCTAAAAAAGTATTATATAAAATCCTTTTTTATTTTAAAGCATAAATATTAATTTGAAACACCTTCATTTAATAATATACCACATTTATTTTTAAAATTCCTTCTTTTGAGTAATATAATTTAAATAGATACATCTTATTTTTTCTATCGCTTAGCTTTCCATTTTACGAGTTCTTCCTTTAGGATGCCTTTCTATATTAATACCTAAAGCCTCAACTATCTGATTAAAAAATTCCTTAGATCCTATAGGTTGTCCACTAAAAATTACCGAATCATTAAACTATACAGCTGCCCACTGTCACATTACCTGGGCTTTGTTATATTTCAAGACTTGACCCTTTCATACCTTCTCCAAGAACATTGTCTTCTATAGCTAAGGATTCACCAGTTATTTTTTATTTAAACTTTTAGCAAACAATTGTCTTTCTACGTACTCACAAATTAGATGACCAATAAAGAGATGGGCTTCTTGTATCAGGGGAATTATTGCAGAGGGGACAGAAACAATGAGATCTGTAAATTTTGGCAAAGTAAATTCATCAATTTTACCAACTAGAGCAACTGTATAAATTTTAAGGTTATATGAAGTTTTTATTGCTTCAATTATATTTTTAGATTTACCGCTAGTAGAAAGAACTATAAGCATATCACCCGATTCACCCTTCGCCTCTATCTGCCGGGAAAATATTTGATTAAAACTGTAATCATTGGCTATAGAAGTTATGGAAGAAGTGTTAACTGATAAGGCTTCTGCATTTAAAGCTTTTCTATCCAAATAAAATCTGGCTACTAATTCAGTGGCAAGATGTTGAGATTGAGCTGCACTTCCACCATTTCCACACAATAAAAGCTTTCCCTTATTTTTGTAAATACAGATTAACTTTTTAGCCACTTTCATAATTTGGCCTTGAAGTGATTTGTCCTTTTTCATCTTATCGAATAAATTTATATGCCTCCCAAGAGCATCATCAACAAAATTATTATCCTCAACATTGTTATATTCTTTAAACATTCTTGAACCATCCGTATTTTTTAATTTTTAAAGTACTTAATTAAAGTTAAGCTTTATGGTGACAAATCTAAAATAAAATCCCTATTTTATTTAATATGGGTTCACGGTATTAACTGCCAAATTTAGGGTAAGATGGATAAAGGAGGGCTTTCTTTAATTAAGAAAACCCTCCTTTGTACTATTCATTTATACCTTTGTAAGATTTTTTATTTTGCAGGCAATACTTCATTTACCCAACGATCAACTAATCTCTTTTTGTTTTCACCAGCCCATTGATTATCTACTACGATTGTTTTAAGTTCAGAAAATGCCGGCATTCCTATAGATAGTTCCGCTTCCGGTATAACAGGATAGAAGTAGGTCTTCTCTTTGGATAAAACATCTTGACCATCTTTAGAAACTAACCAGTCAATTAATATTTTTGCAGATTCTATATTTTTTGCACCTTTGATAATTGAAACGGCAGGAGCTTCAAATCCAACACCCTCGGATGGGAAAATTACTTCCAAGGGATATCCCTGGTCGATAAATTCAAAGAAAGCAGGGGTAAATTGAATACCGATAGCTGCCTGGCCTACTGCAACTCCTTTAGAAGGACCGGTTCCGGAAGAAGTATAAGTCTGGACATTTGGATTTAATTTTTTCATATATTCAAAAGCTTCATCTTCCCCCATTACAGTAACTAATGTTGTAATAATAGCATAAGCTGTTCCGGATGATTGAGGGGTAGGCATCTGGATTAAATCTTTATATTCCGGTTTTAAAAGATCCTGCCAGGAAGTAGGTTTAGCAGCTCCTGCTTTTTTTAGCGCTTCTGTATTTACTGCCAAAGCCATGGGGTTCATGTAAAAAGAACGCCAATAACCATCTGGGTCTTTAAAACTTGGGTCTAATTTTTCCATTGCATCTGATATATAAGGGATAGTCAATCCTTCTTCTTTGAGCACAACATGATTTTCGCTTGGAGCTCCTAACCAGACATCTGCTTGAGGGTTATTCGCTTCAGCAGTAATTCTAGCCATAGCTGGTCCGGAAGATAAATGAACAAATTCTGCTGCAATACCTGTTTGGGCTGAAAAGGCATCTAATATTTTTTTTGCATTACCTTCATCAACACTGGCATATATAACAACTTTATCAGCTGCTACAGCAGCAATATTCAGAGCAAACACGCTTATAATAATCAATACAAATACTAAAATTAATTTTTTCATTTTTAACAATTCCTCCTGTTTAAAATTTTTTACATTACTTAAAAGTTATTTAGCGTTCTTTATCATCCTCCTTTTCATGGATTGTTTTCCCAATTAAGGTCTTGTGTGCGTAAAAGATAGTAATTTAAATTATAATTATTAATTATTATATACTACTCTTTATCTTTTTGCGATAGGATATGAGCTGCAATAGGTTTAAAATCAATATTTACTAAATCCCCTACCTTAAAAAATCCTTCCTCGATAGGATTATAGAGAACTGCAAATATTTTGCGAGAAAGCCCCTTAACTTCGATTTCGTATTCAATTGTTGGTCCAAGATAAACTAATTTACTAATTTCTCCCTGAATACAATGAGGGTCTATTTTCTTACCGGGTGACATTTTTAACGATTCAGGACGAACAACAATAATAACATTTTCATTTACTTTAAAATTCCCATATCGGTATTGTATTTCTTTTTGATAAATTCCAAAATCAACCAGTAAAGTTTTTTCTTTCTTGTCTATAATTTTGCCGGGGATGAAATTAACACGTCCGATAAAGTCAGCAACGAACATATTCTTGGGATGAGAATAAATTTCAATAGGGGTTGCTACCTGCATAATTTTACCTTCATTCATTACTACAACTCTATCCGAAATGGTCAAAGCTTCTTCCTGATCATGAGTCACATATATGCTGGTAATACCAAAGGTCTTTTGGATTTTCCGGATTTCCATTCTCATTTGAACTCTAAGCTTTGCATCTAAATTGGAAAGTGGCTCATCAAAGAGCAATACACTGGGTTTGTTTATAACAGCTCTGGCTAAAGCCACTCTTTGTTGTTGTCCTCCAGATAATTGTTCAGGTTTCCGGCTATATAATTCCGAAAATTCCATGATTTTCATAATTCTTCTAACTTCTTTTTCTATTTCAGTTTTTCCCCAGCCTTTAAGTTCTAAGCCAAAGCCGACATTCTGAGCAACAGAAAGATGGGGAAAAATAGCGTAGCTTTGGAAAACCATGGAAGTATCTCTCTTGTTAGGCGGGATATTATTTACCATTTTTCCAGATATCCATACTTCGCCCGTGGTTGGAGTTTCAAACCCGGAAACAATTCTTAGAGTGGTTGTTTTTCCGCAACCCGAAGGCCCCAATAAAGTAACCATTTCTCCGTCTTTAACTTCCAGGTTAACATCCTTAACCGCTTCCACTTTTTTCTGAGCATTCCCTTGATCTCTAAATATTTTACTAATATTCACTAATTTAACACTCATTATTTTCTCCTTTAAATCTTTAGCATGGTGCCTCCGAAACTACCATAAAACAAATTAAGAATCAGCCTGATAATCAGAATTGCCAGCAATATAATTCCAACCAATATTACGCTAAAAGCACAGGCCGCCCCCAATCTACCTGATTCTACTTGAGACATAATTTGAACAGTCATTAAATTCCAATGAGCAGAAACCAAGAAAATGGCTGCAGAAATTGCTGTCATTGCCCGGACAAAAGAGTAAATTAATCCGGAAAAAAAAGCTGGTACCATGAGAGGGAGAGTTACTTTTTTAAAGGTATATTGAGAATCTGCACCCAAATCAACAGCTGCCTCTTCAATACAAGGGTCAACTTGCTGAAGAATAGCTACTCCCGATTGAATACCTACCGGGATATACCTGAAAACAAAATTTAACATAAGGATAAGAAATGTACCGGTTAAGGCAAATGGGGGGTTATTAAATGCCAAGATATATCCAATGCCAATTACTGTCCCTGGCACTGCAAAACTTAACATAGAAGTGAATTCCATTTCCCGTTTTCCGGGAAATTTTTTCCGTACTACCAAAAAAGCAATAATCATTCCTAAAATACCGGCTATGGGGGTAGAAGTTACAGCAATAATGAGTGTATCGGTGACTGCTTCAAATCCTACGCTAAAAACGTATTTAAAATTTTCCAGGGTTAAAGAATTGTCGAAACCCCAAACTTTGGCGAAAGCGCCCCATAAAATAGTAAAATAAATTAACAAAATAATAAAAGCAAGGAAAGAACAAAAAGCGAATAAAATCCATTTAGCAACTGGACTAACGACTTTATGACTGGACGCGGTGGGTTTTCCGGTAACTGTGACATATTTTTTACGTGATACCCAATATTTCTGTAAAAAATAAACCGAAATCGAAGGAACTAAAAGGATCAATGCCAGAGCAGCTCCACTGGGGAGATCATACATCCCGGTAATCTGCAGGTAAGCTTGAACGGAGAGTATGGGAAATTTACTTCCGGCTAAAATTAATGGATTCCCAAAATCAGCTAAAGTTTCTACAAAAAGTATCAGGATAGCACTGGCTATGCCGGGAATTGCCAAAGGTAAAGTCACTTTCTTAAAAACCTTCCAACGCGAACCCCCAAGATCAAAAGCGGCATCTTCCAAAGTAGGACTAATAGATTCCAACACACCTCGAAGAGTAATATAGGCTACTGGAAAAAAGGTTATGACTTGAGCAAATAAAAGCCCGCGGAAACCATAAATTTTAAAATTATTAATTCCCAAAAGACCGGATGTTATAAGCCCGTTATTGCCAAAAAGCATTATTATGGCCATAGCACCGATAAATGGTGGAGAAATGATAGGAATGATAGCGACTAGATGAAAAGCTTTTTTAAAAGGGATGTCAGTTCGTGCCAGGGTAAAAGCAAAGAGAAAACCTATGCCTGCTCCAATGATTGATGTCAATGTCCCCATAATAATACTATTGTAAAAGCCTTGCCTAAAATACCAGTTAGAAATTACATCTTTAAGAACGTTAAAAGAAAATTGGCCTTTTGAAAAAACGCTTGCGGTAATAACTTTACAAAGGGGGTAAAGAATAAAAATAATCAGTGAGCCAAAGATAAGTAAAACAGCCAAAAGTAAAATTGGGTCTTTAGTAATAAAGGCAATCTCTTGACTGCTTTTCTTAAGCCATCTCTTGTAATTTTTCAATGCTTTAATTCCTTGAATTATAAAATTTTATATATCTTGTTTTCTCTTTAGAATTTAACTGATCAGATAAAAAGAAATTCAAACTAATAAATTATAATATTTTTTAATATAACCTAAAAATAGTATTTTAATTATATCTTTATTTATTCCATTAGAGCAAATATTTTTAATGAATCTTTTCTTAAATCATTCTAATAACCTCACTTAGGAAAACAAGGATACATCTTATTTTTTCTATCGCTTAGCTTTCCATTTTACGAGTTCTTCCTTTAGGATGCCTTTCTATATTAATACCTAAAGCCTCAACTATCTGATTAAAAAATTCCTTAGATCCTATAGGTTTTCCACTAAAAATTACTTAATTATTTATTAAAATGGGTGTCTGCCCCTATTATCCCCTCTATTATCCCTCCCATCGACTTCACTCCCAACCTATTTTAATTTTTCAAATATCAACCCTTCAGCTCTGCGACAATCTCAATTTCGACAGGTATATCAACAGGCAATACATTCGTTCCGAGCGCACACCTGACATGTTGCCCGGCTTCACCAAATACGGCAACCAACAAATCCGAAGCACCATTAATTACCGAAGGATGCCCTGTGAAATTGGATTCACATGCAACATATCCTTTCACACTGACAATTTGTTTGACATTATTCAAACTGCCTGCGGCCGCCTTAAGCTGAGCCAGCAAGTTTAATGCACAAACCCTTGCTGCTTCGTAACCTTGATCCTGAGAAACTGCCCCACCAACTTTGCCGCTGTATATCGACCGTCCATCAACAAATGGGCCTTGCCCTGAAAGGTGCACCATATTTCCAACAATTTTATA
>Ga0268276_1004379_pt1 | contig 10005 bp, 9 predicted proteins | sample saktaG_4_FD_190145 | JGI IMG/M metagenome (GOLD analysis project Ga0268276, IMG submission 190145) | Saline water microbial communities from Sakinaw Lake, British Columbia, Canada - sak_2010_1_5_45m | ecosystem: Environmental > Aquatic > Non-marine Saline and Alkaline > Saline ...
TACACTAATGTCAAAAGGGCAAATTTTTGGTATAGCTGACTCTGTTTTTTCTGTTATTATGTTGATAGCCACCATTCTTCTTCTCTTAATATTTATGAGAAGCGGTTGGAAGATTAGTCGTAGGGAAGGAATTATCATTTTTATAATTGCGTTGATGAGAATGGCTTTTGAGGTTTATGTTGGAAGAACGTAAAATATAATATTTATTTATACGAAGATATTTTAATTATTCATAAACTGGAGAAAAATTATTAATTATTTTTATTAAGATTGATAAGTTCGCCAGACTTAGTCTTAAATTCTCATCTAATCTTAGCCACACTATTTCGAACTTTGTCCACGACCCCGAGCAAATAGACAAAATTGAGCCGAAAGGCTCTTTTTTGTTTTAATATTAGCTATATTTTAAGTTACAGAACGGTTCGAACATTTTTGGGATATTTTGGATAATGTATAGTAATATATAGAAAACCATTGATTTTATTGGTCCATATTGGTTCGAATCCGAGTCCCTTTATTTTTAAAATATACTTTTTTCGGGTATAATAAATAACATGGATAATTTGAAAAATGTATCAAAAACAGTAATAAATTGTTATGAACTGCTCGACGCAGCCTTGGCAGGCGGTGTTGAAGATTTTACTGATGGAAAATATTTTAATAATCCAAAACTGCCCTATCAACAAGCCCAGAAAAATCAGGCCGACTGGCTGTTGGATCAAATAAAATGTAGGAAAGGAAGCCATGTTTTAGATGTGGGTTGCGGCAACGGAAGAATATTAGAGGCTGCAGAAAAAAGAGGAGCCAAAGCCGAAGGTATTACTATTTCAAGACAACAAGTGGAAAGAGGCAGTAAAAAAGGACTAAATACTTATCTAATGGATTATCGTAATCTACCAGAGAGTTGGAATGACCGTTTTGATGGAATTATCGCTAACGGCTCTATTGAGCACTTTGTTCAAGTAGGGGAGGCGTTAAATGGTAAACAGGATGAAATATATAGAGAGATGTTCAAGATTTTTCACAGGCTTCTTAAGCCCGGAGGGTATTTTGCTACTGCTGTTATTCATTTTAATTCTCAGGTTGAACCAAAAGAAATTATGGAAAAAACAAACAATCGTTGGCGCGGTTCAGATAAGTTTCATTTTACTAAAGTCCTTTTGAATGATTTTGGAGGATGGTATCCGGTTGAAAAACAATTACAAAAAAATGCCCAGGGTTTGTTTGTGTTAGAAAGTCGTGAGGATGGAACGCAGGATTATTTTCTGACCTCCGAATATTGGTTGTCTGAGATGAAGAAAAAAATAATAATCAGTCCGAAAGTTTGGATGGCTTTATTGAAGAAAATATTTAATAAACCAAAGGCAACCTTAAGTATGCTAGATAATTTAATAATTTCTCAATCATGGATGTGGCAATTTAGGAAACAGAATAATAAAACACCAACTAAATTATTTAGAGATATTTGGAGAAGGATTGATACTTAAATTCTCATCTAATCTTAGCCACACTCTTTCGAACTTTGTCCACGACCCCGAGCAAAACACAAAATCAGGCTTTTAAGGCCTGTTTTTGTTTTAATATTAGATATATTTTAAGTTCCGAAGTGGTTCGAACTTTTTACGGATATTTTAGATATTTTATATAAAACCATTGATTTTATTGGTCTATATCGGTTCGAATCCCTTTGCCTATTTTGTGAATATAATTTTTAAGATAAAATATAGTCATGAATTTGGAAAAAGCAATTTGTTATATAAATAGATCAATAAATAAAAAACAACCAAAATCATTTGATGATAAGTGGATAAAGTATCGTTGTAAAATTTCGCATCAATTTATAGTAAATAATGTGAAAACAGAATTTGATGAGACTGACTGGGATTTAGTAATTTCAAGACTAGATAGATGGAATCAAAAATTATGGATGAAGGGAATAAAGCGAAAGATTAATGAGCCGTATATAAATGAAGCTGAACTAAACATTATTTTAGACAAGTATAAGGACAAGTTTTATACATTTTTAGCTCAACAAGACAAAGAAGATAAGTTCATTTCTGATATAATAAGTATAAAACTAGTCAGATTGTTCCAAAAAGGGAACATTCTCGCAGGAGATAAGGCGGTTGCACTATGTAGTTACATAGTTAATCAATGGCTAGAGTATGATCGAAGTTTATTCAATTGGAAAGGGTACGATGAATTAATATTTGAAACTACTAAGGACTGTGTCCGTCGCTTTCGGTACGCTGGTTCATTTTTGGGATATTTGTACAGAACTATTGAATATTCCGGAAGAGGCCTTGTTCCGCTAGAAAAGTTTTCTTTGGATGACTTTTCGTTAGTAACTGGGAAGAGGCTGCTAGAAACTTTCATTAAGGATGATATAATGTGATTACAAGAAAAGAACAGAAAAAAACTACAATTAAATATATTAATATTAAAATGCAGCAATAATTTTTTAATTTCATTAGGCTTTTTGAAAATTATCTTTAAGAATGCAACAACAAGTTATTTATAATGCAGCAATTATGTTATTCTAGTTTTTGTAGTATAAGTATAATTAGCTACATCCTTATTCCAGTCAGCGTATACTATATTTTTGTTATTCCAGAAAAGGCTTGTAAACTGGAATAAGATGTGATACAATTCTAATGCTTAGAATTAACTAATATATTTTTCTAAAATATAACAAAAATATGGCTAAAAAACCTTTCAATCCGCCATTTTTACCACCTAACTTAGATTATTCTCCTGTTTTTGGAAAAATTATCAAAACCAGAGAAATAGTTGCTCGTTATGACGAGGCAGTGAAGAGATTGCTTAATCCTGAAATTATTCAGCGTTCTTTTGCTACCAAAGAAGCGATTTTAAGTTCTAGAATTGAAGGCACGCAAGCAACCTTGGATGAAGTTTTGTTATATGACGCTAAAGATCTAAAATCAGAGGAAAACGAAAAAGAAAAGGATTATCAAGAAATTTTTAATTATCGATTAGCCATAAAAAAAGGAAAAGAACTTTTAGAAAAAAGACCTATTTCAGAAAACTTAATTAAAGAACTTCATAAAATACTTTTAAATTCTTCTAGAGGAAAAAATAAGAATCCAGGAGAATTTAGACAGAACCAAGTTTTTATCGGTCCTTATGGTGCTACTATTGAGCAAGCGACCTTTATTCCGGCTGAGCCTCAACATATAATTGGCTTGTTTTCTAATTTAGAAAAATACTTAAACGACAAAGAAGAAATAGATCCTTTGGTGCAAATTGCTATTGCCCATTATCAATTTGAATCAATCCACCCATTTATGGATGGTAATGGCCGTGTTGGACGTTTGCTCGTACCATTGTTTTTGTATGAAAATAAAGTAACTTTTCATCCTAATATATATATCAGTGAGTTTTTAGAAGAGCATCGAGATGTTTATTATGAATTGTTGAAGAATGTTAGTGAAAAAGAAGACTGGATCCCTTGGATAAACTTTTTCCTCGATGCTGTTTATGAACAGACAAGCAAAACTTTTGAACGAGTTGAAAAGATTGAAAAATTATATCGTTCTTTAAAGGAAAGTATGCCTAAAGTTGGTTCTATTTACGCCCATTCTTTACTGGATGCTATTTTTGTTAAACCAACTTTTATGGTTAAGACCATAAAGGAAATCTCTGGTATTTCTAATACTCAAACATTATATTCGGTAATTGAAAAATTTGTTGATTTAAAAATAATTAAAGATATAACACCAGAAAGTGCTAGGAGTAAAATATATGCTTTTCCAGCGCTAAGAAATATTATTAGATAATTATTTTGAGATATTTATTGATTAATTTGAAGATGCATTAAGCAATTACTTTAAATAAAATAGTATGGATTTAACAGCTAAACAAACAGCGGAACCATGGAAGGTACCCATTTTCTTAGACACATTGTCCATGGGTCAATTGATATTGCCGGCTGTACATAACAGGCGGCATTTTTAATTTAGTATGTATTCTAGTGTTATTATACTGATGAATAGTCCTATAGATATTATAGACTAATTCCCCTAAAGTATTAAACCTGTCCGGATCGCCTAGGTCTAGTTTAAATTGATTATAGAATGATTTTTCATTAGTAACCGGCAAAAGATTACTAGAAACTTTCGTTAAAGATGATATAATGTGATTATGAAAAAAGAATAAATGATAAAAATAATAAATGAGTGAAAGCAGATGCTGACGGTTCTAATATCTAAGTCGCGAATAGGCTTTAAAAATGTCGCAATAAAATCCTTTATTTATAAGGTTTTTATGACAATTATAGAAAAATTGTCGCGAATAGGCTTTAAAAATGTCGCAATAAATGTTATAGTATTAATATGAATAGAAAACAGGCAAGACAAAGAGAAATTATTTCTTTTATGAAAGAAGGGGTGGAAATATCGGCATCTGATCTTTTGTCCTTGTTAAACGTGGAAATAGATAGAAAAACCCTACAGAGAGATTTGAAAGAACTGGAAAAACAATTGCTAATCTTTAAGAAAGGTATTGGTAAAAATACAGTATATTCTTTATCAAGAGTTTCTAATGTTTTAAAAGAGGTTGATATTAAAGAATATTTTAAAATACCTTATTTAAAAAGAGAAGCGAAAGAAAGCTTTAACTTTGAGATTTTCACTATCTTAGAAAATGATATTTTTACGGTCGAAGAAAAAGAGAAGTTAGAAAAGTTGCAAATAGAATTTATTAGAAATTTCTCAAAGTATGATAGTCAAACTCTTATCAATAAAGAGTTTGAAAGAATAATGATTGAATTCTCATGGAAATCATCAGCCATAGAGGGCAATACTTATTCACTACTAGGCACCGAGGCTTTAATTAAAAATAATGTTGCCGGTAAGGGGAACACTGAGAAAGAAACTCAAATGATCCTTAACCATAAAGATGCTTTTAATGAGGCTATTCAGAACAAAGAAAGATTTAAAAAATTAACCTATTCTGACATTGAGTATATCCATTCCGTTTTAACTAAAAAGCTCGGTATCTCTAAAAATGTAAGAAATGGCAGCGTGGCAATTGTTGGCACTAAGTATAAGCCTTCAAATAATAGTCATCAAATTGAAAAGGCGGCTCGAGAAATGGTAGATTTAATCAACAAAAAAGAATCTTTTTTTGAAAAATCTTTTTTAATATCAACTCTTATCGCTTATATTCAGATTTTTGAAGATGGAAACAAAAGAACTTCCCGAATGATTTCCAATGCTATTTTATTGGCGAATAACTCAATTCCGCTTTCTTATCGAATAGTTGATACCGAGGAATACATAAAAGCCATGATATTGTTTTATGAAATAAATAACATCTCCTATTTTAAGCAGATATTTATTGATCAGTTTGAGGATGCGGTTAATAATTATTTTAAATAAATTAATAAAATAGCATGGATTTAACAGACAAACAAACAGCAGAATTATGGGGGGAGGATGGTCCCTACTCGGAGGCTAGATTTATAATTGAACATCGAATTTTAGATGACTCTGTTTCCAGAATTTTTCTAAGAGTGGAAGTTAATGTTAACCCCTTTACTTATAAAATTATAAAAAAGCATAGAAAAGAATTTATTAATGATGAAATGGTGCAGAAATTATTAGATAATTCTAAATACCTTGGTTTTAAAGATGGGTATCTCGCTATTCCTTTTGAGGGAAAGTTTTTAACTGACGACGATAGGGAAGTTGTAGAAGAGGCTAGGAAGATTCTTAAAGAAACAAAACGGGCGGTGATTAGAATGCATGAATATGTTATGAAAATAATAGATAAACCAGCTTTCACTATTAAAATAAGATAGATAATATTATATAGAAATTTCCATGGAAGCAACATTACTTAAAATTATAGAAATATTAAAAAAATTAGACATAAAGCCTGTAATATACGGATCCTTTGGAGCCTCTTATTATCTTGGCAACTTTAAACGGTTTAGTGATCTTGATCTGTTGGTAGAGGATAAGTTTATTGATAATAATTGGGAAGAATTTAAGACATTTCTTTCGTTACATAACTTTGTTTTGATTGATGAGAGAGAACATGAGTTTTTATTTGATAATTTTAAGATTGGGTTTGCTAAAAAAAGTATACTAGTAAAAGATGGAGTAATTGAAGATTACTCAGACCTCGCAAAGTACGGGAAAGTTGATGCCTATACTTTACGGCCGGAACATTTTTTAGCCGCCTATAGATTTAGTTTAAAGGATGGTTACAGACTCGCCAATAGATTAAAAAAAGATCAGGAGATTATTGATAAAATAATAGAATATATGAAAGTGAACAAGATAGCCATGGATTAAGGTTTAAATTTTTATTCAATATTAGCCGCACTATTTCGAACTTTGTCTACGACCCCGAGCATTGAAGAAAAATCGCTTTTATTTGTGATTTCAGAGAGCTGTTTATATGGCTCTTTGAATGAAATATTAGCGATTTTTTTGTCGCCGATTTCAGCGTTCCAAAGTAAGGAAAATAAGACTTCTCGTTTTTTCTTTTATTCATCGAGTGATTTCTTTTTTTTGACCAATCGGAATTTGCACCCCCAAAAAAAATTCTCGGTTGTGACGCTATAGTGAAGTAGGGGTAATAAAAAGATTCCGATTAATATTTATTTGTGTTTTGTGGTATAATTAAAACACTTGTGTTTTATTCAATATGGATTTTTATGAACCGCATTAAAATAATTTTATTTATTGTCCTTATTACTTTACTGCTTTTTGTGGCCACTTTTTTCTATGGTCGTTATATTGGCAAAAGAATAGCGTCTCCAATATTTCAAGCGCCGGTTATAAATTCTCAAACCATTTTAGACCGAATTACGAGTCAATATTTTTTGGTCACAAAAACAGTATTTGTGAACAGTAAGGCGGAAATTGAAACACCAAAGAATAATGATTGGACAGATTTATTTACGGGAAAGAAAATTACAGTGAATGGATTAATTCGGGTAGACGTGGGTCTGGAAATGAAAAATATGCGTCGGGAGAATATTAATGTTGACTCTCGAAATAAAATAGTGACGATTAGCTTGCCCCACGCAGAGATACTAGACGCCTCGCTCTCTGGCGAATTAGATATTAACGAAGATAAGGCGGTGGTGGAGAAACTTAAAGATATTTTTAAAAATACGCAAAATGAAGATTATAATTTGGCTATGCAGATAGTGATTAATAATGCTAAAAATCAGGTAATGGCCAATGAGGATATATTTAATCAAGCACGATTTGATTCACTTAAATTAGTCGAGTTAATTGTTTCCGGCATGCTCGATGGCTATCAGGTTGTTATAAAATAATGTGAGTCTTAATACGGGGAAAACCGCCGTAATTGTAATGAAGATTGTAAAAATTTAAGTCATTAATTATTAAATGGTTTTGGTATTATATTAAAGCTGTTCCAATTCTATCTCAACCTTGGGGTATTAATAAAAACCCTAATTAACATTAGGGTCTTTATCATGTTGTTTATCGGAGGGATAAAATGGTATAATTTAAATATATGAAAATAGATTTTACATCAAACGTTCTCTAATTAAACACGATAAATTGACTGGTCAAAATATTGCCGAAATTTTAAAAATTTCTAATTCGTTAGCCGCCCAACATCTTCAAAAATTGGAAACCAGTGGCATTCTAGTTAAAAGAAAAAATGGCCGGACAATCTATTATTCACTTAATTCCGACAATCAGAGCGTTATGGCTGTTAAAATCGCGCTTTAATTTAAAAGTTTTGATCCGATTACAGAATAGATATATTTTTTAAAAAATAACGTTATTTCAGCGTTATTTTTTATTAGATTAAGAAGTTGATAGGAATATGTTATAATTAAACCATGAAAAAATATAAATTTGATAAAATTTTAAGCGAAGGTATTATAATTTCTCGACCTAATCGTTTTATCATGCTGGTTGATTTGGCCGGTGTTATCGTGGAATGTCATTGCCCTAATACTGGTAGAATCGGCAATATAAAATTCCAAAATATTCCTTGTTTATTATCCGCTAGTGATGACAAAAAAAGAAGAACCAAATATACGGTTGAGGCCATATCTCTAAATAATGTAAATAAAAAATTGAAATCTTGGATTGGTATAAACCAAACTAGAATCAATAGATATATTGAATTTTTTCTAGATAATAAACAATTTTCCGGGCTTGTGGGGCCATTCAACAAAATTAAAAGAGAAATAAAATTAAAAAAATCTCGAATTGATTTTTTGGTTGGCAATACTTATTTGGAAGTAAAAATGCCACTTATATCATTGCCTGGTTCAGTTAATAATGAAAGACAATCAAAATTTAATTCATTTGATCGTTTAATTAAACATTTTAGAGATTTGTCTCAAGATATAGATAAAAATCACCGAGCGGTTGTTTTACTTTGTTATCTATATCAAGCTCAGCCGTTTAGACCTCCCGAAACCGATAATACTAATAAAAAAATAAAGAAGACGGTCGCCAGGGCGGTGGTTCGAGGCGTAGAAATATGGCAGGCAAATTTTAAAATAAATGAAGAAGAAGTTAGTTTAACTAAATATTTCAGATTAGATATTTTTTAAGTTTCATTATAATTTATATCTCGTCTTGTCAATCTTTACAATCGTCTTATTTTATTGACTTTTTCCTGTCCTGTTATAAAATATGGTATTATATAAATACTATGTTTAGAACAATAAGAATAGAAAGACTCCTTAAATCTTTGGTTTTCCTTGGTCTTTTAATTTTGATTGTTATTATTTTTTCTCAACAGATTGAATTAACCTCGGTAGATCTAGGCCGGCACCTAGCTAATGGTCGAGAAGTTTTTCAACATAAGGATCTGCTATTTAAGAATTTTTATTCTTTTACTGAACCAGATTTTAAGTTTGTTAATCACCACTGGTTGGCGGGTTTGATTTTTTATGTTGTTTATTTAATTGGTGGTTTTAAATTACTCTCTATTTTGAATATTCTATTAATTCTAGCTGCTTTTATTTTAGCTTTTAATTTGGCTAAGAAAAAAGCTGGTTTTTATTTGACTGCTTTTTTGGCCATCCCCGTTATTCTGCTCCTGAGTCAAAGAGTAGAAATTAGACCAGAGATATTTAGTTATCTCTTCCTGATGTTAACTTGGACTATTTTAGAAAAAGCTAATTCAAGGAACAATTATCGTCTACTTTGGTATTTATTACCTCTTTTTTTAATTTGGGTAAATATTCATATTTATTTTTTTATTGGCCTAGCTTTAATTGGTTTTAAGGTAGCAGCTGATTTTCTTTGGCCTTTTATTAGCGAAAAGGGAAACTTCAAGAGTCGTTTTTTAGCTGGCTGGAAAACAGCTAAACCCTGGTTTTTAAATTTTATTTTCATTGCTATTATTTGTTTGTTAAACCCCAATACTATTCGTGGGTTATTGTATCCTTTTAATATCTTTCGTAACTATGGCTACGAAGTAGCTGAGAATAAATCGATTTTTTACTTAAGCCACATGATGCAAAATCCTAATTTTGGTTTATTTAAATTTTTATTATTTATTCTGATTTTATCCTGGGTAGCCTATTTTGTTTTTGAGAAAAAATGGCGCTTATTTGATATTTTAATAACTGTTTTCTTTTCCCTATTAGCTTTATTTGCTTCTCGTAATTTATCAATTTTTAGTCTAATAGCTTTAGTTATAATTAGTGCTAATTTAATTTATCCTTTTAATTTTTTAAAAGAGAATTTATCATTTTTGAAGGCCGACAAATTGACTAAATATTGGTTTATGCCTTCGACTATTTTATTGTTAATTATTTTAATTAGTAATGTTTACCTGGTAGTTGATTCACATCGGCAAAATAATTTTATTAAAAGTTCTTTGGGCTGGGGTTTATATGCTGGCAGCGAAGACTCTGCTCAATTTTTTAAAGAAAATGATTTAACCGGACCTATTTTTAATAATTATGATTTAGGTAGTGCTCTAATTTTTTGGTTATCACCACAGGAAAAAGTTTTTGTTGATAATCGA
>Ga0268276_1004385_pt1 | contig 9996 bp, 8 predicted proteins | sample saktaG_4_FD_190145 | JGI IMG/M metagenome (GOLD analysis project Ga0268276, IMG submission 190145) | Saline water microbial communities from Sakinaw Lake, British Columbia, Canada - sak_2010_1_5_45m | ecosystem: Environmental > Aquatic > Non-marine Saline and Alkaline > Saline ...
TGGAGGTTCACCGGGGTGAAGTGGTCGGACTACTGGGACCGAATGGAGCGGGGAAGACGACAACCTTTTACATAATAGTGGGCCTGATACGGCCGGATAGCGGGAAGGTCCTGCTGAATGGCGAGGATATCAGCCGGTCTCCGATGTATATGAGGGCGCGAAGAGGGATCAATTATCTCCCGCAGGAACCGTCTGTATTCCGGAAACTCACCGTTGAAGAAAATATAATGGCCGTTCTGGAAACACTGTACATAGACAGAGGAGAACGTGACGAAAGGCTGCGCGAGCTTCTCAAAGAACTGGATCTTACGGGTCTTGCAAAGAACATGGCATACTCACTTTCGGGCGGCGAACGCAGGCGGGTGGAGATTACGCGGGCACTGGTTACATCACCGCAGTACATACTACTCGACGAGCCCTTTGCGGGCATTGATCCGATAGCGGTAGCGGACATTCAGTCCATTATCCGCACCCTGCGGTCAAAGGGGATCGGGGTCCTGATTTCCGATCATAATGTAAGAGAAACCCTCAAGGTTTGTGACAGGGCATATATCGTAAACGAGGGTGCGATCCTGGTTGAGGGTGATCCGGATTCTATAGCAGGCAGCGAAATTGCCCGCAGGATTTACCTTGGGAAAGATTTTGGTCTATAGATATCGTCCATTCCGAATGAACGGACCCCTTTCCCGGATGGAAGGCAGGCGAGACAATGGTTTTTGAACTGAGACAGAGTCTGAAGCTGACGCAGCAACTGGTTATGACCCCGCAGCTGCAGCAGTCGATCAAACTTCTGCAGCTTTCGCGAATAGAACTGGTGGATGCCATCAACCAGGAACTGGAAGAAAACCCCCTCCTCGAAGATGGGCCTACCGACAGCGACCCGGAGGCGGTGGTTATTCCGGAGGTTGATGACATCAAGGTCGAGACAACGACAAAGGAGATCACCGGAGAGGGGGATGGGAAAGAGGACTTTGACTGGGACAGCTATCTCGAAGATTTCGGTCCTATGGGCGTTCCCCATGGCCGCGAGGATGTGGATGCAGCGCCTTTCGAGAATATGCTTACCAAGACAAGGTCTCTGTCGGATCACCTCCTGTGGCAGCTCAACCTGTCGCATTTGACCGATGTGGAACGGCGGGTGGGGGAGCAGATCATAGGCAACCTGAACAGTGATGGATACCTGATGGCAACCCCCGAGGAGATCGCCACCATAGAGGATGTGGCGCCGGCCTTCGTTGAAGAGGTCCTTGTCAAGGTTCAGGAATTCGACCCCCCCGGTGTTGCCGCGCGGGACCTGAAAGAATGCCTGCTCATACAGATCGGATTTCTGGATATCGAATCTGAGCTTCCGGAAAAGATCGTGAACAAGTATCTAAAGGATCTTGAGACGAGAAACTATCAGAGTATAGCCAGCAAGGAGAAGGTTCCCATCCGCGATGTCCAAGAGGCCGCGCTCCTGATAGGCACCTTGAACCCCAAACCGGGACTTCCCTACAACGAAGAAAAACCCCAGTATATCATCCCGGACGTATTCGTCTTTAAGCTCGGAGACAGATACCGGATTACCCTGAATGATGACGGCCTGCCGAGGCTGAAGGTGAGCAACTTTTACAAGGAAATTCTGGGGGGTATGAAAACCAACGGGGGAGACAAAAGTAAAGAGTACATCAAGGAAAAGCTGCAGTCCGCAACCTGGCTGATAAAAAGCATTGAGCAGAGGCAAAAGACGATCTACCGGGTAGCGGAGAGTATCCTGGATCACCAGATTGAGTTCTTTGACAAGGGGATCAGCTATTTAAAACCTATGGTCCTGAGGGATATCGCCGATGACGTACAGATGCATGAATCAACGATAAGCAGGGTTACCACCAACAAGTACATACATACCCCCAGAGGCATATTTGAGCTCAAATATTTCTTTAACAGCGGGATAAACAGGATGGGCGACGTTCAGATAGCATCCCAGAGCGTTAAGGAAAAGATACGGCAGATAATAAGCGGAGAGGACAGCAAGAAACCCTATAATGACAGCAAAATAGTGAATATACTTGCAGCCTCGAATATATCCATAGCACGGAGAACGGTCGCAAAATACAGGGATATGCTGGGGATATTGCCCTCATCCAAGAGAAGAAAGTACTTCTGATCTGATGAAATACCGGTTGACTTTCATGGACGGCTCACATATGAAACTAAAGTTCGTCGTGCTGCTGACAGATGGAAACACGTTGAGAGGAGGAATATCATGCAGATCTCTTTTACCTTCCGGAATATGGAAACCGGGGAGTGGCTGAAAGATTATGTGGGCAAAAAACTTGCCAGGATTGAGCGTTATATCGACAAACCCGTGAATGCCAGTGTGGTACTGGCTGTTGAAAAATTCAGGAATGTTGCCGAAATAAACCTGTCTGCCAAGGGCATAAACCTGCAGGGCAGGGAAGAGGCAAAGGAGATGACCCTTGCCATTGACAATGTCATTGATAAGGTGGAACGGCAGATAAAGAAATATAAGCAAAAGGTAAGAAACCACAAGGACGCCGCATCCAGGGGCGAGGGCGTGGAGTCTGAAGAGCCGGATGCTGCAGAATATGAGGAATACGATGAAAACTCCAGAGTGGCGAAGACAAGTAAGGTCATACTTGAACCCATGTCTCTGGACGACGCGATTATGGAAATGGACGAATCAAAAAACAGATTCATGGTGTACAGAGATTCTTCCTCCGAGAATGTGAGCATTCTCTACCGTCGCGATGATGGAAAGTATCTCCTGATTGAGACCAACAGTTGAAATACGGGGTGGTGAGCCATGGTGAAGATACAGGACATGCTGAAAGAAGACTTTATCATAGAAGATCTGAAATCCAAAACCAAGAAGGAAGTCCTCGCTGAGCTGTCGGATGTCTTTTTGCGTGATGATATGGGTATCGACCGTGACTCCGTGATCGAGGTGCTGATGGAGAGGGAGAGACTGGGGAGTACGGGGATAGGGGACGGTATTGCCATACCCCATGGGAAACTGACGGGTCTTGAAAGGCTTGTGGTTTCGTTTGGAAGGAGCAGCATGGGGGTTGATTTTGATTCCCTGGACGGCCGACCGGTGCATATTTTCTTTCTCCTTATGGCTCCGGAGAATTCGGCGGGACTGCATCTGAAAGCACTGGCGAAGATCTCACGGATGCTGAAGGATATCTCCTTCAGGGGATCTCTTATCAAGGCCGAATCATCCAAGGATATATATAATTTGATAGTAGAGAAAGACAGGGCGCATATGTAGGACCCGTCTTTTTCACACACCAAATGTTTCAATAGCTAAAAACCAAGGCATAGTGTTATGCGATAGCTCTGAATTCTGTCATTTCGAGGAGCGTCGGCGACGAGAAATCTTAATGATCGTAACATGCTGAAAACAAGATTTCTCTCTTCGATCGAAACAAGGATTTCTCCCTGCGGTCGAAATGACATTTCTTGATTAACACGACATATACTTGACCGGGGTGATACAGGAAAAACAGCAACATATCGAAAGGCAGGGGCGCGATGAAAAATCTTCGTATCGTCATCATAACCGGCCTGTCTGGTTCCGGAAAGAGCACAGCCCTGAAGGCTCTGGAAGATATCGGTTTCTTCTGTGTGGATAATCTTCCGGTCATGCTTCTCCCCAAGTTTCTGGATCTGCAGACGGGGACCTCGTCCGAAATTTCCAAGATAGCCCTGGTCATGGATCTGCGTGAGAAACATTTCCTTGAAAAACATATAGAGGTTCTCTCTCGATTAAGGAAGAAGAAGTACGATATCGAAATACTCTTTCTCGATACGAGCGATGAACTGCTCCTGCGAAGGTTCAGCGAGACGAGGAGGACGCATCCCCTCTCAAAGGACAAGACCATCCTTGAGAGTATCAACCTGGAGCGGGATAAACTGCGCGAATTGAAGGGGATGGCCAATAATATTGTTGATACATCGGAGTACAGCGTCCACCAGCTCAAGGAACATGTCCAGGGGCTCTATCTCGCGCCCGGCAAAACCAAAAAACTTATTATAAACCTGATATCGTTCGGATACCGTTTCGGCCTGCCTCCCGATGCGGATATCGTGCTGGATGTGAGATTCCTTCCCAATCCCTATTTCGTCAAGGACCTGAGTGAACACAACGGAAATGAAAAGGCCGTGGAGGAATATGTTATGGGATGGGATGATACCGGACAGTTTCTCACACGCCTGTCCGACATGATGACATTTCTGGTACCGCTCTATGAAAAAGAGGGAAAATCATACCTGAATATTGCCGTGGGGTGTACCGGCGGGAAACACCGGTCCGTGGTTATCCTCAACCAGCTGGCCGGGTATTTTAAGAGCAGAAACTATACAACAAATGTCAGCCACCGCGATATAGACAGATCCTGACCTCGCACCTTATCCTTCACCGGCAAGTTTTCCTGTTATGTTATCCTGTATCCAGTGTGGATCCCACCATTCCACGGGGTTTACAAATTTTCCCCCTACGATCATGCTGAAGTGAAGATGATCACCTCCCGCCATGCCGGTCAAACCTGTCCTGCCGATCTCTTCCCCCTTCTTGACGGTCTGATCCTTTCTTGTGCTTATCGATGAAAGATGGCCATACAGGCTGAAGACCCCCATTCCGTGATCGATGATGACCGTGTTCCCGTAGATTCCGATACGTCCCGTAAAGGCGACAATACCGGCATTAGATGCCACCACCGGCGCGTTTCTCGTAGAGGCAAGATCGACCCCCATGTGGACGCTCGTGCTTATTTTCTTGCCGTTATAGTAGTACGTCCTCCTGTCGCCAAAGGTTGCCATGGTGGCGGCGTTTTTCATCCGGAGGAAAGTCCCCTCCCAGAGTTGCTCGGGACGCGTGTTCTTGCAGATTGCTTCGATGGTTTTCTTGTCTTGTGACCGCATCTGTGTGTTTATGTGAGAGAAGGCTTCGATCAAGGTGGTCCCTGCCAGATCTTTGTATTGATTCTGAAATTCCGGAATCTTCATCTCCAGAAAACGCTGGGAGATGTTCATCCGGTCCGCGCGGAACTCTTTGTTTCTTATGTGGAAAGAGATGGGGAAGAAGGTGTTGTTTCCGGCGTTATCCTCGGCCAGGATATGTATCTTCAGATGCTCCTTTGCGGCATCTATGACGGGGATGGCAAAATAGGAGGTGTGGAGCGCTTTGCTCCCTGCGGCTGACTGATAGGAAGGAAAGAAATCATTGCCGACCTGCACACCGCTTCGGGATACGTCTTCTGAAAGGGTGTAGGCTACGACACACGAACCTCCGGGATTTATATAGTGGTAAGAGCTTACGGGGTATATCCGGGGAGGAATGGTATCTATAACCACTTCGAATGCTGCGACCCGTGTATTTTTTCTGAGTGAAAAGTCTGTAACCGATATGTTGATTGTGGCTGTTCCATCATGGAGCTTCAGGTCTTTGGGGAACAGATCAATCGTCAGGGTCTCTTGAATTGTCCCCCGCGCTGGCAGGGTTAGAGAACCCAGGGTGTCTTTTTTCCCGTCCTGCAATATATCGACCGAGACACTTCGAATCCCACTCTTCCTGTCGGCGAAGGTGATATCGAAGGTTGTTTTCTGCCCTATCATGCTGATATTTCTGCTCAATACGATATCAGGGTCTTCTCCTTCGCAATACACAATAAATGACCAGACCCCGACGCCTGTCAGTGCGATCAGTACAAAAAGACCCAGAAACCTCAGATATTTCCGCATACATTCCTCTCTTTTACCGTCGTATGGCAGTTCCTTAACTGTTGACCTTATATATAATAACTGCTATCTTTTTCAACATATTTTGTTCCATTTCAGGCTTTTGGAAAAATCTGGAAGAATACGTTGTTTTTCTATATAATCCGCGTATACAAGGGCATCATTATGCTGAAAGACAAAAATATTGTTCTCGGGATAACCGGCGGCATTGCCGCATACAAGGCGGCGACACTGACAAGGGAATTTGTAAAACGGGGGGCTGTGGTGAAGGTGATCATGACCCCGAACGCGACCCGGTTCATAACCCCGCTCACCCTGCAGACGCTTTCCGGCAACCCCGTCTACACCGACATGTTTTCCCTCTCCGGGGACTGGGACATACACCATATATCTCTGGCGCAGGCAGCCGACATAGTCGTTATCGCTCCAGCAACCTACAATATAATCGGTAAGATAGCATCCGGGATCGCCGACGATCTTCTCTCCACGACTATAGCGGCGACAAAGGCCCCGGTCCTGATATGTCCGGCGATGAATTCGAACATGTACGACAACCCCATCCTTCGATCCAATATCGACAAACTCTCGGCGCTGGGCTATCTTTTTATGGATGCCGGGCGAGGTGAGCTTGCCTGCAAGGCGGATGGTGCGGGAAGATTGCCCGATCCTGCCGATATCGTCGAAGAGATGGAAACGGTTTTGACCAAAAAGGACCTGAAGGGGCACAGGGTGCTGGTAACCGCAGGCCCCACCCGGGAGCCCTTTGATCCGGTGAGGTACATATCCAATCACTCGTCGGGAAAGATGGGATACGCCCTGGCCTTCATGGCGAGAAGGAGAGGGGCCGATGTCACGCTGATCAGCGGGCCCGTCTCGCTCCCCGTACCGGCGGGCGTACGGTTCGTCGGGGTATCGAGCGCTTCCGAGATGCGAGATGCCGTGATGGAACATATTGAAGAGGCGACGGTCATCATCAAGGCCGCCGCAGTGGCCGATTACCGCCCATCCAGCCCTTCGGACTCCAAGATAAAGAAGGGCGCCGGTCAGATGGATATCCGTCTCGAGAAGACGCCCGATATCATATCCGAAGTCAGCAAAAAGAAAGGGGACCGCATCCTGGTGGGTTTTGCCATGGAGACGGAAGATCTTATCAAAAATGCGCGGGCCAAGATGAAGGCCAAGGGGATGGACCTGATAGTGGGCAACGAGCTGGGTCTTCCCGGGGCCGGGTTTCAGCACGATACCAATATCGTGAAGATTATAGACCCGTCGGGGAATGTTGAGGAACTGCCCCTGATGGATAAGAGGGATGTGGCAGACAGGATCCTGGACCGGGTTTTGGAGATCTCCGGTACCGGAAAGGGCTGACCATGAGAGACGAACTCCTGGAGCTGACGGGTGCCCTGAAAGACCATATACTCTCGGAAAAAGAATCAGGGAGCGGCATGTCCAGACTGTATCTCAAGGGGGATCTGGCCACCTCGTCCCCCGCGTCCGCTGATCCAGCGAGGGAGAGCGGGTTAATGAGCGTCCTTCCCGTGACGTTGGAAGATATACGGGCAGAGCTGGGAGAGTGCACGCGGTGCAAACTGCACGGCGGGAGGAGCCACATCGTCTTCGGGGAGGGGAATCCCCATGCCGACCTCATATTCGTGGGTGAGGCCCCGGGAGGAGATGAAGATCGACAGGGACGGCCCTTTGTGGGCCGGGCGGGGCAGCTCCTCACGGACATTATAAAGGCTATGGGGCTGGAGAGGGATGCCGTGTACATATGTAATATATTGAAGTGTCGCCCCCCGGGGAACCGCAACCCCGAACCGGATGAGATTACCGCATGCGAGCCCTTTCTGGTAAGGCAGCTTCAGTCTATCCAGCCCCGTGTGATCTGCGCACTCGGTAAGTTTGCGGCCCAGACCCTCCTCAAGACGGATACCGCCATCTCCTTACTGCGCGGTCGGTTTCACTCCTATCAAGGAATACGGCTCATGCCCACGTATCATCCCGCATATCTTTTGCGAAATCCAGGCGCAAAGAAACAGGTCTGGGAGGATGTTCAGATGATCATGAAAGAGATATAATAGGAGCCGTAGTTCCTGTAAAGTTTTTGCCTGCCTGTGCGTCGCACGCAGACAGGCAAAAATGGCAAAAGAATTAAAGACGATCACGAAATCACGAAAAGGAAGAAAGCACGAAATCAAATCTTATTTTTCGTGTTTTCGTAACTTCGTGCTTTCGTGATAAATATATCTTGTTTGATTCCGGCTTGTCCGGGTTAGCGGGGAAGAACGAGATAACACCCATGCCATTCCCGGAGTGAGGGGAATCGAGAGAGTACCGGGGGAAGTTTCATGAAAGACAGAATCCGAACAGGTATTGTCATGCTGGTGGTGATTTTTCTTGCTGTCATCGGAGGAGGAGAGGCCTTCGGCGGTGAGGCGAGGGGTGTCTTTGATGTCATTACGATTGATTCAGCCATTACACCCGCCGTTGCAGACTATATTACCAAAGGCATTGACAGATCTCGAGCGGAGGAATCCGCCGGGGTCATTATCCTTCTGGATACCCCCGGGGGGCTGGACCTGGCGATGAGGGATATCGTCAAGAAGCTCCTCACCCCCCCCCTGCCGGTCATCGTTTTCGTTCACCCATCCGGCGCGCGCGCCGCGTCAGCGGGGGTGATGATAACCATGGCCGCTTCGGTGGCCGCTATGGCTCCGGGCACCAACATAGGGGCCGCCCATCCGGTGGCGATCGGTATCGGGGGGAAGATGGACGAAACGATGGCGAAAAAGGTGGAAAATGACGCGGTCGCCTACGCCAGGGGGATAGCCCAGAAGCGGGTGCGCAACGCTGACTGGGCCGAGAAGGCTGTCAGGGAGAGTGTCTCCATCTCGGCTGAAGAGGCGCTCAGGCTGAATGTTATTGACGTCATCGCCTCCGATATAGAGGACCTGCTCGCAAAGATAGACGGGACGACCATCGTCCTCCCGTCGGGGGATGTGATCCTCGATACGAAAGGCGCCGTCACCAATAAACAGGAGATGGGATTGCGCGACAGGATCCTGGTGACCCTGAGCAATCCCAATATAGCCTACCTCCTGATGATGATAGGCCTGGCCGGGCTCTATTTTGAATTTGCCCACCCGGGGGCGATCCTGCCGGGTGTCGTCGGGGGGATTTCACTCATACTCGCCTTCTTCGCCATGCAGACCCTACCGGTGAATTATGCCGGTATTGCGCTGATACTGTTCGGCATCATCCTCTTTATCGCGGAGATAAAGATCGTGAGCCACGGTATGCTCAGTGTGGCGGGGGTTATCTCCCTTGTCCTGGGTTCGTTGATGCTGTTTGAGTCTTCAGCCCCGGCCCTCAGGGTGTCGCTTGGTGTGATGATACCCACAATAGTGGTCATATCACTCTTCTTTGTCGCCGTTGTATCGCTTGCCGTCAAGGCGCAGAGAGGGAAGCCTTTCACGGGGGTGGAGGGGATGATCGGCCGGGAAGGCACGGCGGTAACCCCCGTGCACACCGACGGGAAAGTTCTTATAAAGGGGGAATACTGGAATGCCTCCAGCGGGGAGCCTATAGAAGAAGGAACGAACGTACGGGTAATCGGCGTCAAGGGGTTAAAACTCGAGGTGGAAAAACTACAAGAGATATAGAGGAGGGCGCATTATGTACACGATAATAACAGTCGTTGTCCTGGTAGTGATGTTCCTGGCAACCGCGATACGGATCCTCAACGAGTACGAGCGAGCCGTGATCTTCCGCCTGGGAAGGCTCATAGCCACGAAAGGTCCCGGCCTCATCATCCTGATACCCATCATAGACCGGATGAAGAAGGTGGATATGAGAATCATCACGATGGACGTCCCCCCGCAGGATGTGATAACGCGGGACAATGTCTCCATCAAGGTAAACGCGGTGATCTACTTCAGGGTCATGGAAGCCAACAGCGCCGTTGTCGAGGTCGAGAACTTTCTCTACGCCACCTCCCAGCTCGCGCAGACCACACTGAGGAGTGTCTGCGGGCAGGTTGAACTGGATGAAATCCTCGCCGAGCGGGAGAAGATCAACGCGCAGCTCCAGGAGATACTCGATCGAAGCACCGACCCGTGGGGGATAAAGGTAACGACCGTCGAGGTAAAACATATCGATCTTCCGCAGGAGATGCAGCGGGCGATGGCGAAGCAGGCCGAGGCAGAACGGGAGAGAAGGGCGAAGGTCATCGCCGCGGAGGGCGAATTCCAGGCC
>Ga0268276_1004386_pt1 | contig 9994 bp, 10 predicted proteins | sample saktaG_4_FD_190145 | JGI IMG/M metagenome (GOLD analysis project Ga0268276, IMG submission 190145) | Saline water microbial communities from Sakinaw Lake, British Columbia, Canada - sak_2010_1_5_45m | ecosystem: Environmental > Aquatic > Non-marine Saline and Alkaline > Saline ...
TTGCTCTTTGTGCGTCCTTTGTGGCTTTGTTCCTTTGTGGTTAGGTTTCTTGTAAAAAGAAATTTTACATGAGATCGCAAGCTATAGACGGGTTATAGAAACTCCAACCTATTTCAGAATCACGACCGCTGAATGCAGGGATCTTGATCTTCTCTCCTGCAACCAACAGCTTGGACTTCAGGCATCCGATTATGGCCTCGTTTATGTTCTCCAGGGCTTCCTCGATGGTATCTCCTTCTGTGAGGCAGCCCGGAAGATCCACGTACTCTGCTACGTATCTGCCATCCTCATCCTGCTCAATGGTTATATGAAATCTCATCGAGACCGCACCTGTTTATCGTCCCCATCGGATCAGATCCCTCTCATAAATCGGCGGCAAGCTCAGCTTAAGGATCCATTCAGCCTCTGTTGGATCGATCCCTTGCTCCATAGGTGCATCCTTTAACCATAAATCATTTCCTTCGAGGAGGCCACTTTCTCCCGGCCGATGCTCTCCCTGCGCCCCTAAGATCCCCGCCCGGGTTCGCAAGATCGAAAGGCCTGGGAGCAGACTGGACGCGCCCTTCGCCGGCGGCCGGTGGATGGGGCCCCGGGGGATATCGGCGAGGCGACCGCCCGGAGCCGTTGCTTCCCATGAGCAGAATCCAGCCCGGGCGAGGGGGTGGGGCCCTGTGTCTGCTGCCATCGATAAGGTTGGGAGGTACGGCCATCGTCCCCCGCCTGGGCGCTGGCGCTTCGGGGGATGGCGCTTGGGGGGATGGCGCTTGCGAGATTGCATCTGTCGAGATCTTCGAACCGAATCGGAGATGCTTATATATTACAGCATCACATTATACTGTGGAGGAGGCTATCAGATGTCTCGGCAAATGGGGTCCAAGGGTCGTCGTAGCTTGGGATCATCATCGCATCCATCGAAGATCACACCCCTCACTCGCGATGAGATTCTGGCGATCTATGAGCGAGGTCCCGATGAGGTAATAGCGCTTGTCGAAGGCTTATATGCGATCATCATCAATCTAGGTGAGAGTACCGCCGTGCTTGGGGAGCACATAGGATCTTTAGAGAGGCGACTTGACAAGATCAGTCCAAATAGTCACAAACCACCTTCAACAGATCGCGTCAACATATCCGGGAGCAGACACGAAGAGTGCGACCGACCTGTGGTAGAGTTAGATCGGTCATGAAGATCATTCACTGCAAGAGGTAGACTACCTAAAGACGGCGTTCTTTACCAAATGCATGAATGCAGCGCGTGCATGAAGTTCTTGGAAGGTGCAAGCCCTGGATAGAACTGCCGACATGAGGACGAGCCAGTCTGAATAGCATCCGTTACTGATGGCAGATCGTTTGGAATAGGCTCCAAGTCCAGCCCGGATTCGTTGAAGCCGTGGCTGTCCTATTAGCCATCGATGCATAACGAAAATGGGAGGTAGATCTATATGAAAGCCCGAATCGGGATAATATTGCTATGTGCAACATTTCTAAGCATCTCGGCAGCGATAGCATTCGAGCCAGAGGCAATCGATGCCAATCCGAAGCTTGTGAACCTGACCGCAGACTGGGTGCCTGCAACCGTATATAATGTAACGGACGGGGTCTATGTCGCTGTTGGCTATAACCGGGACAATCCCGCGTTGATTGAGGGACCGGACGGACTAATCGTCGTCGATCCCTGCGAGAGCACAGTGGCTGCAGAGAGAGCGAAGGCGGCCTTCAACGAGCATCTGGACGACATTTTCTCCAGGAAGCCGGTAAAAGCCATCGTCTACACGCACTATCACGACTGCCATATACATGGATCAACGGTATTTGCAGGCAACGACTCGCCGGAGATCATCGCTCACGAGAGCTTTGAGGATGCCCTTTTCAGCCCGACGGCCGTGTATAACCAGATCTTCCCCATCAAGGCATATCGGTATTTCAAGTATGCGGGCGTGATGTTCCAGAACGATCCAGGCTATTTCGTTAACGGCGGCATCTTCCCGTTCTCGGTCCCTGGCCCCTCTGGTTACTTGCCACCGACGCTAACGGTTGGCGATATGCTCGAGACGAACATCGCCGGCGTGAACATGACGCTGTTCCATGCCCCTGGCGAGACCACCGACATAATATACGTGTGGCTGCCGGACAAGAAGGCTCTGATCCAGATAGGCAACTTTTACAAATCGTTTCCCGCCGTCAATACGCTTAGGGGTGCATCATTCCGGGATCCGTTGAAGTACATAGATAGCATAGACCGCATGAGGAAGCTGAACGCCGAGTATCTGGTCCTGATCCACAGCGGCGCGCCCATCGTCGGAGCCGAGAACGTCAGCCGCACGCTGACCAACGCTCGAGACGGCCTCCAGTTCGTTCACGACCAGACGGTGCGATACATGAACATGGGGCTGACCCCAGGCGAGATCATCAAGCTCATCGAGCTTCCGCCTCACCTTGCAGAAGATCCGTATCTGCAGGAGTACTTCGGCGAGGTAGATCGAGATGTCTTCCAGATATTCGAGCAGTACCTGGGATGGTTTACGGGCGAGGCCAGGGATATCTTCCCGATGTCTCCGAGGGAGGAGGCCGAGGGCATGGCCTACCTGGCAGGCGGATTCGACCAGCTTGCCGCTAAAGCAAGGGGGGCGCTCGACGATGGATATATGGAACGGGCGCTGATCTTCGCCGATTATGCCCTCATCCTCGATCCAGCGAACGCCGAGGCACGCGATGTAAAGAACATATCCATGATCTCCTTGGCCGAGGAGACCTCCAACGCCCAGGTGTACAACTACTTGATCTCAGAGTACCTGGAGGAGACAGGACAGATAAAAATCCCGATTCTAGACGGCGGATTTAGCTCAATAGATGAGAATATGGTCGTCTACATGCCAATGGATTCCATATTCAGGATAATGGCCGTGAGCCTCAACGCCTCGAAATGCCTCGACGATGACTACGTCGTAGGGCTCGAGCTGGCCGATGGCAATACAACGATCGAGAGCTACAGCATGCACGTTCGCCATGGGATAGTTGAGGTCCAGCCCAAGATTGCTGACGATTTGGCCTTCACCATCGCCACCGATCCATTGACATGGAAGAATGCAGTGGTAGGGAAGTTGAATCCTGAGAAGGCCGTTTCCAGCGGAGAGATCGAGATCATAGGAGCTGAACCTGAGGAGTTCTTCGGTTTCATGGATCTTTTCAAGTAGTGGGGGCGCTACCCCCTCTTTTCATCTATTTTTTAATATCATTTAACATCAATTAATGCTAGCTGTTGCACCAAGGGGACATTAATGATGATATAATATATAATTTTTGTTAAGGCAATTCAATCCCACCTGCCTCGGACCACATGTTGCGCCCTTAGGGCTTCGAGGGCAATTATTTATCCCTTAACAGGTTTCTAGCATCTGATCCTGTATGATCTTGAACCCTACTTCGAGAAGCCAAGTCCTGCCGATGCCTGTGGTTCTGATATCGACCATCTCGCAGGACGGAATCAGAAATGCTGCCCCCTGGGGCTGCATAACACCGATCCTCAGGCCCCGAGATGAGATTCTGATCGCCTCCTGGCTGAAGAGGGACACGCTGGAGAACATACGCCAGACAGGTGAGTTCGTCGTAAACGTTCCGAGATCCGATATGGAAAAGGTGGTCGAGATATGCGCGAGAAGCTTCCCGCCCGAGGTCGACGAGTTCGCTGAGGCTGGCCTTACGCCCCGGCCATCCGCAGTCGTCAGGCCTCCGGGAATAGAGGGCTGCGTCGCCTGGATGGAGTGCACCCTGGTCGAGGAGATCTTGCGGGAGGGCTACTCCCTGATAATAGGGCGGGTAGTCCACCTAGAAGGAAACGATAGCTTCTTTGACGAGAAGGGCGGGATGGATGTAGAGAGAGCAAGGCCGATGTGCATGGTACTGGGATCTCGGGGCATTCATTACACACATCCGGCTGAGTAAGCCGGGATTGCGGGGCAGTGAGAGGAATATTGGTGTCCCTCGTAAACGACGCTCGCTTGAGATCGCGGCAATGATGGGGGATGATAGGGGCCTTTGCGATCAAGGCCCATTGATCACTTCTTCCACCACATCTTGACACGGACGGATGATGCAGGCAAGACAAAGGGGCCGTTCCCCTCTATGAGGACTTGGCCGAGGTGGTCTTGGAGGATCCTTTCCTGCTCCTCTGTCACGACCTTGAATTGGGGCCGGAGGTTCTCCAGTGCCTCCTCCATATTGACGAACATCTGGCTATGCATGAGCCGAAATGTCCTCACATGCGGGTAGATGCCCATCTGGTAGAGGACGTTATAGAGGACCTCGCTCTTTGGCCCGGGGTGGTAATCCTTCCCATGGAGCTTTGGCCATAGATCTCGGAATTGCCGGTCCCAGTGCGTCTCTCCTGCGAAATGGTAGAGGTATACGTACTTGCTGGATGCCTCGACCATCTTCTTGATGGCTTCCCTGATATTGGGCATTCCCAGGGAGAACGAGGCAATCACGACATCGTATGGCGGTTCTAGGTCTACTTCCACGTCCACGTCTTCCCAGCGCTTCTGCACGAGGGAGATGTTATCGACCTCTGCCAGAGCTGCCTTCTCCAGAAGAACGCTTCCCATGCCCTCTGCCGGCTCGACTGCAGTGACATGCGCCACTTCCTTGGAGAAGGGGATGGCCAGAGTCCCAGGGCCAGCTCCTATGTCCAGAACTCGCGATTCTGGGTTTATGTTCGTTCCAGCGAGGGTCTTCGATATGCGGTCCGGGTTTTTCATGCACATATCCCAGAATTTCAGGGCGCTCTCCCTGCTCTCCCAGATGCGAGCGCAGTCGCGGCCCGGGCTGGATTCCCTGTTTCGCTGAATCTGAGCCTTCCATACCTCGTTCCAATCGATCTCGTCAAAGGGATACGCCATGTGATGACCTCTATCAAGCTGCTTGCGAATCTGAGTACAGTTGGTTTGATATTTCAAATCTTTGGCATCCAATCATCGACATACTCGATACGACATAATATGATCTAGGATATCATGCGACAAGGCTCGACGACCTCGGACACGCCCATATCGGGGCGCTGGCTCAAGGGACGCGAGCATTGGCCCTCGCCATGCCAGTCCTCGATAGTCTGAGCAGCCCGAGGGTCGTGAATCCCTTATAAGTTGAAAATTCAGTATCACTACTTAACATCATACCTATATAAAACATTTTCCCGATATAGTAAAAACTTCCCATCACGATTATCATTTACCGCCATACTCTACATCGAAAATAACCATATATTAAATCGATGCAGCTCGATTCATCTGGAGATCGAGATAATGTGCAATAGATTGGTGCTTGGAATCATGGCCTTGGCCGCTCTGGCGCTGATCTCCCCTGGAATGGGGGCAGAGGGGGCCCAGGCCAAGAACGTGATCCTCATGATCGGGGACGGGATGGGCTATGCTCAGATGACTGCTGCCAGGATGGAGAAGGCCGAAGGAAACCTCTCCATGTATATGGACACGAGGCTCTACATGGATGATATGGAGTATGGGGGCCACTCATCAACCCATGCCGCCGACAGCTTCATTACGGATTCAGCTGCGGCGGTAACTGCTCTCGCCACTGGTCAAAAGACTGACATTGGGGTAATCAACCAGGATGCTTCGGCCGTGAAGGGCCAAAAGGACGGCGAGAACCTCACAACCATCCAGCAGCTTGCAGAGGGGGCTGGCAAGTCCACGGGAGTCGTCAGCACCACGAGGATTACCCATGCCACTCCGGCCGGGTTCTACGCCCATGTGAACGATAGGGATGCTGAGGACCTAATTGCGGAGCAGCCCATCGGAAGCGGCCTTGAGGTGGCGCTTGGCGGAGGGCTGCGGCACTTCCTTGCCCAAAACGAGGCCGATATTTCCGGTGTGAAGAGCAGCCGCAAAGATGATCGCAACCTTTTGAAGGAGGCCTCATCCCTCGGCTATGCCGTTATCATCAATCGAAGCGGCTTTGATAGAGTGAATGGAAGCAGCACAGAGGGGCTGCTTGGGCTCTTCGATGAGTCCCACATGCTCTACGAGCGTCAGAGGATCAACCAGAGCGAGCCCGAGCCGAGCCTTGCGGAAATGACTGAGAAGGCCATCGAGATCCTCTCCCAGGATCCAGAGGGCTTCTTCCTGATGGTCGAAGGGGGAAGGATCGACCATGCCGGGCACGAGAGAAGCTACGACAACATCACCGCCGATACGCTCGCCTTCGACGAGGCGGTAAAGGTCGCCCTCGACTATGCGAACCAGTCGGGCGAAACCCTGGTGATCGTTACAGCTGACCACGAGTGCGGAGGCCTTGTGCTAAGCGCGCTCGACTACGAGAACTACTCCGAAGGGTACAACCCGATCTTCGGCTCCGGGGTTACAAGGACCCCTGGGCCAAGATACGACTTCATGGGGGAAGTCGAGGCCACTCACACATGCGTTGACGTGCCCCTGCTTGCGAGCGGGCCCACCTCTGAGAGGTTCAGCCATGGATTGATAGACAACACCAAGATATTCTCCTTGATGGAGGGGGCCATGGGGCTCTAATGCTGCCCCAATGCAAAATTTTTAAGGGGGAATGATGATGCTAGGATCAACCGAAGATGAGCTTATAGAGGCATATATGTGCCTCGAACAGCTGAAGAGAAATGGCATCTGTGGAAGGGGGGCCGAAGAACAGGTCCTTCGCTGCTATACCTGTCTGCTCTCCGGGAGGTGCATACACAAGGGTTGCACCTTCTTGGGGGCAGCTACCTGTTGAGCAGAGATGGGAGCTCACATGTCGTTCATGGTGGGAATCGTCATGGTAAAGGCAGTGCCATTCAAGGAGAGGGAGGTCCACCTATTCCTTAAGGACCTATAACGAAACAACCTCTTTGTATTAATATAACTAAAAAATTAAAGTATGGCTTACAGTTGCCGAATTATGAAAGTACTCTATTTAAATATTTGCTTAAGTTATTTTGTTACAGTTCCTAAGGGCAAGAGGGAAGTCGGGGAGATCTATCAGGCGTTTGGAGATTACGACTTCCTGGTGATCATGGAGGGAAGGGATGCTTCGGAAATGCAGGCGATGGTCAAGGGGATGGGGGAGATGAGGTATGTGGTCGATGTAAGGCCTATTCTGATCTCCCCGGACAATTGGGGTGCTATAGAAGCCCAGGCCTGCTAGGGTAAGGGGGGTGGCCTCTTTTGGAACCCCTTAAAACCACCTTTTACCTTATCCAATGCCCTGCTACGTTGATTTGTAGATTAAGGCAATGCCCTTTTGGTTCCTCGCAATTCAATGTGGGTGCGCGTGGCAAGCCTCGGTGCCTTTGTTGTCTTCATGCCCCCATGCCTTCGCGATTATCGGCATGTAGTGGCTCATCACACTATCATTAAGATATAACAAATGATTCATCTTGGAACTCTCCGATGATCCATATTAACGCAATTCAGCGAAGAGCCAATTTTTTTAAGGCCGATAGGATTCTATGACGTCCAGGTATTGGGGCTCTCCTTCAGGATGGCTCGTTCCTCGATGAGGCCTGTGGGATCGGCAGGACGAGGCGATGGAATGATCTACCAGTAATTACATCTTCAATATATGAAGCTTCAAAGGAAGGATGGAGAAAGGTTCTTCCGGATATATTACAGCCTGCTTTCCTGGGCCAACAAGGACCTTCATTTCTTCCCCGATCCAGTGGTTATCGGCAGCAGATCCCATAAAATTGCAATTTTTAAGCTCCGAAAGGCGGTATTCGAAGCCCCAAAGTACATAAATACTTACCTGGAGGAGAACCCCGGCAACCTGGGCCCAAAGGACTTGGAGATGATCAAGTCATGGCAAGAGCACCGTTTAGCGGGCACCTTTGCGGTCATGCGCCATCAAACGGATCACTCCATATTGCTCTCGATAGACGATCCATCCCACGTCTTCGGCGTCCTTGGGATCAACGACACCATCCGCAGGATGGTGGGGCCAAATCTACCCCAGATAGTAGATGCCCTCCTCCTTCCCTACGACGAGCGGATCATCATCGATGGGGTCCTCGCCCTCCATCCGATTCGGCTAGAAGGCACTGTCAAACAGGAGCTCGAGGAAGCATGCCAGGCTGCTGCGGCCAAAGCAGGAGTGGTCACGTCCCTGCCGGCCCCTCCGGTGACCGCATCCCAAGAGGAGAAGGTTTAATCAACTATCGAGCAACTATCCAGAGAAGGGCTTGCCATGACATCCTCCAACCTAAGCGAACCTGACAACTTGAATATCTTCCATCTGTATTAATCTTCTCCTCAAGGCCAATGAGGATCTAAAGCTGATCCCGAATCTCCGGTCCCCCGAGATGTTTGTCGTGGTTTCAGCAGAGCAGAATATCAAGCTCAGAGACCACATTCTAAAGCACCCTCACCTGATCGATGCCTATCTCGAGGAAAACTCGTCTACCATGAGCCCCGAGGACGTGGAGACGGTCAAGGCCTGGCGGAAGTACTTCATCAAGGACCAATTTCACGTCGTCCGCCACCTGCAGGACTACTTGGTCTACCTGAAATGGGACGAGAATCCAAAGGCTTATGGCGTGGTGTCTGCCGGGATTCCCATGGACAGGCAGATATGGCCGGAGCTTCCCGTGATGATCGAGACAGTCCTTCTGCCTTACAAGGGCCGCATAATCAACGACGGCCTGACACGAACATGGAATATCCGTTTCGGTTCGGGAATCCGGAAGAGCATCGAAGACGACTATAGGAAAGCCCGATCCCTCTCCGGGATAATCACATCGCTCCCCCATGAGGATGTCGAGCCCACCGATGAGGACCGGCTCAGGGCCTACCTGAAGACTCTCCGGGACCGCGATCAATACTGGGAAGAGATCCATGAGCTGTTGCATAGAAATCCGGGCCTTCTCCCGGTTTACCACCAGGAGATGGGTCGCCTGGACTCCCGCTCATTGAAGAAGAGGTTAAAGGATATGGGGGTGAAGAAGGGCTGGTTCGGCGTCTTGTTGGGCCTGATAGTCGCCTCAGGGACGAGCAGAGAGGAGCTTGAGGAGAACATAAGACGGATCGTCCCAAAGCAGAGGCAATCACACGTCTACATTTTTTTGATTAGGTGAAGGGGCCATCCGGCTCTGGGAGATCTTCGTGGCGGATGCTGCTATCCATCGCTTCCGGCCTCCTCTTGCCACCGGGCCAGCTGCCGGCGCACCACTTCGGTCCGGGGGCTCTCGATCGCCTGGCCGGCCTCTCCGAGCGACTCGTACGCGAGGGCCATGTTCCACAAGGCGTTGCCCTCGCCCATCCTGTCCCCTATATTGCGAGCGATTGTCAGGGCCTGCTCATAGAGCTCGATCGCCCTCCGGGTCTCGCCGAGAGCGGCGTAGGCTTCGCCCAGGTTGCTCAAATTGACGCCTTCGCCCCTTCTGTCTCCTATCTCTCGATCGATGGCGAGGGCCTGCTCGTAGAGCTCGATCGCCCTCCGGGTCTCGCCGAGATCGGCGTAAGCTGCGCCCATATTGCCCAAGGTGGCGCCTTCGCCCCTTTTGTCCCCTATATTGCGAGCGATTTCCAGTGCCTGCTCGAAGTGCTCGATCGCCCTCCGGGTCTCGCCAAGAGCGGCGTTGGCTGCGCCCCAGTGGCACAAAGCGGCTCCTTCGCTCCTTCTATCCCCTATCTCGCAATAGATTGCCAAAGACTGCTCGTAAAGCTCGATCGCCCTCCGGGATTCGCCGAGAGCGGCGTAGGCATTGCCCAGGCTGCCTAAAGCGATGCCTTCGCTCCTCCTGTCCCCTATCTCTCGGGCGATTTCCAGTGCCTGCTCGTAGTGCTCGATCGCCTGCCTGACCTCGCCTAAATGATAGTGAACCCCACCCAGATCTTGCAGTACCTTTATCCTCTCCCTCTCGTCTTTTAGCGTCTGAAGCAGGTGCTCGTCTATCCTCTTCCTCCTCAGCAGATCCTCCTTATCCCGGTAGTGCAATGAAGTGGTCATAACATCCAGGACCTGGAATGCGAGGCCGCCCTCC
>Ga0268276_1004387_pt1 | contig 9994 bp, 9 predicted proteins | sample saktaG_4_FD_190145 | JGI IMG/M metagenome (GOLD analysis project Ga0268276, IMG submission 190145) | Saline water microbial communities from Sakinaw Lake, British Columbia, Canada - sak_2010_1_5_45m | ecosystem: Environmental > Aquatic > Non-marine Saline and Alkaline > Saline ...
TGTTTGGAAAAATAGTCGCTGTCCCTAATTATTTAATCTGGAATAAAAGTCATTGCAAATACACAAGATACGGTAAATAATTTTAGCTGATAAAATTTCCTTATAGGAACCTGCCGAAATTTTGTTTTCCCGTCGGATAAATACCTAAAATAAGTAAAATAGTGCTTGACAAGATGTATAGTTTATTATAGTATCCCACATAGAATGATAGCAATTACTATAAGTGTTACATGGCTTCAATTATTGTGAATTTAACCATAGATTCTAAAAAATGAATTAAAAATTAAACCTACAATGGAGGGCCTAGCATGGCAAAAAAATTAATTTCACCTACAGAAATTAGCAAAATTTTCAATATTTCCTATCAGACAATAAACTACTATACAAATCTAGGCCTCTTAGTGGTAAAAAAAAGGAACACCTTCCGGCTTTATGACGCCCGACAGGTGAGCGCTTGCTTAAAAAAAGTGGCTGGACTTAAAAACCGGGGTTATTCTTTAAAACTTATCTGTGATTTATTAAGAAAGGGTTAAATGAGCTACTATACGGTTTTAGGTTTAGAAAGAGAGCCTTTTTCAAATAGTCCGGATCCGGAGTTTTTTTATGAGGCCAGCGAACATAAGGCTGCGCTTATGCGCTTGCTTGTCGAGATACGCTTGCGCCGGGGTTTAAGTGTTATTTTGGGTGATGTAGGAGTAGGCAAAACCACTCTTTCGCGCAAGCTTTTTCAAATGCTAAAAGCGCGGCCGGATATACTTTTTTATATGATTATGGACCCTACCGGGCAGAGTGAAGAGCTATTTCTTGAATCGTTAGTGCGCACATTTAATATTCTCGACCAAGTTAACGGTGGCTCAAGCATTCTGGATTATAAAGAAGCGATTAAAAAGTATCTTTTTCAAAAAGCAGCCGAGGAAAATAAAACTATAGTTTTGGTGGTGGATGAGGCACAGAAACTAAACGCCGATTCTCTTGAAATTTTACGCGTCTTATTAAATTATGAAACTAATGAATTTAAGCTGCTTCAGCTGGTTCTTTTTGCACAGATGGAGCTTTTGCCTAGGATTAAGGAGATCAGGAATTTTTTTGACCGGATTGTGCTTAAATATGTAATTAATCCTCTTGATGAGCCGGAAACGAGGGACCTAATTGCGTTTCGCTTGAAACATTCAGGGTTTAACGCAGAGTTAAAACTCTTTACGGATGAAGCAGTTAGCGAAATTCAGCATTACAGCCAAGGGTATCCGCGTAGAATAAATCTCATCTGTCATAATGCTCTCAGAAGCTTGATAACGGGCAAGAAAACTGTTATTGATGGCGCGCTCATCCGCGATTTAATCGCAAGGAGCGCAGTATAAATATGGACAAACAAACTTCAGACGAAAGGCTGCTTAAACTTATTGAAGGCGCAGCCGAGCCAAAGCATAGACAGGTTACTATGCCCCTGTCGAAAAAATCATTAACTAATTTTATACCAGCAAAACTTAATTTGCTTGAATTAAAAACAGTGTTTAAGAATTTAAAGATTGACCTGCGTTCTTTAAATAAAGGGTTGATTGCCATAGCTGCTTTATCGACGTTAATATTTTTATACTCCCTTTTTAGCGCACCGGTAATTCCTAAATCTAACGATGCTTTTTTTACACCGGCGGGTTCCTCGGCAATAATAAAATTATTATCCTCTGAAGAGGCTCAGGGATTAATCCGCAAAAGTATTTCCAGCCGGGATATTAAAAGGGATTTTTTTCTTCCATCCGGCACCAAGAGTAGTGTTAATCTGCAGGGAAATGAGCAGGATATAACAGAAGAGACTAAAAACCTAAAGCTTGTTGGTATCATCTGGTCAAAAAATCCCGAAGTAATGATAGAAAATGCCAAAGATTCCCGGACATATGTTTTAAAGAAAGGGGATTTTCTTGATGAGCGGTTTAAAGTAACGGAGATTTCGCGAACCTCAGCCATTTTAGTGGTAACTACAGAGGAAGGCCCAAAGCAATTTGAAATAAGATGAATAAAAAAAAGCATTTTTTTTTATACATAATAACCCTTTTATGCTTTTCCAATTTAGCTTTGGCCGAAAATATTCCTGAGCAAGCAGAACAGGAAAAGGCTAATGTTGAACAGGTAACTAAGGAACCTGAGCAGACATTAGATTCTCAAGAGAAGATCTCTTTAGATCTAAAGGGGGTTGATATTAATGAACTCTTCAAAGTACTCTCTGTAAGAAGCGGGGTAACTATTACTGCTACTCCTGAAGTAAGGGGGAGGATTACGGTATTTATGGATAATCTAAGTTTTTCCGAAGCGCTTGGTGTAATTGTAAACATGCAGAATCTTGCCTATGAGCGCAAGGGGAATGTAGTTCAGGTTATGACGGCAGCGGAATACGAAAGGGCTTATGGAAGAAAATTCGGCGAGCATGAATCAACGCGGACCTTTAAGCTCACCTATGCTAAACCGGCAAATGTGCTTAGCATAATTAATTTGCTGAAATCTGATCTAGGTAAAATTTTTTCTGATGAATCAACAGGTACAATTATTATTAAGGATAATTCGCAGTCAATGGATATTATGGCTAATGCGATAAAGGAGATTGACCGGCCGCTGGAAACCGTGGTTTTTAATGTCAATTACGCGCGCTTTGCAGATATAAAAAGTTATCTCAATGAACTGATTACTCCAGGTGTCGGCCAGATAATTGTTGATGAAAGAAGCGCTAAGGTGGTTGTTTATGATCTGCCCCAGCGCCTAGTGCGCATAAAGAAGCTTATGAGGCAGTTTGATGAAGAATCGCGCCAGGTGCTTATTACGGGAGAGATTATTGAAGTTGAGATTGATGATAAATTCCAAAGAGGAATAGAATGGGATAAAATATTTAAATCAGTACATATGGATGATTTAGATCTAATCACAAAATTTCCCGTAACTCCCGCGCTTTCAAGTTATGGAAAAATCAGTATTGGTACTTTAACCGGAAATCATTACAATTTAGTGATGAATATGCTAAGTGAATATGGTAATTCCAGAGTGCTTACTCGCCCTCGAATCGTTGCGGTAAATAAAGAAGAGGCTAAGATACTTGTTGGAACGCGTGAGGCCTATGTAACTTCAAGCCAGAGCCAAGGTGAATCTACGACTATTACCGCAGAGAGCGTGCAATTTATTGATGTCGGATTAAAACTTACAGTAGTTCCTACAATTGGTTCGGACGGCTATATTACGATGAAGATAAAACCTGAAGTCAGTTCAGTAAAGGAGACTCTAACAACTGACGCCGGCACCCAAGTGCCTATAGTGCAAACCTCTCAATCTGAAACGGTAGTCAAGGTAAAAGACGGTAACACATTAATTATTGCCGGGCTTCTTAAACAAGAAGATACTGATAATCTTAATGGCCTGCCTAAATTATCGCGCATGCCGATTTTTGGCTCATTATTTTCTACCAAAACCAAAGAAAAGAAAAAAACAGAGTTAGTTATATTTATTACTCCTACAATAATAACCGAAACAAGCGATACTGCTCGTGAGGAAAAAAATGAAAATAAATAATAAACTTCGTGTCATTGCGAGCGAACGTAGTGAGCGAAGCAATCTCAAAAGTAAGATTGCCTCGCCCTGCGGGCTCGCAATGACAACCTTATTAGTTGCAATGGTTTTAATCAACCCGCTTGGTGTATATTGCGCGCAAGAAGATCAGATAATTCAGGAAAGCGCCGAGGATAGAATATCCCTGGATTTAAAAAATGTGGATATTGTAGAGCTGTTGCGGATTGTTTCGCTTAAAACCAACAGGACAATTGTCCCCAGCAAAGAGGTCTCTGGCCGCATCACTATATATCTAAACAATGTTAGCTTTAATGATGTATTAGATGTTATTTTGCTCACTCAGGGGCTGGCCGTAAATAAAAAAGATAATGTTTATTATGTAATGAGCGAAGGGGAATACAAAAAAATGTTTGGCCTGGATTATATTGATCAGAGGAAAATCGAAACGATCAAACTTTCATATGCCAAGCCTTCTGTGGTCTTTAATGCATTGGGCCAGTTAAAATCAGATGTAGGCAAGATCGTAGTTGATGAAACAACCGGGACAATAATTTTGATTGATATTCCGGAGAAGCTCCAGTTGCTTAAAAAAACAATTAAAGAGCTTGATCAGCCGCTGGATACCGCTACCTTTGACCTTAACTATGCAAAGTCTGCAGATGCTAAGACGCAGCTTACTGCCGCAGTTACTCCGGGTACAGGCGGGGTGATTATTGATGAAAGAAGCGGCAAGGCGATTATTTCGGATTTACCGGGTAAGATGCAAAATTTAAGTAAGCTTGTCCGGGAAATAGACGAGGAATCCCGTCAGGTTTATGTTGAAACAGATATTGTAGAGCTGACTTTAAGCGATAAATTTGAAAGAGGCATAGATTGGGAAAAAGTTTGGACTTCTGCGGCTATGGATGGTTTAGCTTTTTCCGGGTATTTTCCCGCAGCTTCCTTATCGGCATTAGGCGCAACAGCATTTCAGAGGGTATCAGTTGGTACCCTAGCGACCAATCATTATAGTGCGATTATAAATTTCTTGAATACTTACGGAAAAACAAAAATTATCTCACAGCCAAAAATAGCGGTAGTAAATAATGAGGAAGCCAACATAATGGTTGGCGTGCGTGAGGCCTACATTACTCAGACGCAAAGCCAGGCAACTTCAACCACGGTAACTTCTGAGAGCGTAGAATTTGTGGATGTCGGTGTTAAGTTAAAAATTGTCCCCAGGATCGGCGCTGATGGTTTTATTACTATGAAATTAAAACCTGAAGTCAGCTCTGTTAAAGAAACTATTACTACTGATCTGGGCAGCCGTATTCCGATAGTCCAGACTTCCCAATCAGAAACCGTAGTTAAGGTAAAAGACGGAATGATGATTATGATTGCCGGCATGACTAAAACCGAGAACATCGATTCCATTAAAGGCTGGCCGGTATTATCAAAGATTCCTTTCCTAGGAGTATTTTTTAGTTATCGTTCCAATGAAGTAAAAAGAACCGAAGTAATTATTTTTCTTACTCCACATATTTCGCGCGGCGACGCAGGTTTAAGGGGCCAAGAAATAACCAAAATATTGCCTATGGAGCACTTACCGGAGAATTTACAAAATAAAGTAGTCAGAGATGAGGCCATAGATAGCGGGTTATTTGATCCCAAAAAGATGAAAAAGGAGTAGGCAGAAAAGCAAGCGGAAAAAGAGGCAATAGAAGAGGAGGCCAGGCAAGCTGCAGAGAGGGTAAAAGAAAAAGCGGCAGAAAAAAAGGCTAAGCAGGAAATTGCTGCTAGCGGAAAGAAATCCCTGCTAAAAGAAACCGCAAAAGACTATTATCAAAAAGGCCTGCACGCAAAAGCCGACGCTAATAATAAAGAAGCAATAATTAATTTTATGAAAGCTATTGAGGTGGATAGAAAATATGCTGCTGCTTATAATAGTTTAGGGATAATCTATGAGCAGGAAGGTAGGCCTGATAAAGCTGAAGAGATGTATCTAAAGGCTGTCTCGGTTGACGAAAGGTATTATCCGGCATATTCGAATTTAGCTTTATTTAATGAAGAACGTAGAGACTTCTTCAAGGCCCTGGAGTATTGGCGCAAACGCGTTTTATACGGAAATTCTAACGATGAATGGACGCAACAGGCATTATTGAGGGTAAAAGAGCTTGAGTAAAAGTGAATAAAATTAATTTTAAAGAAAAAAAACTCTTTTTTGCATTCGCTTTTCTAATTCTGCTTACCTTATTAATTGGCCTTTTTGGTATATTGCAGATAGAGGGGCTTAGCCGCAAGATTCAAGATTTAGGTAAACATAATTTAAAACTTGAGAATGCTGTGCTTGAGATGCGCATAAACAATACGATTTATGCTATGGGCATCCGCAATTATGTTTCTTGGCGCACCTTGCGGTATTTAGGCGCTATGCCCATGGCGGTAAATACAAAAAATATTATTAATGCCGGAGAGAACTTTAAAAACCAGCTTAAAATTTACCGCCAAAGCACATATTTAAACCAGCAGGAAGAATGGGCAAATCAGATCGCTGTTTCATTTGACGAAGTTTTCTCGCTGGGGGAAAAAATTATCCAATCAGTAGATAAAGGAGGATCCGGAAAAGTTAGCGAAGCCACAAACAACATGTTGATGGGTTTTGAAAACCGTATTTATAGAATAGATGAATTTTTGGATAGCTCTATGGGAAAATCTAACCTTAAAGAAATAGAGCAACAGATCTTTCAGGCCAATTCGGATAAGCAACAGGCGATTTTTTTCTTAAGGCTCAGTTTAATCGCCGCGCTGATTGTCGGCATATTGACTGCTCTTTCAGTATACCGCAGAAGAATTCAGGAATATTCTTATCGCCAGCAGCTTTTTAACCGCATGATGAATATTGAGGAAAACGAAAGAAAAAAACTTTCTACGGCAGTGCATGATGAAATGGGCCAGGATTTAAGCGCGCTAAAAATTTATCTTGGCCTTATCTCTCAAGAAATATCAGGCGTTGCGTCATTGCGAGGAGGCGAAGCCGACGAAGCAATCACTTTAAGGGCAAAAATCGAAGAATGTAAAAAAATAACCACCGGATTAATTGATAAAAGCCACAACATCGCTTTTTTGCTCAGGCCGCCGGATTTAGATGAAATGGGATTACTGGAAAGTTTAGAGTCATTGCTTTTAGAATCCAAGAATCTTAGTAAAGTAGAATATGCATTCAAGAAGCCTGCTGAGGGGATTGAGTTATCCTCGGAATATAGCCTGTTAATTTACCGTTTAGTGCAGGAATTGCTTACCAATATGTCTAAATATGCCAAGGCCAAGAATGTAGAAGTGGACATAAAGAGGAACGCAGATTCCGTAGAATTATTTTATCATGATGACGGACAAGGGTTTGATTATAATCAGGCAACACGGAAATTCTCAAGACGCAGGGAAGATAAGTTTGGCTTAGGGTTTTTAGGGTTAAAGGAGCGGGTAGAAGTTTTAGACGGTCAGATGCGCATTATTTCTGCTTCGGGCAAAGGAACGACGGTTATGGTTACGTTGCCAATTTAGATAATAGGATAACAAAAAGTGAAACCAAATTTAAGATTAAAAATGTCCATTCTGAAATGTCCAAACAGGATTCAAAACTGTTTTGCTGCTAATCGGGAAACAGTTTCGAGTAGTTTATGCAATAGAATAGTGTATTTTGACTATTGATATAATTTATAAGAAATAGCATACTCCCTATAGATGGGATAAGGGAGATAGAAGAAAACCAGATGAATATATATAAAATTAGCATGATTTTGGGATTTTTAAGCGCAGGCCTAATTTTTGAGGTACATGCCGGCCAAGTTTTAGAACAACCCTTTATTTTTGAATATAATTTAGAAGGGCCTGCCACAGTAGAATCAGAGATAATTGAGGCATCAGGAACTATAAAAACTGTTTTTCTGTCAATTGAATCTGAAGGAAGAGTGAGCTTAGAGGTTAGTACTAATGGCGGCAGGGCTTATACTAAAATAATCAATGGCCAACCTTTGGGGGATGGATTTATTCCGGGGAATGAATTGTGCTTTCGCGCAAATATTGCTAAGGATAGTGTCTTAAAAAAAATAACCCTGGGTTATACAGATTCATCCGGAGTATCAAAATTATACCGCAATTCCGATTTAGCAAATTATAAATATCATAAAAAAATTTATATTTCCGGAGCAAGCCAGGAAGTATTTAATTATCCGCTAAAAATAAATTTAGACAAAAGCGATATTTATTTCACAGCAGCTGACGGACAAACCCCGCTTTATTATTATTTAGAAAACCAGGTAGATTGCTACGTGAAAGTTCCGCAGATTCCTAAAGAAGGCACAACAATTTATTTATATTATAATAAAAAGGGGCTCTCTGGGGCCCCCGGGGAGCCCGTTGGGCCGCAGGAGATTGTTCTTAAGGCAAATAAATATTTAGACCCCAATAAAGTTTTCCCATTTTTTGACGATTTTAATGAACCAGCTTTAAATAAAGAAAAATGGGAGGTAGCTCACGGGTTAAAAAAGGAATACAGCATTAAAGATGGATACCTGCAACTCAAAGACGGTTTAATTATTTCGCGTAATTTTAAACTCAGAGATGGGATTATTGAATTTAAAGCTAAAGCAGGAATAAATGCCGGCATTCAAGTTATGGTATTTGCCGGTTCTTCCGGGAAAACGCCTCTTCCTTATGAGCAAACAGTTTACTCATCAAATTATCCGGGGGCAGAACATACCATTGCTATTAATGACATATCCAAACTGAATATGAGCAATCCGATACAGCCTTTTACCTATTATATATATAAGGTGGCTATGAGCCCGACGGGAATTATCTTTGAAAGATACAGCCAAAATTACGACTTGCAGGCCGAGATACAATTTATGGATGTGGGAAATCTTAATGAAGGCTGCATTGGTTTAAAAGCAACAGCAGTTCCGTTTAAGCCCGGCAGCGCTTATTTTGACTGGATAAGGGCCAGGCCGTATATCGAAGTTGAGCCGAGGATATTAAAATAGTTTAAAGGAAATTATGCCTACTACTATATTAATTGTTGATGACCATGATATTATCCGGGAAGGGATAAAAAACGTCCTAAGCAAAAATCCTCTTTATAGAGTTATTGGCGAAGCAGTAGATGGGGAGGATGCCTTAGAGAAAGTAGAAAAATTAAAACCCGAGGTCCTGCTTTTAGATATTTCGATGCCTAAGATAAGCGGCTTGGAAATAATCTCTCAGATACATCGCCGCTCTGCGGAAACAAAAATTATTATTGTTACTCTTCATAAAGCAAATGCTTATATAATGAAGGCGCTTAAGGCAGGCGTAAGTGGGTATTTGAGCAAAGAAAATACCGCAGAGGACCTCCTGCCTGCGCTGCGAAAAGTAGTTGACGGCAAGATTTTCTTAAGCTCTACGGTTTCTCAATTCTTAGTAGAGAAGATCTCAGAGAAAGGCACACAGGAAGCGGTTAAGAAAGGCTTGCTTACTTTTCGCGAAGAGGAGATTTTGCGTTTAGTTGTAGAAGGAAAGACAGCCAAGGAGATCGGTGAGGCGCTTTATATCAGCCCCAGGACAGTTGAAAATTACAAAAATACTATCCTTGAGAAACTTGGGCTGCATAAGATAAGTGACCTGATTAAGTACGCAATTAAGCATAAGATAGTGGATATTGATGAATACTGAACAGGTATTGTCCCCATTTCCCGATTGGCTGCGCCTGTCTGCCCTGACTGCCGTCAGGCAGGAAACAGTTTCGCAGGTTATGGAGTAGTTTAGGCAGGTAGATTGTGTAGTTTTACGCTTGTGGCAGTAGGTATGGGCGTGGTATAGTTGGAGTGTGGAGTATAAAGATGAAAAGATTACTTAAGATCTTAACCTCGTTTAAGAACAATAAAAGTAAGGGTGTCCCTATGGATACCCCCATTTCCCAATTAGCTGCGAAACAGTTTCGCAGGGTGGGGGTGGCTGCTGGCTTGGCAATAGCATTAGTAATAGCGGTAGCATTGGGTGGTTGGTTGGTTTATGCTGCGACTAATAATATATTTAACCAAACAAGCTGGATTGGCGGGGAATCATTAGATAATGCAGCGCATCCCACTAATCAGACCGGCTGGACAAAGTATTCCTCTAAAGATACCAATGTGGACACCTCAACCACCCCGGGCCAGGTATCCCTTTCTTTAGCCACTAGTTCAATTATAGATACCGCAGATGCTGATTTTAGCGCGGGAGATTTGTCTGATAATACAGAGGTAACCGGCAGCGGCGGGGTGAGGCTTAAAAATACTATTACTGATACATTCACCAACAAATTGTCTGATTGGAGGGTGCCGGACCAGATACCAGATGGGGTGGGTATTGGAGGAAGCCTGGTTTATGATGGCAGCCAGTATATATATGGTTTAATCGGTAATCTGACCAAGTGTTTTATGAAGTATGATAC
>Ga0268276_1004388_pt1 | contig 9992 bp, 7 predicted proteins | sample saktaG_4_FD_190145 | JGI IMG/M metagenome (GOLD analysis project Ga0268276, IMG submission 190145) | Saline water microbial communities from Sakinaw Lake, British Columbia, Canada - sak_2010_1_5_45m | ecosystem: Environmental > Aquatic > Non-marine Saline and Alkaline > Saline ...
TCCAGAATGAAGCGGATGCTCGGATACAGGATGACCGCCGACATAACGACCCCAAGCAAGATCAGAGTCAGGAAGAAGGCCCCATCCCTGAGGAACTTGAGGATGTTGAATCCGGGGCGTTTGATCGCTTCGACGATGTAGAGGACGCTCATGAAGGCGATCGCCGAATAAGCCAAATAGAAATCATAGAACACAAGCGCAAGCACGAAAAGCGGAACGACCCATTTCTTGCCACGGAAGAACAGCTGGATGACGACAAGGGATGCCGGAAGGTAGAATGCCAGGGACAAGAAGACCGGGAAGGCCATGAAGCTGACTGATCCACCGCTCACGAAATAGATGATGCCCATCCAGAAGATCGTCCGGTTCTTCATGCCCGTCAGTTTCAGGTAGTAGGCGAAAACCATGACGCCGGCCCAGATCTTGATGAGTTCAGTGCTGGAATAGGCGAGTTCGGTCGGCATCACGTAACTGAGACAGAACGTGATGAACGTGAAGATATCGAGCGGGACATAGTAGATATCCGAGAAGAAGGAGGCCCCCAGATAGTTGTTGAGGTTGAATGCGGAGATGGCGCCTTCCTTGATTTGATCAATGAAATCGACCATGATGCTGTAATACTGGATGATATCGTCAGAAAAGTTGTTATAAAAACTGTTGTTGATAAGGATGATGGCAATCTGAATCAGGAAAAGTACTGTGAAAACGAAAATGCCCAAAAACAGAAACGTCCGTTTGGGGCTTTCGTAAGTAGCGGTCATGAACGCGGCGAATTTCGTCCGCCATTTCCGCATTTTTTCCCGCAGTTTGTCCTTGAACTTGATTTTAGGGGTGTCCATCTATAAACCTCGCCGTCGGAAAATGTGCATTTAATTATACCATATTTCGAAACTCTTTAGAACCAGTATTTTCTTCAATGAAAAGAAATGCGAATGGCAGAAAATGTAATATAATAGGTGAGGGTGATGCAAAAAATGGAAAAGGCGATACTAGTTGGACTGGAAACCCCCTCGAGCGCACAATTTGCTTATCATATGGAAGAATTGAAGAATCTGGCAAAAGCGTGTGGTATCGAGGTATTGGAGACTGTCACCCAAAGACTGGACGGACCTACGTCCGCTACCTACATCGGCGTTGGTAAGGTTGAAGAAATCAAGCAGATGATCACGACGTTGGAAGCCAATCTCGTGATTTTTGACGACGAACTGTCTCCCTCCCACATCCGCAACCTGGAAAAGGGATTGGAAGCCAAGGTCATCGATCGTACGATTCTGATTCTCGACATTTTTGCCAGCCGCGCCAAGACTAAGGAGGCTATGCTCCAGGTTGAGCTCGCGCAAAGCGAGTACATGCTCCCGCGTGTCGTTGGTATGTATTCATCGCTATCCCGTCAAAAAAGCGGAACAGGTTCAAAAGGGCCCGGTGAAACGAAACTCGAACTTGACAAACGATTTCTCCGAAATAAAATTCACCACATCAAGGAAGAATTGAAAACGATCGTCAGCGTCAGAAGAACGCAAAGGGAGAAACGGAAGAAGGATCAAATACTTACCGTAGCACTCACGGGATACACCAATTCTGGAAAATCCACAATACTGAACAAGATGTTGGAGTATTCGGTTCAAAACACGGAGAAATATGTGTTTGAGAAGGATATGCTGTTTGCAACTCTGGAGACGGCCACCCGAAGCATCAGCCTACAGAACAATCATCAGTTTTTAGTGACAGATACGGTCGGATTCATATCAAAACTACCCCATCATCTGGTTGATGCCTTCAAATCGACGCTGGAAGAGATCAAAGAGGCTTCCCTGATCCTTCATATTGTGGACGGATCTAACCCTCAGGCGATGAATCAAGCCCTTGTTGTCGATGAGGTTTTACATAGTCTGGAGGTTGTAAACATCCCTGTAATCTATGTAATTAACAAGTCGGATCTGTGCCTTGAGCCGCCGTCACTAAAGCTTGATCCCAGGATCACAATAAGTGCATTAACGGGGGCCGGATTTGAACGTTTGATGAAATTGATTGATGAAACTCTCTATTCGGGAAACCGACTCGTAACGCTATTGCTACCCTATGGTAAAGGCCAGATATACAGTTTTCTCAATGATCACGCAAATATAAGAAAAGTCGAATATTGTAACGATGGCATCAAAATAGAAGTTGAACTCAACGATCACCTGTCTAGTTTGTATAAAGAGTATATACTATAACTTCGGCCATACTAAATTAACATTTCAGCATCAATTCTTATTGGAACACTACGTGGTATTTCCAAACATTCTGAAAATGTGTAAATATTCATCCGAAATGGGTGAATATTTTTCATTTAAACGGCCCTATATAGCCATATATAGATCATATAGTGAATTTTGTCGTTTTGCATATATCTATAAAGCGTCATTCTTGATGATGTTTCATTTTTTTTGACTTTGAGTTTGACCAACGAGCATAACTCAATGCTTGAATTCTCTTAAAGGCCGGGTAAATAGTGATCCATATCTATATATATCGTTCTTTTCTATGATTTGATATCGAAACTGCGTTTACGTTTTATTTATATCTATGGTCTTCAAATCGACGCGAACACTGTCATTTATGTTGATCTTTGATTGGTTTTAACAAAGGTCCATATATAGCCGTTTATAGGTCATATAATAAATATTATAATGCTTTTGGCGTTTTTTAGTCGGCACCATAGTATCAAATTCGTTCGAATTGCCTGATGAATGACCACTTCTCAGCTGTCTGATATGTTTGCTTGATATATTCTTCAGATTTTGGGCTATGATTAGACTAACCATCTATAGGGAAAATATCGCATATCATTAGTTATTGTTGTATTTTGAAGAGATTTATATCGTACGTTAATGGCCCATTTTTGATTTAATAGTTTGTGATATCATATTTTAAGAACGTTTATATATGGCCGTTATTTCACCTTATAGGGAATAGTTGCATGCGTCATATCATTTATATAGATATGATTTTTGACCCAATAATCATAAATTCTAAGATTCAATGGGACAATCCAATAAATATCGAATGATTCATGCATTGAAAGTCTTCTTGGTTTTATAGAAGGACCATCACGAATTGAAATCTCTGCCTTTTCGGCATTTTTTATGTTTATTTTCTGTCTTCCATACTATATTGCTTTTTTGGTTCCGCATATTTCTTTCCGAAATTGCTTGTCATTTGCTCTATTTGACTGTGTTTTTTCTTAATAAGCATTGATTATTTTAGTGTATTTGATTTTCTGTTTTATATCCTTTTTTGACCAACGATTAGTAAACGATTTGATTTCAATTGAGAATAAAAGCAATTTGACGAATGATATTTATTGATTTTTCACAATGATATATGTTTGATCAAATGATATTGCTTTTGGCGGAGGGTTACATTTTCCGCGCTAACGGACGCCTGGGGTTTCATAGCTTGATGATCGTATTTTTCGCATCTGAACCCCAGACGCTTTTGCTTTCGAAGAAATATGTTTTTTTGTTTTCGTGGTTTTGACGGCTTTCTTCTAATCTCATATCGTTTTTTGCTTCACGAGCCACGTCTCTCTTACACATGCCTCGTTTTTTGCTACCTGATATGGATTTGTTCTTCCTCGTTAGTCGTTTCTAGCAAACAGATTCAATAGTTTCATCATCATGCATTGATGATTGCGGCCTGTGACGGTCTTTGAGCAGCCGTCCAGAATGGATTGCAGTCAACCTATTAGCTTATTGCATGAAATACTTGATCCGCAGCGCGGTCCACCCTTACATTTGAACGGATCTCCGGCCTAAAGACGCATTCATATGTCGCTGATGATCCAGTCGTTCATGACTGTTAGGTCGCGCCATGTCGTCACAGTGATATAATTGGCTTTTCACGCGCACGCACGCTGGCGTATGCACTTGTTGTAGGGGGCAGGGCCAAAAGTGGTTTATGAGCGATTTTTGATCGCCTATATGATAACCAGATGAATATACGGCGCTTGTATTCTGCGCGTGTTCTTTTGACGCCTTGCCTTTCGCTCAAACGTAACTATGCTTGGTTATTCTTTGGCGGCTACTTGATTGTGTGTATGGCGGTTACTTTGGCCGATTTTATGCGGTGCAGCCGCTGATTGGAGTGCTGTGGTCGAACGCGTTGAATGTAACGCTTTTGTTGAGATCGGGGCCGGCCGCCCTTCAACTTTATACCAAATGTCACAGCCGGGTGATCTTCGCCGGTGTACGGCTCCCATCCACCAAGGTTTGGCCGGCACTTCGTTTGTCATGATGGCCAATATTCGTTGATTTTCGAACTGATGTATAATCATCTGTTTTAAAAGTTGATATATATCACTGACTTCGATGACGACTGTGTCAAAAGAGCAATAAAACATCCACTCCCGCCAAACAACGCGTCGCTCAATACAGAAACATGGCTTCACACGCAACTATAAATGCATCATTGTCGCTCTATTTTTTGATTCGATAGCTTTGGAATAACATACGAATGTGTGAGACCGCTTAAAAATCGTCGACATGATACTGTTTTGGCGATTCAAAATTCATAAAACGTCCTTAAAATCCCGTTTTTCGCCAGGTTCTTGAATCGTGTAAAAACACTCATAAAGCCGCCATTGGTGTAAATATCGCAAATATTTTCATAATAAGCGCGTTATTCATTCTTGTCGCATATAGTGCTTTTTACGTTGTTTGTGTTTCTTTTTGAATTTGCTAACTATATGTATGTATTCATTCATTTGTCAAAACACAATATCTGTGTATATCCCCATATATGGACGTTATATGCCTCTCTGATAAATAATGTATTTACAAGAACATTAATTGTGTTAGAGGCAACATAGGGACGTGCAAATCAAATCGTATTTCGGATATAAATGTACGTAATGATGTGATGTTGATACTAATATCGGTGTGATTTCTAACGTTTTCATTGATATGAGTACATCGAAACATATTCTTTCATCATTACTAGTTACAATTTAGATATAGATGGCCATATATAGCCGTTTTATATATATTCATTAAATATCTGTTAGAATACATTCCCTTTTTATCTGCATAATAAACTTACTGACATGTTTAACTGTAATAATAAGGTCGATATCCGGTTGACGTGATCCGTTTTTAGCCATTGGGTATATAGAATCCCTCTTATCAGACACAATCATTAAGAACTCTTTTACTCATAAATCATTGAAAATCAACTTCATAGTCTATAATAGCATAGACAGAATAATGGTGTGTTCTGAACTGCAAAATCCACGATCTAAAATTCAGTAGTTTGGAGTTTTAGTTCTGAAGAAAGCCTTCCAGAGTCACGAGGTTTTATAACCAATTTGGTTTACTAGATATGTGTATTCATAGCATGATATTATGTATAAGATCCGAAACAACGTAATTTGTTATTTCGCTATATCTAGCCATTTTTAAGGCATATAATAAATCTTTCTTTATATAAATTTTCATCACAATTTGTCTGTCATCTCGTCTTTTTTCTTTGATTTATGCGGACATTATTGCCTGGCTGGAATCTTTCACTATTGCTTTTTAATGTGTTACGAAAATCGCTACCCATAGAATTACGGCTCCGATCCGAACAATAAAATACTCGCTTTTCTTTATCCGCGTTTTATCAGTTAGTCGTATTTTTCTTCCCCGCCAAAATGAAATGATCATTCGCTTTGCCAAGAGATCTGGAGGCTTTGGTATGAATTCCGCTTATTGTTTTGTGTTACCGATATGTATATATCGCCATATCTGGCCGTATAATCGGTTTAAAATGAATCTTTATATTCTTTGTTTACAGCAAACTTTCTTTTCAGAATCTTTGTTCGTGTGTACTTTGATTTTCTTTCTGTTTGATTTTTATCGTTATCGCTTGCGTCTGTGTTTTCTCTTCCTTCTTTCTGTATTGCAGAAAAGAAAACGGCGAACTGAATCGCCGTTTATGCCTTTATTCGTTTTTAAGAAAGAAATGATCCAGTATTTTGATAAGATCTTCCTTGGTTTTGGCTCTGGATGCTTCGTCTCGCGCCTTTGCTGAATTCTTCATTCCTTTAAGATACCAGGCCGCATGACTCCGCATTTCCAGTATCGCTCGTTTCTCTCCGACTTCGGCAATCAGGTTGTTCATATGCCTTTCGATCCCCGCTTGGCGATCCCGATCGGATAATTCGCTTGAATAGGTTCCACAATCCATGTATTCGACCATCTGCCTGATCAGCCACGGATTCCCCAACAACCCTCGTCCAATCATGACTGCGTCGCATCCGGTTTCTTCCATCATCCGCTTTGCGTCCTCAGGGGTTGCGATATCGCCATTCCCGATGACAGGAATCGATACTGCGTTTTTTACCGCCTTGATGATCGACCAATCCGCGCGGCCCGAATACATCTGCGTTCTCGTTCGCGGATGGATCGCAATCGCACTGACTCCGGCGGATTCCATTTTCCTGGCAAATTCGACCGCATTGATATGTTCCTGATCCCAGCCGCTACGGATTTTTACGGTAACGGGTTTTTGTACAGCCTGAACGATCTGCCGGACGATTTCATAAGCCTTGTCGGGATCCTTCATCAGTTTGGACCCGGCTTCCGACTTGATGACTTTGTTCACCGGGCAGCCCATATTGATGTCGATGATATCAGCGTCTGATTCGCGATCAATCAAAATCGCCGCTTCGACCAAGCTTTCGGCATCTCCGCCAAAGATCTGGAGCGAAACGGGATGCTCATCCACTTCTACCTTGAGCATGCTTCTGGTTCTTTGATTATGATGTCCGAGGCCTTTGTCGGAAATCATTTCCGTATAAACCAGTCCCGCTCCGAATTCTTTGACGATCCGACGGAAGGCCGGATTGGTCACGCCCGCCATCGGCGCCACGACGATCTGGTTGGAGATTTCGATTTCACGTATTTTCCATTTCATACAAACACCGCTTTCGATAGTTAAATTATACCCCAAAGCGATGACGAAGACAAAGCAAATCGATTGGTCCGCTTCCTGTGATATAATAGTTCGGGAGCGTGAAATCATGAATGATTATCTGGTGAAAGCGTATGCTTTTGGCGGTACCGTACGGCTATATGGCGCGCGTACGACCGATCTGGTCGAGATGGCGCGCACGATCCACGATACTTTTCCGGCCGCTACGGCGGCTTTTGGCCGCGCATTGACGGCCGCCGCCATTATGGGGGCGATGTACAAGGGTGATCAGACGCTCACAATCCGAATTGACGGCGGTGGCCCGATCGGCGGAATCGTCGTCACCACCAATCCCCAAGGGGAAGTGCGTGGGTATGTCGGAAACCCGCATGTTCACGGCTCGACGAACGATGGAAAGCTCGCCGTCGGTTTTGTTGTCGGCCATAACGGCTTTATCCATGTGACGAAAGATTTGAACGTGAAAAACATCTTTACGTCGAGCGCTGAACTTCAAACCGGAGAAATCGCCGAAGATTTCACCTATTATTTTACGATGAGCGAACAGATTCCGTCAGCTGTCGGTCTTGGCGTTCTTGTCGAAAACGACAACTCCGTCCTCGCGGCCGGCGGATTCATCCTCCAAGTCATGCCCGGCGCCTCCGCCGAGGTCCTGGATCGGATCGAAACCAACATCAAGGCCATGCGACCGGTCAGCGAAATGATCCAAAGCGGTTTCTCGCCGGAACAAATCGTCGCAGAAATCACCGGCGGCGATCATGAAATCGTCGAAACCATCGAACTTAAATACTTCTGCGACTGTACCCGCGACCGTTTTTCCGCCGGTATCGTCGCTTTGGGAAAGCAGGAAATCGAAGAAATGGTTGCGGAAGGACATCCGATCGAAACGGTTTGTCATTTTTGCGGCAAAAAACATCATTTCAGCGTCAAAGACCTGCAAACGATGCTTGCATTCGCCGAAAAGCCCCGTCTTTCTTGATGCTTGGACGGCCAATCAAGATAAAATCGCTTTCCGTTTAGCCGGAAAGCGATTTTTGTATTTACATCATCTTGATGTAGCGATTGATTTCCCATTCCGTGATCGTGGTCCGGAAATCATCCCATTCACGGAGTTTCAGTTCCACAAATTTACGATAAATGTGCGGCCCCAGCGCTTCTTTCACGACTTCATCGGCCGCCAGAGCGTCCAAAGCTTCACGCAGATTGTCGGGAAGATTCTTCACGCCCAATGCTTCCCGCTCCTCCGGCGTCTTTTCGAAGAGGTTTTCATTGACGGGCCCGATCAGTGCCGGTTTGTTTTCGATGCCGTCCAGCCCGGCTGCCAGAATGACCGCCATGCCAAGATAGGGATTGCAGGAACAATCGACGTTGCGGATTTCCGTACGGGTCGTTTTTCCCCGCGTCGCGGGAATGCGGACCATCACGGAACGGTTATGCTCCGACCAGGATATGTAGCAGGGGGCTTCATACCCGGGAACGAGGCGCTTATAGGAGTTAATCGTCGGGTTGGTGATTGCGCAGAACCCGCGGGAATGCGTCAGAATCCCCGTCAGCCATTCGCGACAGAGCAAGCTTAATCCCATCGGATCCTTTGAATCATAAAATGCATTGTTGCCATCCATGTCCGCAAGCGAACAATTGGAGTGCATGCCCGAGCCGTTGACGTTGGCAACCGGTTTGGGCATGAACGTCGCGTGCAATCCGTGACGCCTGGCGATGTTTTTAACGACGAGTTTGAATGTCTGGACATTGTCGCAGGCCTCGACGATGTTGGAAAATTGGAAATTGATCTCGCATTGTCCGGGTGCGACCTCGTGATGGCTCGCTTCGATCGTGAATCCGATCCGCTCCAGTTCGAGAACGATGTCGCGGCGACAATCGCCGGCACCGTCGATCGGCGACAGATCGAAATAACTGCCCTGATCGGTGAATTCGAGCGTCGGTTCGCCGTTTTCTTTCGTCTTGAACAGGAAAAACTCCGGTTCAAACCCGATGTTGAGAGCGGAGAAGCCGTCTTTTTCCATGCGGGCGGCCACGCGCTTCAGATTGGAACGCGGATCGCCCGGGAATGGATTTCCATCCGGGGTATAACAGTCACAGATCAGACGGGCGACTTTGCCATAACTCGTTTCTTCCCAACTCAGGATGAGCCAGGTGTTGAAATCGGGCTTCAGATACATGTCGGCTTCCAAAATCCGGACGAAGCCTTCGATCGAAGACCCATCGAACATGACTTTGCCCTCAAGTGCCGTTTCCAGCCGCTTGACCGGAATTTCAACGCTTTTGATCGTGCCGTTGATGTCGGTGAACATCAATCGGATGTAGCGGACGTTTTCTTCCTTGGCGCTTCGTAGAATTTCTTCTTTCGTGTATTTCGGCATATTCAGTTTTCTCGCGTGTCCCTCTGACGATGCACTGCACTCATGAACGGGGTCGCGGCCTTTCGCTTGGACGGGCTTCATTGTCCGTCGGTTTACATCATTATACTTTCACTTCATGCAGAAATCAATCGGTTTTGGCATTATTTCCCGCGAGCAGAAAGACGCAGGCGTCATATTTGGAAATCTGCCGATCCATTGCGGTTTTGAGAATCAGGCGGTGTGCTTCTTCCTCTGTCATGCCGGATGCTACCATTTTTCGTTTGCATTCATCCATCTGTCGGCGCATGTCGGCCCGCTCAGCCGCCTTTTTTGCCTTATCCGCTTGTTCCCGCAAAGCTTTTGCCGTCTTGAGCAACAAGGATACGCCAATGCCGAACTCGGCATCGATCCGCTGATCATCGATGATGGCGAAATACGGATCGTCCATGATCGGCCGGAACGCGCCGATGCCGATCGAGGACGCCAGATAGATGACCGGTCTGGCGTGTTCGAGTACGAGATTCACGACGAATCCCACGAGGTTGGGCAGTTTCCAGGATGCATGGACGACAATGAGGTCATAACGGAGCAGGTCGTCTTTTTTTATCGGGTTTTTGTTCCAATCGTACGCCAGGTTCTTGACGTTGAGTTCCCGACCGATCCGGATGGCCGTCAGCT
>Ga0268276_1004389_pt1 | contig 9991 bp, 10 predicted proteins | sample saktaG_4_FD_190145 | JGI IMG/M metagenome (GOLD analysis project Ga0268276, IMG submission 190145) | Saline water microbial communities from Sakinaw Lake, British Columbia, Canada - sak_2010_1_5_45m | ecosystem: Environmental > Aquatic > Non-marine Saline and Alkaline > Saline ...
AATAAGGTTTATAATAAGATAAATAAGTTTAATGAAGGAAAAAATAGCAATAATTTCAATATTGACCAATGTAGTTTTAGCTGCTGGAAAATTAATAACTGGATTTTTAGCTGGATCCGGCGCTGTTTTTGCTGATGGATTGCACTCGGGAATGGACATATTATCATCTGGAGTAAGTTTTATAGGCATTAAAATAGCTCAAAAACCTCTGGACGAAAAACATCCCTATGGCCATTATAAGTTTGAAGTTCTTGCCGGCTTGATAATAACCCTAATTCTATTTTTAACGGGCGGTTTTATTTTGTTAGAGTCAATCCGTGAATTCAGAAATCCATCACCAATAAGCGTTAGCTATTTGGCCTTTGGCGCGATGCTAGTTTCGGCTGTAGTTAACGAGATTATGGCAAGAGCAAAAATAAAATACGGCAAAGAGGAAAATTCAGTTTCTTTATTATCTGATGGCGTTCATTCTAGGGTTGATGTTTACAGCTCGTTGGCTGTTTTTATCGGATTATTTTTTGCGAAATATTGGATTTATACCGATTCAATTTTAGCTTTTCTTATAGGGTTATATATTATCAAAGAATCTTTTTCTTTGGGTAGGGAAGCGGTTGATTCTTTGCTTGACGTTTCAGCGGGAGATGAAATTGAAGAAAAAATAAAATCCATTGGCAAAAATGAAAATATTAAAATTGATTCATTAAAAACTCAAAAAAAGGGCTCTGTTATTACTGCTAATTTGGAAATAACATTGCCAAATAATTTAAAAGTTGAGGAAGCCACAAAAATTTCTGAAAGTTTAAGAAAGGAATTAATGAAACAAATAGAAAATCTTTCTTATGTAGCAATTCAGATTAAAAGCCACGAAATTGAAACCGGATTTTATAAGCCTGGTTTTGGTAGCGGGTTTGGGTGGCAGAGCCGCGGGAAATTTAAAGAAAAAGTGAAAGAAGCCGAAGGCAAGGGGCCTGGTGGTCAGTGCATTTGTCCCGAATGCGGATATAAAGTTGAACATCGGTTAGGCGTTCCATGCTCGACAATCCAATGTCCAAAATGTAAAATTAACTTATCTCGAGTTGAGAAATGACTTCCGAATTATTTTATTTTGGTTTGCGGGCGAGATGAAGCAAAAATCTTGAGGCATATACAAAGTATTCTGGCGAAAGATTTTTGCAAAGTCGCAGCCCAAAGCAAAATAAAAAGAATTGAAGGCCATTTCTCAATTCGAGATATTAAATAAGAAAATAATATGATTGCTAAAAAAGTTTTTTTAACTAGGGGGGTTGGCGTTCATAAAGATAAATTAACTAGCTTCGAGCTTTCTTTGAGGGATGCAGGTATCGAAAAATGTAATTTAGTTTGTGTGTCCTCTATTTTTCCGCCTGACTGCAAGATGATTCTAAAGACCGAGGGTTTAAAACAGCTAAATCCGGGAGAGATAACATATTGCGTTATGGCTAGAAACGAGAGCAATGAGCCGAATCGATTAGTTTCGGCATCAATCGGCTTGGCGATCCCCAAAGATGGCAGTCATTATGGCTATCTTTCTGAGCACCATGCTTTTGGGGAAAAAGGGGAAAGAGCTGGAGAGTATGCAGAAGATCTGGCAGCTACAATGTTAGCTACTACCTTGGGTATTGATTTTAATCCCGATACAGCATGGCAGGAAAGAGAGCAGGTTTATAAAGTTTCCGGACATATTTTTAAGACAACAAATATTACGCAGTCTACCGAGGGGAATAAAAATGGCCTTTGGACCACGGTTATCGCGGCGGCGGTTTTTATTGAAAAGTAAATAAATTAAAAAAATAAATAATATGACAAGACCAAAACTTTGCAGAAGAATCAGATTTAATCCAAGCGTAACATATTTTAAGCCCCAAGGAGTTCCTATGAGATTTTTGGAAGTTATTGAATTAACTGCCGAAGAAGCAGAAGCTTTGAGGTTGCGCAACATAAAAGACTTAGAACAGGAGGCAGCCGCCAAAAAGATGAATACCTCTCAGAGTACCTTTCAAAGAATTTTGACCTCTGCTTATAAAAAAATCACTGAGGCATTAATAGAGGGAAAGGCAATAAAGATAGTTAAATGAAGAGAAAATATTTTCTGTTGATTGCGGGATTTTTGCTGACGCTGAATGTTTTTTGCTGGAAAGAGATTTTCGCACTGACAAATAATAATTATTTGTCAGTGAATTTTTTAAATGTTGGGCAGGGAGACTCGGCTTTTATAGAAACGCCGGAGATGCACCAGATATTAATTGACGGGGGACCGGGTTCAGTTGTTTTATCTAAAATTGCAAAAGAAATGCCGTTTTGGGATAGGTCGCTCGACCTTGTAATTTTGACTCATCCGGAAGCAGACCACATGCAAGGACTTTTAGATGTTTTGCAAAGATACAAAGCAAATTATATTTTGTGGACAGGAGTGATAAAGAGCGCCCCGGAATATGACCAATGGATCAAAGTTTTAGAAAAACAGGAAAAAGAAGGCGCAAAAATTTTAATTGCAGAACAAGGACAGGAAATAAAAGCAGGGGATTTGAAAATTGACACATTGTTCCCTTTTAAAAGTTTGGAGGGTCAACGGTTAACGGCATCCGCGAATGACACCTGCGTTGTAAACAAATTAATTTATGGAAAAGATTCTTTTTTATTTACCGGAGACATAACTTCAGACACAGAAAAGAAACTGGTTGACTCGGGCGAAGATATCGCATCTGACGTTTTGAAAGTTGCGCACCACGGGTCAAAATATTCCAGCTCGGATTTATTTTTGCAGGCGGTAAGTCCAAAGATTGCAATTATTGAGGTTGGAAAAAATTCTTATGGCCATCCTACTCCTGAAACATTGCAGAGATTAGAAAATTTTGGTATAAAGATGTTTAGAACCGATAAAGATGGAGATGTGGAATTCGTCTCTGATGGAAATAGTATTAAAATTAACAAAACGAATTAACACGAATTATTGACGGATAAACACCAATCACGAATACATAAAATTCGTGATTGGTGAAAATTCGTTTAAGTATTCGTGAAAATTCGTATTACAAAATGCAGGGTTTAGATTTTCCTATATTTAAGACAAAATTAGAAGGTGACAAAAAATTTGATTTAACTGACGCCAACCAGCGTAAAAAGTATTTTGAGTACAAGGCAGGGTCGGAAATTAAAAAACTAAGGGAATATTTAAGAGACAATACTTTTATTGCTTATTTGATGGGCAAAAAGTCTTCTGGCAAGGGCACATACGCCAAAATGATGGCCGAGATCGTAGAGCCAGACAGAATCGCGCATTTTTCTATCGGAGATATGATAAGATCTTTTGACGAGGTTATAAAAGACCCAGAGAAGAGAAAAGAAGTGGAGGGATTTTTAAAGAAAAATTATAGAGGCTTTAAATCATTGGAAGAAATAATGCAGTCATGGGACAACAGGTCCACAAAGACTTTATTGCCAACAGAATTGATTTTGGCTTTGGTAAAAAGAGAGATTGCCAAGCTTGGTAAAAAAGCCATTTTTATTGACGGTTTTCCGCGCGATACAGACCAGGTTTCTTATTCATTGTTTTTCCGCGACCTGATTGATTACAGAGAAGACCCGGATGTTTTTGTTTTAATAGACGTGCCAAACTCTGTCATTGACGAAAGAATAAGATACAGAGTTATCTGCCCGATTTGCAATACTTCGAGAAATTTAAAGCTTTTGGCTACAAAAACAGTTGAGTACGATAAAGATAACGGAAGCTTTTATTTATTGTGCGACAATTCTGCGTGTCCGGCGTTAGAAAAAGGAAAACCGGCAAGAATGGTTACAAAAGAAGGAGACGAACTTGGAATAGGGCCCATAAAAGAAAGATTAGAAAAAGACGAAATGCTTGTGAAAGAAGCCTATAAACTGCAAGGTATCCCAAAAATTCTTTTGCGCAACACAATTCCGGTTGAAAAGACAGAAGAATTTGCAGATGATTATGAAATTACTCCAGAATATGTTTACAAATTTAACGAGAAAGAGGGGAAGGTTGAAATATCTGAAAAGCCATGGGAAGTAAAAGACGACCAAGGCGTTTCTTCAAACAGCTTAATGCCGCCTCCAGTCGTGGTTTCTCTTATAAAACAACTTGTAAAAGTTTTAGGTCTTGACTAGCAGTCTTAAAGAGGTAAAATTAAAGTAGCCCTAGTAGATTTCTAGTACAAACTCAAACTTTTAGGGAGTCCAATATTTGTTACGACCTTGGTCGTAACGTGAGGACACCCACTTAAATTTTCATCTGGAAAATCCTAGGGCATCAAAGGAGCGCACGAAGCGCTTTTTTGATTTAAGCTGAAAATTGTTATAATATTATTTAATGGTTCAACTTGTCTTGGGCATAATCTTGTTGGCTGTTCCCTTTGTGTTATTGGGCTTTTTCCCCGACAAAAAAAGGGGGTTTATTTACATCCTCTTTTTTTCTATTTTGTTCCAGAGTTTTTTTGGCATTGGGGCTCAGGCGTTGGGGATTTTTTATTATTGGGTAATAGTTTCTGTAACTGCTTTGGCGGATTTGACAGTGATTTTATTTTACTTCAAAAAAAGAGAAAGGCGCGCCGGTTTCGGCAAGATAGATTGGGTTTTACTTTTAGTTATAGTTATCGCTTGCCTAACTTTGTATCAGGTGCATTATAATTATACAGGTAAAATAAATTTAGCCACAGACCAGACGGTTTCTTACCACGAGGTAAAGAACATGGTTTACCCTTATCCTTATTTTTCTGACGAGTGGTACAGTGTTTCTTTGGTAAATGGTGCCATTGAAAACCATTCCTTGCCAAATATAAATACGCTGACCGACAGTTATTTTGCAAACCTAGAATTATTTTTTCATTCTTTTATAGCGCAAGTAATCCTGTTTTTAGGTTTAAACTCGCTTTTGCATTATGCCGTCCTGTCTATATTCTTAAATGCGCTTATTATCGGTTTGGTTTATTTATTTTTGAGGATAAGCAATGTTTCAAAGCTGGCAGCGGGCGTGGCATCTTTATCGGTTCTTTATATAGCCTCCGGCGCCAATATGCCGGGAATTTGGAACTTGATTCCAGTAAATCTTGGGATAATCTTTTCTTTGTTGGGTTTTTGTTTTATGGCTTCAGATAATTTTTGGCCGGCGGTTATAACCTCTTTGCCGATTATAGTTTTTTACGCGCCAATGTTTGTTTTCTATGGTTTAGGATTGGCGGTGTTTTTGCTTGTTAAGTTTTGCAAGAGCCGCAAAAATATATTTAGGGTAACAAGCTATTTTATTATAGCGCTGATTGTACTTATCCCCGTAAGTTATGTTGTTTTGACGATTTCTCGTTTTTCCGGATATTTTAATTACCTTGTTTCAAGGCTGTTTTATGTTTCATTTACCGGGCTTAATATGCCCCAGATTAATTTTTATGACGTAATTCCTATTTGGGCGATTTTGCTCGCTTTTTTTGGGATTTTGTATGTTTTTAAAAATAAAAAATGGATTTTTGCTCCGTTCTTATTGTGTGCAGCGTACTGGATTTTTTGTTCTTTTTCTGTTTACAGAATTTTAATAGAATATGAAAGGGTCGTGTTTTTGATTTCTATAATTGTTGTAATAATTTCCGGGTTCGGCATAGATCGGCTAGAAAAGTACTTTGAGGGCGCTAAACTTCAAATTTTAAAATACGTGGAAGCCGGAGCAATAGTTGTATTTTTGTTAGCCGTTCCTTTTTATACCAGGGCGAATAATTGGGAAAAGTTGATATTAATTAATCCTGAAAACCACATTAAATCTTATCCTAAATCTCCAGCAAATAATTATTTAACTTCAGACGATTTAAAAATATTTGAAGATATTAAAGATAAAAGATTTTTAAGTATTCCGTGGAAGGGGACCGTAATTGGCGTTGCCACTCAAAACTATCCTGTTTTGGCGAAAGAGGGGACATTGTCTGTGGGCAAAAACAGTTTGTTGGACGGATTTTTAGCCGGAGATTGCGATCAGAAGCTAAAGATGGCTAAAAGTCAAAAAATAGACTATATTTACCTATATAAGTTTGACTGTCCTGGATTTGAAGAAATATCGGAAAGTAGCGAAGGGTTTGTTTTATACGCGGTGGAGTAAAATCATATGAAGTTTGATGTTTTTTTTAAAAAAATAAAAAGCACTCTGGGGTTGAGCTTTGTTTTAGCCAGAGCGGAATTTAAGCTCAGAAACGAAGGGAGTTATCTCGGTATTTTGTGGTATTTGCTTAACCCGCTGTTGGTTTTTGCCCTGCTTTACGTTGTTTTTTATGACCGTTTGGGCAATGGCATTGAAAATTACGCAGCGTATCTTTTTCTGGGTATTATAATGTTTAATTTTTTTCAGAGCAGCACCATAGAGGCGACAAGGTCAATAATTTCCGAGCACAGCCATTTGGTAAAATCGCTGAATTTCCCGCGCGTGTCGCTTATAATATCTATAGTCACAAAAGGCCTGTTTTCCCATTTACTGGAGGTTTGTTTATTTTTTATTTTTATGTTTTTTTGGGGAATTAATCCTTTATGGATATTTTTTTATTTTCTTGTGCTTTTGTTGTTCGTGCCCTTTGTTCTTGGCTCATGTCTCATTCTTTCTTCTTTAACCGTTTATTTTGTTGACCTAGAAAACATCTGGAATTTTGCTGTACGAATAATCTGGCTGGCAACCCCTTTGTTTTATGCCATACAGGGTCAGACACGTCTATTTTATTTTAACCTGTCAAATCCGATGTATTACTTTATAGAGCTGGCGAGGTCTCTCGTCATTTACGGGCTCGCTCCTTCTGCGTTGCTGGTTTGCGGAGCGGTCGGTTCGGCTTGCCTTTTCCTGTCTGCAGGATATTTTATTTTTTATAAGCTAAAAGCCAAGTTGCCGGAATTAGTATGAAAAGAATTATTGTAAAAAACTTAATAAAGGACTTTAGAATCGGTTCTGTCAAAAGGCAGTCCGCGCTCCAAAGATTTGTGACGCTTTTTTCCGGGGTTGAATCAAAGAAGACAATACGCGTGCTAGATGATGTGTCGCTTGAGGTTTGTGAAAGTGAAATTCTCGGTATTATGGGGGATAATGGTTCTGGCAAGTCGACTTTATTGCGTTTAATCGCCGGAATATTAAAGGAAGACAGCGGGCAGATTATTACAAATGGAAAAATTATTTCTTTGATAAATTTATACGCAAGCTTAAAGGATCGTCTAACAATGAAAGATAATATCTTTTTGATCGGCGCATTTTTCGGCTTAGGCAGCAGAGAAATAAAACTAAAACTCAATGAGATAGTTAAGTTTGCCGGGCTTGGTCAATTTTTGGACACAAAAGTTTATCAGTTTTCTGAAGGCATGAAGCAACGTCTGGTTTTCTCTGTGGCCTCGCACAGCCGCCCGGACATTTTACTTTTAGATGAAATTTTTGAGGTGGGGGACCATGACTTTAAGGAAAAAAGTGGCAACAGAATAAAAGAACTTGTAAGCGAGGGGGTTTCGGTGGTTTTGGTGAGCCATAGCACAGAAATACTGAAAAAATATTGCGATACGATTGTTGAGTTGTCTTGCGGGAAAATTACAGGAGCAGTAATTTAAAGAAAATAACGTTGCCGTAAGCTTAAAAATTTTACGGTTTTTATTTTCCGGATAAGTGCATTTTGATTTTTGAATAAATCGCAGGTAGGCGCTTTTTTAAATATAAACCAAATTTTCCTATATTGGCGTCTATTATGATAAAAGATTTAGTCATTAGTTGGGCGCACCGCTTAAGCGTTCTTTCTACGGGGTGCGTTTCTTTGTCAAAAAATATCTCATAATTAGTTATATAAAACCTATTTCTTGTTTTTCCCTGTGTTTCCTTGTTAGAACCGTAGAAATTTTTTAGTTTGAAAAAATGGAAATACATATATTCTGTGTCATTTTTGGTATCTGTTAATTTCCCATTATTAAAATAAAGCACGAATTTTTTCTCTAAGAGAAAGCCGTTGCGGCACGTCTCTTTTAAATAAATTTTGATACGTCCTGCTCCGGCCATATTTTTTACAATGCTGGTAATGCTGGCTAACCTTAATTTTTGTGCCAGCTGGTCATTATTCGGCCACCCGAATTCGTCAAAGCCCAAGTATCTTTTATCTGAAAAAATATTTTTGTATTCATCGCTATTTTTAAAAAGGTTATTTATTCTATTATTATTTTTATATAGGCAAAAGTGTCCTATAGGCCCTCTCGCCGAGGAAGATATTATTTCGTAATTCTCGAGAATATCTTTTGTAATAAATTTTTTTATATCTCCGTAAATGATATCAACATCTGTGTGTCCCCAAAAAGCATAATTTTTCAAATAATCTTCAAATATAATGCCGTAAGCCGGTTTAAAATCGCATAGTTTGTAGGGATTTTTTATTTTCACCGGGAAGCCAAGTTTTTGCGACGCAAGCTTATTAAAATCATCCAGCGCGACTGTTACGAATTTTGTATTTGCCGGAGCATAGGCAGCACGGCAGTTTGTGTAAAAAATCCAGTTTACGCTTGGATTGAATTCGCAACTTTTTAGATATAAATTAAACCATGCCGGTAATTTGCCAAAATATGGGACAAAAAAACAGATGCTTCCGGCTTGTTCCCGCGGCTTTTTTGATGTTACGTCGGTTTTCATTTCTGCAGACATGGAATATTTTTATTTTTTAAATTTTTTGATAAAAATGTAAAGTTCCGGGCTTTTTTTCTTCAAAGCGTCGCCCGCTGCTCCAAGGAACACATCAATTGAACATAGGGTTTTTTTGATTCTGTATACTATGCATATATATGCTGAGTGAAATTTTGTAGCCTTTTGTTTCTTGTGATTCATCTTTTCTCTCACGTCCATTTTTTCTGAACGTTCCAGGTTTTCTTTCCATTCAGAATAAAAAGGGCTTTTTTTGTCCCATGGTTTTAGAGTTTCCTGCCCGGCGAAGTGCAGAACGGGTGACTTTATCCCCTGTTTTTTTATTGTTAAATTTTTTTTGTAGTCATAGACAAAAAAATTGTAAACAGGGGATAGTTTTTCCCAATTGAAAAATTCTAGGTTGAACGCTAATTGCTCTCCCCAATTTGTTATGTTTTTGCAGTTTAGGGCAAGGTCGATAAGATTATTTTTGATATCCGCGCCTTTTATCATTTTTGTGTTAAGGGCGAAAAATCCGGCGTTAAAAGACGGCTTTCTTAAATTATATTTTCTTTTTAAAAGTTTTAATTTTTGCAGATACTCTTGTTTGACGGGTTTATCTGTAACTTCGTTTAAAGGTGTTAATTGTTTTAGTATGCTTTTGCCTCCGGTGTCTACAACAGCGGAAAAATTAGCTGTGTTTTTCAAACCTTCAAGAGAATTTCTTATTATAATATCAGAGTCTGCATAAATTACAGCATCCCATTTTTTGAACTCGTCTGTGAAAAGATAAAATTTGTGATAGACAACAGGGTCGAATTCAGCCATTTTACCTTGAAAAAGAAGCTCGTGTTTCTTTACTAAAATTCCTCTTTTCTCGAACCACAGTATTTGTTCTGGTCCGAGGTCTGAAGTCAGCAGCATATAATCTCCGTCCCATCCGGCATTGAAATAAGCGCTGGCAAATAATTGCTTTGCCTGATTGATAAATTTTTTATTTGCGATGGTTACAAAAAGATATCTAGCCATTTTTTAATACATCATTTATTTCTCTTGTAACTCCCCCTATAAACACCTCGACGTCAAATCTCTTTGCCTGTTCCTGGCAGGCGTTTTTAAAGGAGAGGGGATTGGCTTGTATCTTTTTATCCATTTCTTCTATCGCCTGTGCCAGCTTGTCTTCGTCTATGTTGTCGATAAGCGTGCCTGTTTTTCCGTTTATGATTGTTTCTTTGTAGCCGCCTTCGTTGGGCGCTATCACGGGCTTCCCGGAGGCCATGGCTTCTACTACATTCATGCCAAAGTCCTCGTCTTTGCTTGTTGTGATAAATCCTCGGCAGTTGGCGTATAGAT
>Ga0268276_1004390_pt1 | contig 9983 bp, 8 predicted proteins | sample saktaG_4_FD_190145 | JGI IMG/M metagenome (GOLD analysis project Ga0268276, IMG submission 190145) | Saline water microbial communities from Sakinaw Lake, British Columbia, Canada - sak_2010_1_5_45m | ecosystem: Environmental > Aquatic > Non-marine Saline and Alkaline > Saline ...
ATGCATGCCGGCTGAAGCCACAAAATTGTTATTGATTAATGCGTCTGTGATCTGGGAGAGTGTGAGATGGGCTGCGTTCAACAAAAGGGGATCTGCAATGATATGATATTCGGGCGTGCGGCCTCCAACCAGGTCGACGCGGGCGACGCCGGGAATCCGAAGGAAGCGAAGCTTGAGATTATACCGAGCCGTTTCCCACAGCTCGGTGATACTGCGCTTATTGCTGGTAAGGCTGACGCCCACGATAGGAAAAGCTGAGAAGGTCAACCGGAAGACCGTCGTTGTGGCTGTCGATGGAAGTGTACTGCGGATTTGAGACAGCCGGCTGAGCACGAAGAGCTCGGACTCGATCATATAGACCTTCCAGGTGAAAAACACACTGATCTCGGCTGAGCCACGCCCCGTAGCCGATCGAATCGTAACAACGCCGCGAATATCTTTCATCGTTTCTTCGATGGGCCGTGTGATCGTGGCCATCATCTCGTCAGCAGGCATGACGCCGTTGTCGATGAGGATAACTACGCGAGGGAAATTTGTTTGAGGGAAAACCGACGATGGGATTTTGAATGCCGAATAAATGCCAGCCAAGCATAGCGCAATACAGACAAAAGCGATGAAAAGGGCATGACGCGTTGCGAATGTGCCTACAACGTGATTTTTATTCATGTTATTGATAGATGATATGGATCTTTGTCACAGGAGGAAGGCTGTAGGCGTCTTCAGTGACAATAATCATTCCTTCTGTCAAGCCTTCTCCTTCTACTTCGACGAGGCCGCGTTCGCGCAATCCATCCTTCACAGGCTTACGGATGGCCTTGTCACCCTGAACGATCATTATCCAACTGCCTTCCCCTTTGCTGCTTATAAGGCTTTCTTCCGGCACGGCCAGGCAGTCCCTGTGTTCATCACAAATGATCCTGATATTGAGAAAATGACCGGGATGAAATTCGATTGTTGCTGGAATGGATGCTCGGACCAATATGGTATCCATCTTAGGGTCAATGTTTTTGCTGATGAATGTCAGAGTGCCTGTGGCGGAAGCCTCCAAGCCGAGTTCAACAGGTTGGCCCAATTTCAATAAGGGGGCTTTCCCGGCTTGGAACGTTGACGGCCACAACCAAGCGGTCCAGGTCAATAATCTCAGCCAAGGTCGTATTCGATTCAACAGACTGACCGAGTTCAGCGTTTAGCTGGACCAGCGTTCCCGTCAGAGGAGCCGCGATCTCAAGAAGGGAGAGCTGGGTTTGAGCGGCAGACAGCTCGCTCTGGGCGGTATTGAATTGGCTTTCCGCCTCTTGAAATGATTTCTGGGATGTCCCATCAGCCTTGAAAAGTTTTTTCTGACGCTCATACGTTTGTTCTGCAAACTTCAGCTTTTTTTGAGCTTTGAGGAGGACGACTTCGGCTACACGGCTGTCCAGACGGAATAATATGTCCCCCTGCGAAACCCGTAGACCCTCGGTGCAGTTAATCTGGACAAGGATACCGCTTACGGGCGAGCCGATGAATGCTGCAGCAGGCAGTTTTCCATCCGAGGCCGGCTCCGGTTCCACTCTCCCGTAAGCCGTGACATAGCGGTGGAGCGTCGTTCGAATGATCTTTCCGACGTGGACAGCCACGGAAGTGTCCATCTCTACATCCTTTTCTGCTGTTTTGAATTTTATGACTGTTACGGAAATGATGACGGCCAGCACAGCCGCGACCATTGCCAAGCCAACCAACATCCGTCGTTTATTCATCCGTTTGCTCCTTTGCCAATCTGGCAGTTCTTTCCGGTGTTTTGTAGATTCATTCCTTAAGATCGAGCGGGCTTTGCATGACACTTTCCAGTTTGCCGGTCATCTGCTGCGCTTTGTTGAGAGCATCCAGCCGGGAAAGCACGCTCGAACCAAACTCCAATTGAACGCCCAGGAATCAGGCGGCCATTTTTTGACTTCATGCCTGTCCTGGAGAAAATCCTTCAGCTCTGGTGAATCCAGCCTCCGGCCTTAAAGTCATCTATGTTCTGGGCTGGGGAAATCGGCTTTTCGGGAATGAATTATATTGGAATTGACCATCATAAGCAATACTATCTAAAACTGACAGAGATGGTTTACACATGGTTTTGGTGGCAAAAATGTACGTTTAAGCAGATCAGATGTTATTTTTGTATTTTTCGTCTTAAAGTGCTTTTTTAGGGCCCAAAAAGGAGCTTTCAAGGCAAAATATCAGCCCTTATTATGGGGTATCTTTCATGATATCTATAAGTTAGCATGGTCCGACCCCATTTTTGCCATTTTTCTGCGGCAAAGAGGCGCTTGTGAAATACTTCAAGGCTACCACACGCAAAGAGATCGCACCAGGCATCATTGCTGTGATACAGTCTTTTGGGAGCCGAATGAATTTTCATCAATTATTTTGGCAGGAACTTTTTTCCTTACAAATTCGTATTAGGTAATGGTATAAATCTGAGGTGAATTATGAAAAAATGGATTTGGAGAATTTTAGCTGTCGTATTTGTAGCAATTTTCTTCGTTTTTCTCTTTTCCCGCAAAAAAAATGAAGAAACTTTAAATTTCGTGGAAGTCACAAAGGGAACCATCAGTGAAAAGGCCCTGGCTGTGGGAACCATCGAGCCGGAACAGGAGATTAAAGTCAAATTGACCATTCCCGGCATAGTCTCAGAAGTCCTGTTCAAAGTCGGAGACTCAGTCCAGAAAGAAAACTCGCTATTTAAGATCTCCCCCAATCCGACGCCAGTGGAATACGTCGAGACGAGACGGAACATGGAAATGGCTCAACTTACTTTAGATAAACTCCGGGCAGACCGGGAGAGAAATCTCAAGCTTTTTAAGGAATCATTCATATCCAGTTCTGATATGGAAGTCAGTGAATCTGCTTACAATGAAGGCAACTTAAGATTTAAAATCGCTCAGGATAAATTCATGCTTATGGAAAAAGGCCGCATTCAGCTAAGCAACCGCAGCATTGATTCCATTGTGAAATCCCCTATCAATGGTATGATCCTTTCCCAGAATGTTTTCCAAGGGGATCCAGTTGTCCCTCTGACCAATTTCCAACCAGGAACTGAACTCTGTTCTTTAGCTGACATGGGAATGCTGCTTTTTAAGGGCACAGTGGATGAAATTGATGTCGGAAAAATCCGGGTCGGAATGGATGCTGACATTCAAATAGGCGCTTTGCCTGAGAGCCGTATCCTGGGCCAGGTGGAGAGGATATATCCCAAGGCAAAGAAAGATGGCAACGCCACCCTCTTTGACATTGAAATCCTTATCTCCGATGACGGCGGTCAGCTGCTACGGGCAGGCTACTCAGCAACAGCCACAATTACTGTCCAGGCCAGAGAAGACATCCTGATACTTCCTGAACGCCTGGTGCTATTTGAAAACGGCAAGAAATTTGTAGAAGTGAAAAAGGGCGAAGAGATAGAAAAAAAAGAGGTTCAGACTGGTCTTTCTGACGGATTGAACATCGAAATCACCAGCGGCTTGAAAGAAGGTGAAAAGGTTGTGGAAAGACCTCCCCGTAAAATCACATGATCACTATCTTCTTTCGAAATCTCGTCCGCGACTTGATGCGCCAACCACTACGGACCATCCTCACTCTTTCTGGGGTTATTTGGGGAACTTTTTCAGTCATCCTTTTAATCGCCTTTGGTGAATCAGTGGGAAAAGCCCAGACAAAGCGCTTTCACGGCATGGGCTACGGAATCGTGCTTATGTTTCCCTCGCAGACCACTCTTCCATACAAAGGATTTCAGAAAGGCAAACCCGTCCGTATAACTCCTGAGCAGATAGAAGACATCCCAGATAAAGTTTCAGATATTGAAATTATAAGCCCGGAATTTGTTAGAAGCTGTAGGATCCGGTATAAAAGACTGGAGTATCTTAACACTGTGCGAGGAGTCAACCCCTCTTTCGAGCGGATGCGCAACATTATCCCGGCAAAGGGACGTTTTATAAATCCATTAGACATGAAAGAGAAAAGGCGGGTATGCCTTATCGGAAACGTCTTAGCTACAGATCTTTTCACCACCAGTGATCCCCTTGGTAAAAGTATCTTTATCGAAGGAGTACCGTTCACCGTGATCGGAGTCATGGCTGAAAAACTTCAAACCTCGAATTACAATGGTAACCGAGACGAAAGATGTGCCTTTATCCCATGGACCACTTACAGCACCCTCTATGGGGCCAAATACGTTTCTAACATCATCTTCCGCCCTTTGGATTTTAATCGGAGTGCTGAGGTGACACAGGGAATCAAAAATCACCTGTCCAAGCTGATCGGGTTCGATCCTCAGGATCCGGATGCGATCTCTGTTTGGGATACACTTGAGATGGAAAAAAGTTTCCGGACTTTTTTCACCGCCTTCAATGTATTCCTGGGAGTTATCGGCTCCTTCACCCTGCTTGTGGGAGGAGTGGGAGTCGCATCTATCATGATGGTCGTGGTAGAAGAAAGAGGCCGTGAGATCGGAATCAAACTGGCTGTGGGTGCCCGCCGTCGCACAATTCTGTTTCAGTTTTTCAGCGAGTCACTCTTTATTATGTTAATTGGCGGGCTTGTCGGCTTTGCTTTTTCCGGAGCCGTAATCAGATTAGTCCAATCAATGCCGGAGGCTGTCACCCAGTTTGTAGGAACTCCCCAAATCAGTCCCTTGGTCACTGTCTCATCTATATCCATTCTTCTGCTTATCGGGACTGTTGCCGGCTTCATTCCTGCCAGAAATGCTGCCTCTACAAATCCGATCACTGCACTAAGGAAATAAAATGAATCTTACACTGCTGCGCTTCTTTTCGAATGAATTCCGGAAACGACGCAAGAAAGCTGCTCTGATCACGTTTGCTCTTTTCTGGGGCTCTCTCTCGATTCTTCTGCTTCTTGCATTTGGTCAGGGAATGTCTGCCCAGTTCCGCATAAGTTTCAGCGGTTTGGGACAAGATCTGATCATGATCTCCGGAGGCCAGACCTCGAAGCTTTATCAAGGGCTTCCCAAAGGAAGGCGGATTCGTCTCTACCCAGGCGATATCCAGTATCTAAAGGAGAGAATTCCCGAAATATCCTTGATCGCTCCCGAATCTTATAATAGTTGGCCTGTATCGGCAAACCGCAAAGAGATCAACCGTACGATTCATGGAACAACAGCAGAGTTTGCCCAGATGCGGACCCAGATTCCTCAAATGGGAGGCCGTTTTCTAAATGCTGCGGATGTGAAAAATGGCCGCAAAGTGGCTTTTATCGGTTGGAAAGTAGGAACCGACCTCTTTGGCATTGAGAATCCTGTGGGACAAAAGATCATCATAAACCGCATCCCATTTACTGTTATTGGCGTACTGAAAAAAAAACTCCAGGATTCCATGTATCAGGGGCCGGACGCAGATCAGATCTATACTCCCTACTCGGCCTTCACCCAGATCGACAGCCAGCTGCATATCGACCGCATCCACATCCATCCCCGGGAGATTGGCTTTTCTCCGCTTATCGAGGAACGGGTGCATACTCTACTCGGTAAAAAATACCGTTTTGACAACACCGACCGTTACGCTCTCAGTATCTGGAATACGATCGATGACGCTAAAGAAGCCGGAACCATATTCAAGGGCATTGAGGTGTTCCTCGGCATAATGGGTGCTTTGACACTGCTTATCGGAGCTGTGGGCGTCACTAATTTGATGTATGCTGTCATCAGAGAAAGAAGACAGGAGATCGGCATTAAGATGGCTCTCGGCGCTAAGCGCCGGGTGATTATCCAACAGTTCATCCTGGAAACACTGTTTATTTTTTTGAAAGGGACTTTCTGGGGCCTTGTAACGGCTTTCAACATCATACATCTGGTTCGGCTTGCCCCGATCAATTATGAGGGATTTGGAATCGAAGGATATCTCCTGCGTCCGGTTTTTTCATTTGAGATATTCATCATTTTTCTGGTCATTGTGGGGACGTTGGTATTTATGTCAGGCATTTTCCCGGCTGTGCGTGCTTCCCGGCTCAATCCCATTGATTCTCTTCGGTATGAATAGAGGTGATACTATGATCAAATTCAATAAAATCAAAAAGGTTTATCAAATGGGTACTCAGGCGCTTGAAGCGCTGAGCGGAGTATCTTTGCAAATTGCTGCCGGAGAATTTGTAACCATCATGGGTCCTTCAGGCTCAGGCAAGTCAACTCTTATGAACATTATCGGCTGTCTTGATACCCCGACCGAGGGGGAATATTACCTGGAAGATAAAAACGTAGCAGGATTTACCTTTGATCAGCTTGCCTCTATCCGTAACAAAATGATGGGCTTTGTCTTCCAGAATTTCAACCTCCTCCCCTATGCCACCGCCTGGGAGAATATAGAACTCCCCATGCTCTTTAACGGAAAAAACAGCAGAAATCGAAAAGAACGTGTTACCGAAGTATTAAACGAAGTAGGACTTTTAAAGTGGAAAGAGCACCGGCCCTCAGAACTTTCCGGAGGTCAGCAGCAGCGCATCGCTCTGGCCCGGGCATTAGCCAACGATCCTCCCATTATCCTAGCTGACGAACCCACCGGCAACCTGGATTCTAAGAGTGGCGAAGAGATAATGGAACTTCTCGGCAGGCTTTGGAAGAAAGGACATACTATAGTTATGGTTACCCACGACGACCGCTTAGCCAGCCATTCCCAGCGCATCATCCATCTATTCGACGGACGGGAAGCAGAGGCTTAAATATAAAATCCAGCAATAATTTACTTACCCCTTTTTTATTATTTTTGTTATTTTGGAGTCTTATTTATATTTTAGATATTTTGGGGTCGGACAGCACGAACTGATTGAATTTTCAGGAGTTAAACTGAAAAACGGCCTCAAAATCAGCCTTAAAACAATGGTTTTGGTGGCAAAAATGTACGTTTAAGCAGATCAGATGTTATTTTTGAAGTTTTCGTCTTAAAGTGCTTTTTTGGGGCCCAAAAAGGAGCTTTTAAGGCAAAATATCAGCCCTTATTATGGGGTATCTTTCATGATATCTATAAGTTAGCATGGTCCGACCCCCTTTCTCGAATTGAGAAAATCTAAAGGATAAATTCTATCTGAGGGTTATATTTTCTTAAGTTTTTCTATGTCTGCGATATCTTGAGCACGGCCGGTTGCTTTCTTGTTTTTTATCAAATCAGATTTTGAGATAAAATTTGCAGGAATATTCCCGTATTTTCCCACTGTGCGGTTATTCCATGCCTCCTTAAAGCTGACTCCGTTTATCGAAGTAATAATATCTATTCGCAAGGGGGCAATGCCCAATTGAATTATCTGGTCCGACTTTAGAAAATCGTCCTTTGTTATCCCTACATTTTTAAATCCGAACTTCTCCAAAACATTAAGCATCTTATCTGTATTATCAGTTGAGGCCTCTACGAAAAAGTCTATATCCTTCGTGAATCGTGGTTCTGCATAGAAGCTATAAGCAAATCCTCCAACGATGAGATAACGAACCTTATGTTCGTTTAACAATGCGATAAATTCTTTGAAATCTTTTTCGGCTCTCATTTTTAAAGTCATAATACAATTCCCTTAAATATTGAAGTATATCGAGTTTTTCCTCAGGTGTGCAGGATTTCCAATATTCGATATCTAATCTTTCTGCATCCTTAAAAGTGATTTTTCTAGTTGTTTTCTCCACAGTCAAATTATATCAGAATCTAATTGTAAAATAAATGGGGACACATCCTATTTTTCATGCTTTATGCTTTTTCCTTTAGGCAGACCGTCCTTTGAGGTCAGAGCGAACGAACTGATTGAATTTTCAGGAGTTAAACTGAAAAACGGCCTCAAAATCGGCCTTAATTAGTCAGAAACTTTGGAGTTTTGCGATGTTTAGTCCCGATTTCATATGCATAGGCTATTTCAAGTAAAATTGGCTCACTCCAGGCCCTTCCGAAAAAAGATATTCCAACAGGTAACTCATCAATATAGCCCATAGGTACCGTAATATTTGGATATCCAGCTTGAGCTGCAGGAGAAGAGCTTCCCAACTGAAAACTATCGCCATTAATCAAATCGGTTTTCCAGGCAGGGCTTCCTGTTGGGGCTATTATTGCATCCAAATCATGTTCATTCATGACCCTGTCTATTCCTTCTTCCCTACTGCCTTTCATCATTTTGGCTAATGCCTCCTGGTATTCCTCAGAGGTCAGATCTCCCTTTTCCTGGGCCATATCCAGGTATCTCTGGTTAAAATATTTCAATTCTATCGAATCCGATTGATTAAATGCTATAAGTTCTTCAACGCTTTTGATTGGAGCATCAGGTCCCAGCGATTGGAAATATTTATTCAATCCGTCTTTGTATTCATATAGCATGATTTCGAATGAATAATCGCCAACGTTACCACTTGATATTTCATCTATCTCAATGATTTCTGCTCCCTGGCTTTTCAGAAAATCTACCGCTTGGTACACCAACGTATCAACCTTATAATTTATTCCTAAAGGACCTTTGTATAGACCGATTCTCTTACCCTTTAACCCGTCTTCTTTTAAGAATTGCGTGTAATCCCTGTAAAATTTTCCCTGGCTTGCCAATGTTTTTTCATCGGCTGAATCTACCCCGACTAATGCCCCTAAAAAAATCGCAGCGTCTCTTACCGTCCGTGCCATAGGTCCCGGTGTGTCTTGTGTAAATGAGATGGGAATAACTCCAGAGCGACTTACAAGTCCTACGGTTGGTTTGATTCCCACAATACCATTGCTATGTGAAGGGCAAACAATGGAACCATCGGTTTCAGTACCTATCGCAAGCATTGTAAGATTAGCGGATACAGCTACGGCTGAACCCGAACTTGATCCACAAGGGTTACGACTCAAAACATACGGATTTTTGGTTTGGCCACCTACACCACTCCAGCCACTTGTAGATAATTGACCTCGAAAATTCGCCCACTCACTTAAATTGGCTTTCCCAATGATAATCGCTCCGGCATCTTTTAGTTGTTTGGCAACATAGCTATCCTTCAACGGGTAAGAATTCATTAATGCTCTGGAGCCTGCAGTGGTTGCCATTTTATCATGGGTGTCAATATTGTCTTTTAATACTACAGGGATGCCATGAAGAGGGCCTCTTATTTCCCCCTCGCTCATCTCTATATCCAACTCTTCTGCAATTTGAATAACATCAGGATTTACTTGAATAATGGAGTTAAGCGTGGGCCCGTTTTTATCAATCTCCTCAATTCTGTCCAAATACGCTTGAACAACCTCTTTGATGGTATGAGTACCGTCTTTATATCCCATTTGAATTTGAGTTATGTCTTGTTCTAGAAATCTAAAACTGTCAAATTTTGTAATTTGAGCTTCTCTGGACAGAGGTTGACAAGAAATTTGTAAGAATAAGAGAATTATCAAGATAATTTTAATCTTATTCAATAAAGGTTTGTTGTTTATTATTTTCAATTGTTTCTCCATATCTGATTTATTAATAGCTTACCACAAACGTTTTTGTATAAACAATTGTATATATCCACCCTATTTGGCGGTATAAACACAATTGTGTTTATTTCCTACTATATAGATTATATCTTTATCATTCAAAAAAATCATCTATCGGATTCCTTATTTTGTCAAAGGCAAAATATCAGCCCTTATTATGGGGTATCTTTCATGATATCTATAAGTTAGCATGGCCCGACTCCCTTTTCAAGACAGCTGGATGCGGAGAAAAACGAAGAGCGCAGCAAAATGAACCTCGACATCAGCGTTTCCTGTTACAGGGTCAAAATTCTCGTGATTCCGACCAACGAGGAAAAAAGGATTGCGCGGGAAACCAAACGGATCCTGATATCCCGGACCTGACGTGGATTCGACAGGATGGTCGCAGCAAAATGTGAAACCGGCTTAGAGTAATCGGATCGGGATATTGGTGACCTCACCCCCTACTACAAATTTCAGCGTGCGATCACCCCGGCCATAGCGGCTGAAATCCAAGTTCAAAACGGCATTCAAAACTCCGATCCGCCGGTTCCA
>Ga0268276_1004391_pt1 | contig 9978 bp, 1 predicted proteins | sample saktaG_4_FD_190145 | JGI IMG/M metagenome (GOLD analysis project Ga0268276, IMG submission 190145) | Saline water microbial communities from Sakinaw Lake, British Columbia, Canada - sak_2010_1_5_45m | ecosystem: Environmental > Aquatic > Non-marine Saline and Alkaline > Saline ...
ATTCAAATATTGAAGGTATTTCCCGAACTTTAGTTACTGATGAAGAACTAATATCTCTATCTATGTTTGCTGGTGGTAGTAAGCTAAAAGTAATAGTAAAAGATGAGTTAGGAGTTACTTTAGATAATGTTTATGTTGCTCTTTACACTTCCATGCTTTTGGAGCAAATGCAGGAAACAACGGATATAGGTGGCGTGGCAGAATTTTCTGGGTTGGACTATACAATCTTAAAATATGCTTCTGTTTACAAAGAAGGTTATTACCCCCAAACACAAACAATTGATGGATCTGGAGAAATAACTTTCACTCTTGAAAAAGTAGATTTGTCAAAAGCTGCTATTGTTGATGTGTTTTGTGTTGATTCTGATAAAAAACCAGTAGGAGATGCATTTTTGGAACTTAGTTATGATGAAAATTCAGAATTATTTCCTTTAGCATATCCTAATCCAACAACATCAGTAACTGGTTATTTTACATTTAATTTTAAACCTGATGTTGTTTTGTATGCTTCTGCAAGTACTGAAGAAGGTTATGGATCTGCATCATTATTACTAAAACAAGGAAGAAATAGATTAGATATTTCTATGACAAAAACCGGAAGTAAATTTACTATGTATCTTTATGATAAAGATGGAAATCCACTATCAAATGCTCATGTAATGCTTTTTGATAAACAAGGAAATTTAGTTTTTGATGGTTATACAGATGCAACTGGGAAAATAGAGGCTGATGCATTAGGAAATAAAGAACTTGATATGTATGTCACTGATGAGAATGGAAACAATTATTCAATGACAATAAATCCAAAAGATAAAATGCAAATAAAATTAGATGCAGCAAAAAATACTGATAATTTATTTGTGGCTTTATCAAAAGTGACTGATTTGGAAGGCAATGAAGTTTCTGCTTTGCAAAAAGGAAAAACATATTTTTTATTATTTAATATTTTTTGGCCTGCTGGATTTTATAATGGTGGGCTCCATGTAAGAGTTGGAAAAGATAGCGATAAATTTGCTGCATCTCAAGATGTTGGGATTATTGGCTATGATGGTATTGCAGATAGTGTAAAATACGGGATAATGTTCTCTCCTCTGCCATTGCCTGGAGATTATTCTACAGATTACTACTCTACTGGTAGTGCTGGGCAATTTAATAAATGGATGGAGTTGTATTTTTCTGCGCCTAGTGGAAATAGTACTGTAAAAGTAAGAATAAAATCAAAAGCAAATACTGACCTAAATTCTTTTGAAGTAAGATATAGGGCTTGGACTGATGAAGCCGGGACAATAAGCAGAATGCCTGTTGATAATATTTTGGGGCAAGAAGAAAATACAAAAACAAAATATGGTTTATATGCTGATGCTTATATGAAAGAAATTAGCTTAATGTCAGGTTCTTTAAACTGCCAATATGATGTTTGTGTATCGTATAAAATAATTGATGATCAATACACATACGACATTGCAAAATTTAATTCGGTTTTAGATTATTATTATGCTTTAGATGTGGAATTAACCTCAACTTCAGAACAAAATTTATCTTTGTCTGTTCAAACAGAAGACAATCCAAAATTATATTTGAATAACGTGGATATGGATGCAACAACTTTTAATCCCGGAACAGAAAATAATACAAAACTTAATACCTCTTTTGACTTGGGGGCAATGGAAAATAAAACAATAAGAGTTTACTTTAATCCTTTTAAAGAAGGGCTTACAAAAATTGATGTGAAAACTATAACTCCAAAAGGAGTAATTGAGAAAACAATCCCAGTGAATATTTTTCCAAAGAAAGAAATGCAAGTAATATTAAGTAGTGATTTTATTCCAACTGGCCAAGATTTTTTTGTAATTGTAAAAGAATCAAATGGAGACTATATTCCAAATGCACAAATTACAATTTCTGATAATAAAACAAAACAAAACAAAATGTTTATTGAGGGTACCGGCCAAATAGATTTAGGAAAAGAAGGAAAATACACAATAAAAAATAGCCTAGATAGCGCATTTTATTTGATGTCAGTAAGTGCCCCAGGTTATTTACCAAAAGAAATGGAGTTTTTAGTTGGAAATGTTGGTGCTTTATTTGTAAAAGGAGAAAATGAAATAATTGTTCCAAAAACTGCTAAACAGGCAACAATAAAAATACCTGTGCAAAATAAATCAAAGCTTCCAATAGACTCGATGCAAATTAATGTTATAAGTTCTACTTTATCAACTAATTTTGCTTTTAATGCAAGAATGGTAACTCCGGCAATACCTGCGAATTCTTTGGCTGATATGTCTGTCTCTGTAAATTATAGCGGGGCAGAAGATATGGAAAATGGGGTTGTAGAATTAGAAATTCTTGGTGTGCAAAATAGTAAAGATATTGTAAGAGTAAGAACAAAAGTATTTGTATATTATAATAAAGAAATAAAAAATGTAAATTGTTTGTGGGTAAGTAAAGAGTCATTAGTTTATAGTTTGCCTGCAATACAAAATGCAAAAGAAGAAGATTCTTTAGTAGTAAAAAATAACTGTGAATATGATTTGAAAGTAATGCCGTCTCTTGTTTCAGAAGACTCTGCAAATTATGGTCTGCAAATGCAAATTTTGGGGTTTGATATTAAAAAGGGTGAAGAAAAAGTAGTAAACCTTTCACTTATAAATCAAAATCCATCTGTGCAAGCAGATGAAACAAAAATATTATCATTATATTTTGCAACAGACTATTTTACAAAAAATATCCCTGTGAGTGTAACAATTTGGAACGCATCAGGTTCATTGTCAATCTTAACTGCTGGACAGATTTTTATTTCTGCATTTAAAGAATTGCAGAGCCAATATGTGCCTGTAATTATTCAAAATGTTGGACGATTACCAATTTATAATATTCAATTGGCAGCATCTAATAATAAGTATCAAGTACAGTCTGCTCAGCAGTATCCTGATTTGATTAGTAGTTCTGTAAATTCTAATTCTTCAGGAATTACTAAAGACTATTACGCAAATTTACAAAACGCACAAAGTCAATATAACAGTGTTTATAACAGCCCTTCAATTGGGTCTAATTTATCTGCTAGTCAAGGAATTAATTTTATACCCGCAACAATTCAGGTTTTGGCTCCTGGGCAGTCTACTATGCTTCAAGGATATATAAATATGCCATCATCTTCAAAGCAAACAGAAATGTATTATTTGCTTAATGCTAAAGGTACAGTTCAGGGACTTAATCAACCAATAACTGCACAATCAATGTTGGTAATACATGTTTCACCTGATAAGTGTGTTACTCTGAAACAAGAAACAAAATTAACTTATATTAGTGATATACTTGGTAAGGATTTAGCAAGAACATTTACTTTGATAAATAATTGTGCTGAGCCAGTAAATATAACTGGAATAAATGAAAGCGATTTGTTTGGAAATAAAGTTGTTTTGAGTGCACCAAATGGTAGTACAATTAATCTTGGGCAAGAAAAAGAATTTATTTTAACAATTACTGCAAGTAAAGAAATCTCAAGAGATAATTCAGTATTTGTAAAAGCACAATTGGGGACAAGTAATGCTCCATTCAATATACCATTAATTGTTAATTTAAGGTTTGGTGGGGGAGCATCAACATCTGCTGGAGAAGCAAATGTAAGTGAAGAAAAAAGAATAAAAAATTGTACAACAAATGAAGAAGTATCTGTATTCTATCCAAGAATGTCTAATGCGGATTGTTCCACCATGGGGTATTGTGATGGGGAATCAATGTCTAAATTTTTAATTGCAAAATTAAAATTTTATCTGGATGTATATAATAAAAAATTAGCAACAATAAATAACAAATTAATAAATACAAATTGTAAACTTGGTTCAACAGCTTGTTCATTTGAAGACTTTGGTTTAGAACCATTAGAAATGGACGTTTATTTTGCGAATGATAAACTAACGGAAGAACAAATGAAACTGGATTTTAAGAAAATGAATATGGGGCTGTTAGAAACAGCTATAACAGACAAAGTTGTTTTAACTGATGTTACCTCTACTTGGGCAAAAAGATTGTATTTAGATAAACAATTAGACGGCTGTGGAAAATATAAAATAAGAATTACTGGTGCAGTAATGGTAATTAATAATGATTCAATACAAAGAGATAGTTACAACATGTATATCGAGGTTTTAAGTAAAGAAAAAACCCCGCAGTGTGATATTAAAGTACAAAACGCCTTGAACTTTTTGCCAAAAGATGCACAAACAAAAAAAGATAATCCTTATGGATTAAGAATAGGTTACGTTGATTATGCGTCAAGTAATTTAGAAAAAATAGCAGCAAAAGTTTCAACAAGTTTGTTTAGTGTGGATAGGTATATGAAATCAAAACCAAATACTATTTTCTTGAAAACAGATTCTGTTGCAGAAGGAAATTTAGTTGAATTTAGTATTGCAAAAACAGGAACAGATGTGGTGACTACTGTAAAAATAAATAAAAATTTGGACCTTTCAAATGTTGCAATTATTGATGATATAGTAAAAGCAATTATGGGCTTTATAAATGGAAATTTTGATGGCTGTATGAATCTTACTTCTGATGGAGTTCCTAATTCAGCACAGGTGAAGTCCGGAACAGGTGGAATAACAGGGACTAAAAAAGATGCAAAAGAAGTATACTCAGGGGATATAAAAATAGGTGTTTGTGATAAACTGCCTCTGGGAAAAGGAAAATGGTCTTGTACTATAAATTTAGAATCACAATCTTTGGGTAGATTAAATTTGGCTTTGACTTACCCTGAAGGAACTGGGTTTGAAGCTTATATTGACTCTCCTGGCCAAAAATCAAAATCAGTGGATTTGAAAAAAAATGGCAATAAATATGAGGGTAGCTCAAAAATTACTGTTGAGATTAGTGATCCTTTCTTGGTTAATTCAGGGGCAAATAATGATAGTGTTGGTTTGTTCTACTATGCCGAAAAAGATGGTATACAAACAGACCCTATAAGAATAGGATTTGACCCAGCTTGTGGAATTACACCTCAATTATTTGTTGATAGTTTATTACAAAACACAGGTCAGAATGAAAAAGGATTTTCAAATTATGCTTTGATTTATGAACCAGGTGTTGAAAGTAGAGAAACATGTAAACTATTAGAAAACTTTTTGAAATCTAACCCTAATATTGGAAAAGGTGGGGTGTTTAATATAACACAAAAAGGATCAAACAAATATGCCTTAATAAATTATGAAGACTGCCAACTGGATCAAAAAAGCATAGTTGCAGCAATGACTGACAATGTTGATGCTTCAAAATTGGGTGTTGCTACCGCAGCAGGAATGGCAGCCTGTATGACTCTGGAAATGGGTGCAGGAAAAGTATTAACTAAATTGCTTGGCCCAATAGGGTTTGTTGCGTCCGCAGTTGATTGTGGAATTATGATGAGTTTCAATGTGGGTAGTGAATTATATAAAACTCATAGACTAAAAGCTGAAGCAGGATTAAGCGAGAAAAATGCTCTTGATTCTATTCACGATGGTTTGGCATCTGTCCCTGTTCTGGGTACTATTTTGGGGATGGAAGAATATAATAATATTGATGAGCAAATAGCGGCAGCACAAGAAACACAAGACCCAAGTGCTCTGGCTAGTCTAACTAATGGTGCAAATGAAACCCTAATGACAAGTACCACAGATAATGAGAATGCAAATGCAGAAGTAGGTGCAGTAGGGTTTTTAAGAGGAGTATTGAATTCAAGAAAAGCAACAGGAATAACTAAGACTGAAACAGTGGTTCCTGGTACCCCTGGCACTCCTGCGGAAGGAGGGACAACGACTCCACCAACAGAAACACCCCCTACTACTGGTGAAGGTGGCACTCCAACTGAACCAGAAGCAGGCACTCCTAATGAAGGGGCAACAACTGGTGAAGGTGGAGATACTTCTACCCCTCCCCCTGAAGAGGGAGGAGCGACTCCGCCAGCAGAAACAACTGAGCCAATAACTCCTCAGGTTACTGATGAGGAATTATTAAGGGCACAGCAAGCAATAGCCGATGCGGAAGCTGATTTAGCAGCAAAAAAACAAGTGCTGGATGCCGCTAATGCAAAGTCAACTGTAGCAAATGGAAATAAAGTCGCTGCACAAAGAGCAGTAACAGATTCAAGAATTAGAGTTGCAGACGCTATTGAAAAAAGAGAAGCGCTAGAAAATTATTTAAAAAATGTAGAGGCTGGATTAACAGAAACACATAAAGAGCTAGCAGCAATAGCAGAAAAAAGATTGGGTTTAGAAGATTTAATGGATGAAACTGGAGAATCATTAAGGGAAGCAAAAAATAAATTAGCAACAACTATTGGAGAAAGAGATGCCGCACAGATTTTATTGGATGACCTAATAGAACAAAGAAAAGGCGGACTTGAAATGCCCATTGATGATATTGTAAAAATAGAAGCAGATATAGTTGCCACACAAAATAAATTAAACTCACTTAATGAATTTGTAGCAGCTCAACCAAAAGCAATAACTCCTTTACAGGATTTATATGATGCATCACAAAGATCATTCTCCGCAGTTTTAGCTGAGGAAGAAACAATTTTTGAAGGGCTAAAAAATGCAGAAGGAGCAAGAGTTTCTAGTGAATTTGTGCCCGCAAAAATAATAGCAGAAGAAAACGCAAAAAAAATATTATTTGATGCAGAAAGTGCTTTGAAAACAGCAACAAAAGAAGTAGCAACAGTTGCAGCAGAAGTAAAAGCCGCACAAAAAGCAGTAACAGCAGCAGAAGCAATAAGAACAAATGCACTTGCAAATGAAAAAAGTTTACTATCTGTGAAAGAATTCTTAAAAACTCCCACTCAAATAAATGAGGCCTTAACTAGGGTGTCAAACAATGTTGATGAATTGGATGATTTAGTAAGAAGAGCTAGAGGGGGAGTAAATGCTGAAACAAAAGCTGGTTTAGAATCAGCAATAAGGCAAAAAGCTATAACAATAAATAAAGAATATGCAGCAATATCTCAATCATTAAGTTCTGAAGCACCAGCAAAATGGAAGTTCTGGGCTACTAATCAACAAAAAAAGATAATAAAAGCTTACAATAAATTGGGACTTGCGGGTGCTGAAACAGATACCGCATTTGGAAAAAAATTAGTATCAAAATGGACTTATAATAGAAAGTCTGATGCTCTAAAGAATGCAATAGATAATAGATTAACACCTCCAACAACTGCAGCAGAAGCAGCAGTGGAAACCAAGGCTGTTGAAAATGCAGGAAAAGAAGCAGCAGCAACAAAAGTAAAAGCTACTAAACCTGTGGCCGCAACAGAACCCCCTAAAGTAACTCCTCCTCCAGAAGTAGGAGCAACAGCAGGAGGAACAGTTGGAGAAGAAGCAAAAACAGTAATAACAAAAACAGGAACAAGTAAATTTGGAAACTTTATGAAAGGTATGGCAGTTGGAATTATAGGAGGTACCGCTGGTACAATCGCATTTTATGCTATGCTTGATTATGAACTGTCCAGTTCAAAATTAAATTTGATAACTATTGATGTTACTGCTCCAAGGCAGATATACAATTATAGTTCATATGTTGGATCGGTAAATCCTTTATTTAATACATCGAGAGATCTGAATATTTTTGAGGGTTCAGATGGAAATGAGCTTGATAATTGTAGTGTTCTTGGGCAGTCAAAAGGATTCCAGGAAGTCCAGGGAACAAAAACAGGAATAGGTGGGAGTGGGACAGTAGGTTCTGAGCCTTCTGCATATGACTCATTAATAATAAAGGCGGCAAACAGCGCAGGAATAGAACCTGAATTATTGAAAGCAATATTAAAATCTGAGTCTGGTTTTAACACAAATTCAATTTCTGGATCTGGCTGTTCTGGATTAGGGCAGATTTGTAGAACAAGCGCAAATATAGAATATATAAAAGTGCAATGTTCTCAAAGCAAAACAGATGGTCCAAAAAAGTGTGATGTTACCACCTGTAAGAGTAGCGGGAGTTATGTTTGGTGTGATGCCTGTACTTCGGATGGTCCTAATTGTGTTGCAGATGATAGATTTGATCCTGAAAAGAATCTTATGGCCTCAGCTTTAATAGTGAAATCAAAAGCTAATTCAGTAGGAGACTGTGGAAAAGATAAAATAAAAGCCTGGGTTGCGGCTTATAACATGGGTCAAAAATGGGTTAATCAGGCAGTTGTTATGAATGGTGGAAATTGTGATGATTGGGCTAATGAGGTTTGGTATAAACTAAAAGAAATAACTGATACAAACCCAGACTTAACCTATGAAAAAATAGCTAATAAAAAAGGTGATTATACTAATACAAGTAGTGATTATGTTGCAAAAATTTATGATCAATATTTAGCATATAAAAATAATGGCCTTTCTGGTGGACAAAGTACTAACTCTAGTACAGGGTCAGGTGTAGGTACAGGAACAAGTATAGCAAATAATGCTAAGCCTTTGGAAAACTGTAGTGAAATAATGTTAGTAGGGGATTCCTTGACCGTTGGATATTCTCCCATATTTAATAGTAAATTTTGTGAAGGAGTAACTATTTGTGCTGTGGGTGGAAAACAAACTGATTGGATGTTCCAGACTTGTTTTACAGATGCAAAATTAGCAAATATAAAATATGTTGTAATTATGGGTGGAATAAATGATTTATCAGCTAATAAGGCAGCAAGTACAATTCGGAATAATTTAACTCAAATGTATTCTAAAGCAAAATCTAAAGGGATACCTGTTATTGCAATAACTTTACTTCCTTGGAAAGGATATAGAACTTGGACAGAAGCAAAACAAACAACTCAAGAAGGAATAAACAATTGGATAAAATCTTCACCGCTTGTTAGTTCTGTTTTAGATGGTTATGCTCTGTTTGATAATGGCTCTGATGAAATAATAGCTGAATATAATTCAGGAAAACTTCATCTGACTAATTCAGGGTATGAAGTTTTGGCTAATGCAGTATTAGCAAAGTTTATGGAACTAAGTTCAGCTTCTGGGCAAACATCTGCTGGTGCTGGTACAACACCTCCCCCTGCAACTCCGCCTCCTGCACAAAAACCAGCTGATCCGCTAAGCACAGCAAAAGAATTACTTTCAAGTAATGGCTTTGATCCTGCTCTTTTACCTGCGGATAACTATATTGGCTCTGTAATTGTAAATGGGAATCAAATTACTGCTAATTTAACTGGTCAGATGTGTTCTAAGGTTGATGGTTTAACTGGTACTTTAGTTGCTGGTTATGATTCAGCACATAAAATCTGTTTTTCAGTAACTCCTGGGCAAATAAATCCTTGTAGTGGAAATGAAATATATGGACTAAAAGGGGATGCAGGTTTTATTACAGCTAAGATAACCCAGATAGTTAAATCTGGCACTTCTTATACAATAAAAACAACTATACAGGACCAAGTTGTTGCTCAGAATAAGCTTGCGGGAATAGCATATGCTCCTTGCTAATAAACTTAAATAAAATATGCAAAATATAATTTGTGTAAGAAGCAAAAAATACTCTATTGAGGTATTAATATGAGTCCGCCATTGAAAAGACCAGTGCATTTTATGCCACCCCACAAAAGAGTTAAAGTGACAACAAAAAACCATTTTAATATATTATGTCGGAACTCGTTCTGATATAAAAATTCCAAATATACTAACCTTTAAAATACTTTTGCATAGTTAATTATTTAGGGCACATTTTTCACATTTATATTTATAATTTTCCACCTGGGGGTATATTTTTGCCGAATATAGACATTCTTAATCATATTTTAGTACCTAAGTTTGAAATAATGAAAGACGAAGAACTAAAACTTTTTTTTAAAGAAAGGGGAATAAGTAGAACTGAACTTCCCACAATGAAAGCAATAGACCCTGTTGTACCTCTTATTAATGCAAAATCTGGTGATGTTGTAAAGATCACTCGAAAATCAAATTTTGGTGGAATTTGCTATTACTATAGGGTTGTGGAGTGATATTTATGACATATTGGCCGCTTGTAGAA
>Ga0268276_1004392_pt1 | contig 9975 bp, 14 predicted proteins | sample saktaG_4_FD_190145 | JGI IMG/M metagenome (GOLD analysis project Ga0268276, IMG submission 190145) | Saline water microbial communities from Sakinaw Lake, British Columbia, Canada - sak_2010_1_5_45m | ecosystem: Environmental > Aquatic > Non-marine Saline and Alkaline > Saline ...
TAACTAAAATTGATCAGCAAGAAATAATCGCTCGGGGAGGAACTGGTGGAAGAGGTAACTTCCATTTTCGTTCTTCAACTAATACAACTCCAAAGCAATTTGAACAAGGAAAGCCAGGAGAATCTTTTGAAATTCGTTTAGAATTAAAATTAATTGCTGATGTCGGATTTATTGGTTTACCTAATATTGGTAAATCAAGCTTACTTAATGAATTAACTAATGCTAAAAGTAAGGTGGCCAATTACCCTTTTACAACCCTAGAACCTAATTTAGGTGCTTATTATGATTTAATCCTTGCTGATCTCCCTGGTCTAATAGAAGGTGCTTCTGATAACAAAGGTCTTGGTATTAAGTTTTTACGTCATATAGAGCGAACAAAAACTCTTTTTCATCTTGTTGCTGCTGACTCAGCAGACCCTGTTTCGGATTATAAGAAGATTCGGGAAGAATTAAAGAAATATAACAAACTACTCCTAGAAAAGAAAGAATATCTTTTTATAAGTAAAAAAGACACTGTTTCCAAAGATGTTATTGATGAAATAACAAAGAAGCTTAAAAAGCTAAATAAAGATATAATACAAATTTCTATCTTTGATTGGGATAGCATAGAACTCGTTAAGAAAATACTTAATAATTTAATTTTAGAAAAGAAACAATAAATTTCTTGATAAAATTTTCTAAAAAGGTTAAGGTGTAAAAAACGTAACGTTCTTTGAAAACTATATATTGGAGATATGCTATGAAAACGATTAGAATTATTATACCGGCTTTCCCAGAGATAAACATTTTTACTAGGCAAGCAAAGAAGACTACCGCTTTAGGACCTATTATTATAGCTACTGTGATAAATAAGCTAATGGGTTTTAGAGTAGAAGTGATTGATGAAAATAACTACAGAGGAGAAAGAGGTGGAGATGATTTACCAGACCACTCAGTTTTACAAAAGAATGATCCGGCTGTAGTTGTTGGGTTTTACTGCGGGCTTACAAGCACAATGGAGCGAGTTTGGAAACTAGCTGAGTTTTACAAACAACAAGGAGTTCATACTATTGCTGGCGCTTGGCACGCTCATTACTGCCCAGAAGAAACGTTGAACAACAACATTGATGTTGTTATTCATGGAGATGCAGAGCTAGTTGTTAATAGAGTAATTAGTGCCTTAGTTAGTGGATGTTCCTTGGAAGAAATCCCTGGTGTTTCCTTTAAAACAGATGAAGGAACCAAAAGAAATAAACCAGACATGCTTGAGGATAAAAACATAGATGATCTCCCCGATCTTAATTTTGGCCTTTTAAGGTTTGCCAAGATTAGAACCTATCCAATAGGTCGTATCAGGGGCTGTAGTATGGGTTGTGAGTTCTGTAGCGTTAAGGGAAAGCCAAGATATGCTTCGGCTGACTATTTATTCAATACGGTCAGATGGTTAGTAGAAACAAGAGGAGCTCGGCGTTTCTTTATTGTAGATGATCGGTCAGAAGAAGATCCAAAAGGAACGGCAGAGTTCTTTAAGAAGATAGCCGATACTTACGGAAATAAGCTATGCTTCTCGGTTCAGATAAGACTGGAAACAGCCAAAAACATCCCTCTTTTAGAGATTATGAAAAAAGGAGGAGTAAGGTATGTCTGTGTTGGTTATGAGTCTCCGATCGACGAAGACTTAAAAGCAATGAACAAAAGATATCTTTCTTCAGACATGATTGGGTGGACTAAGATCCTCCGTCGTTATTTCTGGGTTCACGGAATGTTTATTGTTGGATATCCTCCGAAAGAAGGGCAAATTTCTATTAAACCCAAAGAAATAGTTAAAATATATAAGTGGTTTATTAGAAAAGCTGGTATTGATAGTATCCAAGTTTTACTTCCGGTCCCGATAGTTGGAACTAAACTACGCGAAAGATTAGGGGATAGGGTTTTTCCTTTAGATCTTGTTCCTTGGCGCTTCTATGATGGAAACTATCCTTGTTTTAAGCCAGATAATATGACTCTAAAAGAACTCCAATGGATTGGTGTAAAATTGATGAAAGGTTTTTATCGAAGAAGAAGCATAATTAGAATTGGTCTCAGGACTATTGTCTTTCCTTTGGACTTTTTTATTAGAGGATGGGGTATCTGGCGTAAGGGCTGGGAAAGAGACATAATTAACTTCTCTGGTCATATTCTTGTCAGAAAATGGCTCAAGAAACAAGAATCCAAAAGGTTTATTGATAAACTAGAAAAATAGAAACAACAGCCAGGTTAATACCTGGCTTTTTAAATTGAAATAAAATATATTTTCAATTGTAGTAATTATAAAGGAGATAATTAATATGAAGAAAAGAATATTTTATATAATTTCAATTTCAGCTTCTTTAGTAATATTGGTTTTCTCTAATGGTGATATATTACTTGTTTTTGCCGAAGCTAATAGAAGTGAGAGTGGGTTGATTCTAAAGGGAGGAAGTGATTTTAATCTAGGTAGTATTAATAAATTTTCTTCTGAGAGCTATGGAAGAGAGCCCGCTGGAATCATCAACTCATTCCATTTTGCTTCCATAATTATCCTTCTTCTGCTTGTTATTCTCGGGACTAATGAGCTTATTAAAGAATTATCGATAGGTGCTATAACAATCCGTGGTCCGCCTCTGATGTCCTAAAAACAGACTTATTTGAATAAAGCTACGACTAAAATACGAAGGTTTAACCTTCGTATTTTATTGTTAGGGAATAGTTTTTTATCTTTGAAGAAAGGTGGTATAATGAACTAAGATAAATTAATTTTAATATTATGAATTATAAACGTTTAATTACTTCTCTTGCCTTACCACAATTAGCTGGGTTGATTGGTTCTTTCTTTACTGTTTCAGCTATATCAACTTGGTATGCTGGCTTACAAAAACCAAGCTTCAGTCCGCCCAATTGGCTCTTTGGCCCAACCTGGATTACACTTTATATTCTAATGGGTATAAGTGTCTATTTAGTCTGGTCCACCTACGCTAAAGCTTCGGCAGGACAAAGCAAAGAAAATAAAATAGCTTTTTGGTTGTTTTGGGTGCATCTGTTTTTTAATGCTCTTTGGTCTGTAATCTTTTTTGGTCTTCAAAGTCCAGGACTAGCTTTTATAAACATTATAATTATTTGGGTTTTAATTATTGTTTTAATGGTAAAGTTCTGGAGAATAAATAAATGGTCAACTTATTTATTGATCCCTTATTTCCTTTGGGTAAGTTTTGCTGCTTGTTTAAATTTTATGATTTTGGTGTTAAATTAAAATAATATTATAAATATGGTTCCTCAAAAAATTTTCTTAACAAAAGGAGTTGGAGTCCATAAAGATAAGCTTGCTAGTTTTGAATTAGCTCTGAGAGAAGCTGGAATAGAAAAATGCAATATAGTTTGCGTTTCTTCTATTTTTCCTCCGAATTGTAAAGTGGTTTCTAAGGAGGAGGGAATTAAAATGTTGAAGCCTGGTGGGATAACTTATTGTGTTATGGCTAGGAACGAAAGTAATGAGCCGAATAGATTAGTTGCTGCATCAATTGGATTGGCTATTCCTAAGAATAATGATCAATATGGCTATCTTTCAGAACATCATGCTTTTGGAGAGAAAGGAGAAAAAACAGGAGAATACGCAGAAGATTTAGCTGCTACAATGCTGGCGACAACTTTGGGCATAGAGTTTAATTCTGATACTGCTTGGGAAGAAAGAGAACAAGTTTATAAAGCATCGGGGCATATCTTTAAAACCACGAACATAACTCAATCTTCCGAATGTAATAAGAATGGACTCTGGACAACGGTAGTTGCAGTCGCTGTTTTTATAGAATAAATTTGACATATCATTTTAAAAAAGGTAGAAAGATGCAATGAATAAAGATAATAGTTCTTTTGTTTTAAAAGGAGAAAGATATGTCTTCTAGTATGGATCGTAGAACCTCTGCTCAGAAAGCTTTTGACGAGAAATGGAAAGAGTTAAATGAAGAGGGAAGGTGTGGCCGATGCCAAGAAAAGTTTACAGAAAGTAATCCAGATTCCGGTGGAGGTATGTGTCAAAAATGCTGGCCTGAGCCCCATTAGTCGCTTATCAAATAAGCGACTTTTTATTAAGGGTCTTGACAGAGTTTTGTTATGGGTATATACTCATAATAAAGGTCGGGTTATTAGTAAATAACATTAAAAAATATGCCAAGATTAAATAGAACAGGCCCTATGGGTCAAGGTGCTTTAACAGGCAGGGGCATGGGTCCTTGTGGAGGTGGAATGGGTTATGGAAGGGGATTAGGTAGAGGTTATGGATATAGAAGGTCTTATTCTCCAAAAGAAGAATCAGAGATTCTAAAAGATGAAACAGAAATTTTAGAGCAAGAATTAAAAGCTATTAAATCTCGTTTAGCCGAACTTAAGAGTCAAAAATAAATTAAAACAATTAAATATTATGAAAATAGCAGTGAGTTCAATGGGTAAAAACATTGAAAGTAATGCTTCTGATATCTTTGGAAGATGTCCTTATTTTATTATCGTTGAAATTGAAGATAATGAAATTAAAAAAATAGAAGCGATTGAAAATAAGAATATAAATCAAATGGGTGGAGCTGGAATTTCAATTGCTAAATTAATAGCAGAAAAAGATGTTGAAACAGTAATTACGGGCAATATTGGGCCAAGAGCTTTAGATGTATTAAATCAGTTTAAGATTAAGATTTATTCTGGAAATGGTATGATAAAAGAAGTTATACAAGAATTTATAAATGGAAAACTTAAAGAAATAAAGAAATGAAAATAGTTATTCCAACAAATGCTAAAGAGGGATTAAATGACAAAATAGCTGAACATTTTGGTCGTTGTTTAACTTATACTTTTCTTAATGAAAAAGGGGAAGTAATAGAAATTATAAACAATACTAGTGAGCATATGGGAGGCACAGGACTTCCACCAGCGTTGATGAAAGAACATGGAGCAGATATCCTCTTGTGTAAGGGTCTTGGTCCAAGAGCAATTGATTTATGTAAGGAACTAGGAATCGATGTCTATGTCTATCAAACAGAAACAGTAAAAGATATTTTTGAATTCTGGCAGAATAAAAAACTCAAAAAAGCAGGCACAAAAGATGCTTGCGAACAACATAAAATATGAAAATTGCAGTTACTGGTGGAAAGGGGGGTACGGGCAAGTCATTAGTTGCTACTTCTCTAGCGGTTGAATTCGCTAGAGACAAGAAGACAATACTTGCAGATCTTGATGTAGAATGTCCCAATGACCATCTTCTTCTTTCTATCAAAAGAAAACAGGCTAATAAAATATATCAGCCGATACCAAAATGGGATTTTGATAAATGTACTAAATGTGGTAAATGTGCTTCTGTTTGTAAGCAGAATGCTATTGTTTTTGTTAACGGTAAATACCCAGCTTTTGTAAAAGATATTTGTATTGGTTGCAAAGCTTGCATTGTTGCTTGTCCTCAGAATGCTATTTCCGAAACTAAAAAGGAAATCGGCACAATTTATAAAGGAAAGAATTATAATGTAGATTTAATTTCAGGCGAGCTTAAATTAGGCGAATTAGCTTCTGGAGAGGTTGTAGCCGAAGTCAGAAAATATGTTGAAAACATAAGTCAGAAAACAAAAGCAGAAATGCTTTTAATAGATTCTGCAGCTGGAATCGGTTGTCCGGTTATTGCTTCCTTGGTCGGAACTGATTATATCGTGGCTGTAACTGAACCAACCCCCTCTGCTTTGCATGATTTAAAGAGGGTTTTATATCTTGCTGATCATTTTCAGATAAAACACGGGATTGTTATTAATAAGTATAATTTATCAAAAGAATTCTGCTTAAGAATAGAAAGATTTGCTAAAATGAATAATATTATGATTATTGGTAAAATTCCTTACAAAAAAGATTTTCTTGATTCAGCAATAAAAATGAAACCAGTGGTTAAAATAGATCCAAAATATAGAAAATTATTTAAAGAAATTATTAATAAAATAGAAATATAATGAAAGAAAAAATTGCAGGTATTTCAATATTAGCAAATGTCTTTTTAGCTGTTGGTAAACTAGCGGTCGGTTTTTTAGTTGGTTCTTCGGCTATTTTTGCTGAAGGGTTACATTCAGGAATGGATATATTTTCTTCTACAATAAGTTTTATTGGAATTAAAATAGCTAAAAAACCAATGGATAAAAAACATCCTTACGGTCATTATAAATTTGAAGTTTTAGCTGGATTGATAATAACTGTAATTTTATTTTTAACAGGTGGTTTTATTATATTTGAATCAATTCGTGAATTTAGCAATCCTTCTTCTCCTAGTGTTGGATATTTAGCGCTAGGTGTGATGTTAGTATCAGCTGTAATTAACGAAGTGATGGCAAGAGCGAAAATTAAATATGGAAAAAAAGAGAATTCTGTTTCTTTATTGTCTGATGGAGTTCATTCTAGAGTAGATGTCTATGCTTCATTGGCAGTTTTTATAGGACTATTTTTAACTAAATATTGGATTTATGCTGATTCAATATTAGCTTTATTAATTGGTCTATATATTATTAAAGAATCTTTTTCGTTAGGCAAGGAGGCAGCTGATTCATTGCTTGATGTTTCAGCTGGTAAAGAAATAGAGGATGAAATAAGATCGATTGCTAAGATACAAAATATTGAAATAAGTTCTTTAAAAACACAGAAAAAGGGTTCTATCTTAACTGCTAACTTGGAAATAAAGTTGCCTAATGATTTAAAAGTAGATGAAGCAACTAAAATTTCCAACAACTTAAGAGAAAGACTTATGACAAAAATTGATCAATTACAATATGTTGCTATTCAAATTATAAGTCATGAGATAGAAACTGGTTTCTATAAACCAGAATTTGGGAAAAGTTTTGGTTGGCAGAGAAAAAGCCGTTTTAAAGATAAAATAGAAGAAGCAACTGGAAAGGGGCCAGAAGGTTATTGTGTTTGTAAGAATTGTGATTATAAAATACTTCATAAAAGAGGAGTTCCTTGTTCCACATTAAAATGTCCAAATTGTAAAATAAACTTAGAAAGAAAATAACATGCCTAGACCAAGATTATGTAGAAGAATTAGGTTTAATCCTAATGTAACCTACTTTAAACCTCAAGGGGTACCAATGAGACAGCTAGAGATTATTGAATTAACTACCGAAGAAGTAGAAGCTTTAAGATTAAAAAATATAGAAGAATTAGATCAGAACGACTGTGCCAAGAAGATGAAAACATCTCAAAGCACTTTTCAGAGAATTTTAGCATCTGGCTATAAGAAAATGACTAAAGCCTTAATAGATGGTAAAGCTATAAAAATAGTCAAAAACAGTTGACATCTTATCCTATCTATGATAGAATGGTAGTAATCATTCCAGAGCTGTAAAAGAAACAGAGTCGAGTTTAATTCTATAGTATTCTGTACTGATTTTAATAAAAATAATACAATACAAAAATGCAAGAAGGTAAAATCGCACGTATTACTGACAGAGGTTTTGGATTCATTTCTCGTGACGGTGAAGAAAAAGATATTTTCTTTCACTCAAACGAATTGAAAAATGTTCAATTCAACGACCTTAAAGAAGGTGATAGTGTTACATTTGAAGTAGAAGAAAGTCCTAAAGGACTTAACGCTACTAACGTTAACAAAGTGTAATTATTTAAACAAAAAGCCCCGTTTAACGGGGTTTTTTGTTTGTACTGAATTATTTTTGAGCTCTCTTTTCTCGCCAACAATCCTTACAATGAATTGGTTTATCTCCCGATGGTTCAAAAGGAAGTTCTGTTATTTCTTTTCCACATTCACTACATTTCCAATTTCCTTGGACCATTTGCCTTGGAGCAAAGTTTCCTCTTTGAGGCCTGTTCTTACTCCAACACTCCTTACAATGAAGTGGTCTGTCTCCAGATGGTTCAAAAGGAAGTTCTGTTATTTCTCCTCCGCAATCACTACATTTCCAATTTCCTTGGAACTTTTGTTTAGGAGGAAAATCTCTATTTGATTCCATATTTTTTGTTTGATTAAAAAAAGCGACCTTTTAACTTCTAAATCGCTCTTTTAAAAATAACCGACTTATAAGCTTGATTTAATTATAAATAATACAAAGAATAAATCAAGTTTCTGCTTTGCCATAAGCCTGGCTTATGCATTTACTGTTTTCTTTTATTAAATTTTATAGTATAAATTAAGTATGTCATTATCTATAGGAATAGTTGGTTTGCCCAATGTTGGTAAATCAACATTATTTCAAGCTATAACTAAAAAACAGATTGATAGAGAGAATTATCCTTTTTGCACCATTGATCCAAACATTGGTGTCGTTGTTGTTCCTGATGAAAGGGTTGATAAACTAGCTGAATTAACTAAATCAGCTAAAAAGATTTATACAACAATAGAATTTGTTGATATTGCTGGATTAGTAAAGGGAGCTAGCAAGGGAGAAGGATTGGGCAATAAGTTTTTAGCTAATATTAGAGAAGTAGATACGGTTGTTTATGTTCTACGTTGTTTTGAAAATGAAAAAATAGTTAACACTCAATCATCCATAGATCCTTTAAGGGATAAAGAGATATTAGAGACTGAGATGATAATAAAGGATTTAGAGACAGTAGAAAAGAGATTAATTGGACTAGAAAGATTAATTAGAGCTCAAGATAAGGAATCTTTAAAAGAAGCAAAGATATTAGAGAAGGCTAAAGAATATCTTGAAGCTGGGGATTATTTAGCTGATAAAGACTGGAACGATGAAGAAAAGAAGGCTTTGAATAGTTATCAGCTCTTAACTATTAAACCTCGTTTATTTCTATTAAATGGTAAGCAAGAAGAAATAAATAAAGACGTTTTAGCTAGTTTTAATAATTATTTAATACTTGATATTTTGACTGAGTTTGATTCAGCTAGTTTGAGCGTTGAAGAAAGAAAAGAGTTTAATTTACCCATAGAACTTAAATTAGATGAATTAATCAAGAAGTCATATCAATTATTAGATTTAATAACTTTCCTAACAACAGGGCCTGATGAGACTCGGGCTTGGACTCTTAAGAAAGGAAGCTTAGCTCCTCAAGCTGGTGGAGTAATTCATACTGATTTTGAGAAACAATTTATTAAAGCAGAAGTTATTAATTGGGAAAGGCTTATTGAAGCAGGAGGATTAGGTAAAGCAAGAGAGAAAGGATTAATCAGAACAGAGGGGAAGGAATATATTGTCCAAGACGGAGATGTCATAGAAATAAAGAGTAGTGCTTAATAGTTGATAGGCTTTTTGCGAAAAACTAAGCTTATCATGAATTAATAGTTGATGAAAAAAAATAACGAAATAATTTTAATGGGATATATTAAAAAAATAAAGTTATTAACATATTGACAATCATTTTTAATGAGCGATAATTAAGTAATAAAGGAGTTTTGTGGGGTAGTCGACTTCAACATTCCTTTTAAAAATAAAACGAGTTAGTACTCGTCTAGACTAATGCCAAAGAAAAAAGCAGCTAAGAAAAAAGTAGTCAAGAAAAAAACAGCCAAGAAAAAGAAAAAGAAATAGGCTATAAGCCGTCAACGAATTGACGGCTTTTCATTTAATTAGGAAACACTAAAATCGCTTTTTAAACGGTTTTTTTTGTTATAGTGAAACATCTGGGGGTTAGCTTGAGAGAGCTATTAGTTCTCTTTTAATTAAGGCGTTTTTCTGCTAGAATCTATTTGTAAAAGGTTTTATTAAAAATATTAACTTAAGTTTCGTAAAATAGATTCTTCAACTATAGTTTTATGACTAATATTATTTCAAAATTCATTCAAAGTATAGTCCCTTGGCTTCTTAACCATGGCATCAAGATAATTGCTATTATCTTCCTTGCTTATCTTATTTCTCGATTTGGCGTAATATTTATCGAGAGATTTATAAGGAAAATAATCATTTCAGATCGTTTTTCATCAAAAGAAGCAGAAAAGAAGAGAGAAGATACTCTTATTCAGATTTTTGCTGGATCGTTTAGAATATTAATCGGAATTGT
>Ga0268276_1004393_pt1 | contig 9966 bp, 7 predicted proteins | sample saktaG_4_FD_190145 | JGI IMG/M metagenome (GOLD analysis project Ga0268276, IMG submission 190145) | Saline water microbial communities from Sakinaw Lake, British Columbia, Canada - sak_2010_1_5_45m | ecosystem: Environmental > Aquatic > Non-marine Saline and Alkaline > Saline ...
GGTCTCTACCGCTCCTTCCTCCTCGCAACTTAAAACCACTATCATCTGGTCTTTGGGCCAATCAGACGCAGATAAAGAATTAAAACTCTCCCTGACGATTTCCAAAGGCTCCTTATACATAGGCAAAACGACCAACTGATAAATATCCCTCCAATTTTTACTCTTCAACTGACTAAGCTTCTCTATCCAATCTATTTTTTCATTCATCTTCATCCGTTTATAGGAGGCCTGAAGATGGAAAGAAAAATAAACAGCCCGGAACATCCAATAAATGACGAAACAAATTATAAAAAAAGACATCCACACAGGCTTCAGCCAGGACAACAAAATAGCAAGAAATATCGTCAGCCAGCTTAAAGCTCCTGGAAACATTTCAAAAATCCGGTAGATTATTCTTTCTCTCGGATTTTTTAGGTCTGCTGCACGATTAATTTTTAGATAATATGGGATTTCTGACATAATCAAAATCAAAAAAGATTTTTGGCTTCTTCCCAGATCTCCGGCCTGTTCTGTTTTTCTTTCATCCAATACATCCACTCCCCTCCCCACAAATAGAATTCGCCAAGGCCTGTCTTTTTGGCAAATTCAATATTCCTCTTAAACTGTCCTATATCCATGGTTTTTTCCTGTTCTGGGAGTTCACAATCATATAAAAGGGTCGGGCACCAAGGCTCTGTCTGCAATTCTACACAAATCACTTTTTTACCGAAAAACCTGTTAACAATATTTGCTTTCTGCCAGTAGAATTTGGGCGGATAGGGATATTTAAAATAAAACCCGAAATCTTTCACTGATTGAGGCAAAAACGGCATTCTTACTTTTACCCAGGAAAAACTGACCCAAACTTCCTTATACATGGTTGTGCCGACAATATCTCCCAGCTTTGCCGCCTGAATCCAGAAAGACCCCTCTCCGCTATCAGATACTAACACGGACCTTTTAAAGGAATCAAGCGATTTTATCAAAGTTATCTCTTCCTCCAAAAAATTCTTATCAACCCACGGGCATTCCCCAAAAGGGAAAAACGGTTCATTTTCTGCCTGCCAAGCCCAAATGACATCATTCTCCTGATACCTAAGGATTGTATTCTCTATCATTTTAAGGATCGCCTCTTGTTGCTCTTTTTTTGACAAGCCCTTCGCCCAATCAGGGATGTGGCACTCCGGCCAACGGCTAGTTTTCATGCCAACCAGCAAAAGGATCTTGGCATTTTTTTCTCCGGCCTTCTGAACTTGCCAGTCTAAGTCATCGAAAGAATATTTGTCTTTTTCAGGTTCAATCAAATCCCAGTGAACCGCTAACTTCAGTCTTTTGACCCCTAAATCTTCTAACAGGGCTGAATAATTTTCTTTCCAGTCCAGGCCCATATTCGTAGAATGCTTTTGGGAAAAATTAACCCCGAAAGTAATTTCTTCGGCTTTAGGCGGCTGGCCGACGAAAAAAAATATAAAAACGGCTATCCCGAGAAAAAAAACGACAACAGATAGAAATAATATAACTTTTTTCATATGATTAATAGAAACAATCCGCCACCAATTAATAATATGGCGACCGCTTTTTGCAACAAAGTTTTTCTATCTATTTCCTCTTTTATTATCTGGGGGAGTTTTAAAGACAAGAAAATAGTAATGATTAATAAAAAAACGTATTGTACTCCCTGCAGGGCATTGATTATTGAGACATAAGCTAAAGGAGCCAGCGCAATAGCCCAGTTCTGTAATAATCCTCCTCCGGCTCCGGCAATCTGGTTTCCGATAAAGAGCCCTGCCGTTTTATTCTGAACCGCTATCTTCTTTTTGAAAACCTCTTTTTTCAAATCGGGGAACAATACGAAGAAAGACAAGGCCGCCAATACTCCGCCGATTTTTATCCAAACCAGGCCCGAGAGAAACGGCTGGCTTAAGTAAACATACTTTGCCAGAACGAATGACAAGGCATAGAAAAAAGATGAAATAAGGCAAAACTTCAAGCTCTTCGTGGTGATAAACTTTCCTTTTTCAAGCGTAATCAGAAAACTGCCGGATACCAGCAAAATAAAAGCTATAACGCCAGAGAGAGACAATGTTTCTTTTCCGAAAGAAAAGATATAGACGAGGAAAAAACTGAACAAAGGAACCAGCCCGCCTACCGCAGGGACCACTCTTGAGGCTTCGAAATCCTTTAAAGCCTTGAAAAACCAATAAAGACCAATAACAGAAGAAATTCCGGCCAGAAAACTCAGAATGATCTGAAAAATACCGGGAATTACAAAATTTATAAAAGGAATGAAGGGCAAAAGTAAAACCCCGGAAAGACCTATGAAAAAAGAATATAATACCGGATTAGGAATCTCTTTTGACAGAAGATATTTGTCAATTAAAAAAACCACTGCCAAAAGAAAATAAGCTGAAATTGTCACCAGAAGCCAGGTCATTTCAATACTATTTTTTCGATATTATAAGTTCCTTGAAACTATTTTTTCGATGTTATAAGTTCCTTGAAACTGTTTTCTCAACGTTATAAGTTCCTTGAAACTGTTTTCTCAACGTTATAAGTTCCTTGAAACTGTTTTCTCAATGTTATAAGTTCCTTGAAACTATTTTCTCAATGTTATAGGCCCCGAGCCTCTCACCCTCAATAAATCCTTCGAAAGCCGCTTCGGCCAGATATCCCTGACTCAACCAATCAAAAAGCCACTCATCAACATAATTCGGATCCCCTTGGGATATTCCAAAACCGGATTTCTCAAGCCATCTTTTGTTGAAGTCTTCCTGAGAACCGACCGGGGGGGCAATAATAATAGGCAATCCCAATGCGGAATAAAAAGAAAGCTCTGAGGGCTTTGTCCATAAAATATCCGTCTTCTTTAGCTTCTCGTTGAATCTCTGGAAATAGCTGTCAACGTCTTTTTCAAAAATTACCTCGACTCCCCCGCCTAAATTTAAATTCTTCAAATTTTTTGAAAAAAACTTTTTAACCTTTGATTTAATCCCGGCTGACAACAAAACCCTGACTTCATTATTCTTGATTCTTTTTTCCAATTTTCTGACTATCTTAATACCAATCTCCTTCTGAGCTCCCGCCCCTCCAACCGAAAACATTATCGTCAGAGGATGACTGGATTTTTCAGGCAAAGCTCCCAGTTTTTCATCAACTAACGTCCCGTATTTCTCCAAATACCTTTTCTTAGGGTCAAGATTCAAAAGTCTGTATTTAAAATCTTCTTTTAATATCTCCTCAGACTCTGATCCTATCAACTCCTTCGGCAAGGGATATCCTGTTAAAAAGATATTCTCCGGTTTCACGCCGTAAAGCTCAAGTCTCTCTGCCGATCTCTGAGTTGAAGCAAAATATTTTATCCTGCTTTTTGAAGGGTCGAGGGGTGCCCAGCCCCTGGATATATCTGCGTCACAGACGACACAAAATATTTCCCCGGGATAATCGAAATGCTCTGCCATAAAAGCAGGGACGGAGAAAGTAGAGACCAGAGGTAGCGGATTTTTTTTCAGCATTCCAATCAAATCCCTCCCCCAGCCGGCCCCGATAAAAGAGCATATCTGTTTCAACTGGGAAGTGGGCCTGGACAAATCCCTTCTCGGATAAAAACTGAAAATTTTCTGGAAGAAGTCGATGACAGAAAAGATAATGCCACCCATTAGAGGGACTCTTTTGAAAGTTGAGGCAAATTCATATACTCTTCTGCTTGTTTCCCAGACTCTTCTATCTTTCTTGGAAATGCCTTCGTAATCGTTAGCCTGAATAACCTTGCCCGAGAAAGCCATACCCTTTAAAGGATATGCAGTTCTCTGGTGGCCATAACCCATATTTACCGCAACTAACCATGCTTTTTGCATAACAAATTCATTATATCACGAAAGGATAAAAATAGGCTCTCACTACAAAAATTTAAGCTTTTTTATCTTTTCAATACGCCGAATAATAACAGATAGAAATAAATAGAAAAAGACTAGAAAAATCCAAGAAACATCTTCCACTCCAAAAGAAGCCCAGGAAATTTTGGAGAACCAGTTAATAACCTTTAGTATATATGTTAAACACAACCAAACGGGCCAAGATAAAATCCAGCCGAACCCCCAAAAGACCATTCCCGCAAAGCCCAAAATGAAAATAAGAATTGTAATTGGCGCCAGAAAGGGAACTATAAGAATATTGGTAAAAGGAGAAACCAAAGGAATATAGCCGAAGTTATATATTAAAATCGGCAAAGTAAAAGCCTGGGCGGACAAGGTTGTAGACAGAGTTGACCTCAGCGGAAAAAATCCCGGATTAGGAATCTTTTTTAAAAGGCCTTCTATTGTCGGCTGGAGATAGATCATGCCCAAAACCGCTAAAAAGGAAAGCTGAAAACCGATATCCAGCGTTAAAAGGAAGGGGTTTAGGAACAGCATTATGGATGCGGCAAAAACAACAGCCCTCAAAGAAGAAGAATTTCTGCCAAAATATTGCGCCAGCATAAAAATACCGGCCATTATCCCGGCCCTTACCCCCGAAGCCGGAGCGCCTATCATCAGGACATAAAACAAAAGTAAAGTCATGGAAAGATAAAACGCCTGCCGCCTCCACAAACCAAAGCTTAAGGCAAAAGACATAATAAGAGAGGCAATTATGGTGATATTCATTCCGGAAACAGCCGTAATGTGGCGGGTGCCGGTAAAATTGAATTTATCTTTCCATTCCTGAGGAATATTCTCCTCGTCCCCGAAGACCAACGCCTCCAAAAGCCCTTCCTGAGGCACAGACACAAAAGACTGGCAAATCTCCTTAAATCTATTTTTAAAAGATAAAAGTGCATTAATTACGGGACTCCCGATATTCTGGCCAATCACTTCAATTTTCGGGAAATTCATCATCGAATAAACACCATCTTTTTTGAGATAATCCTTGTAATTAAAATCTTCAAAGACGGGAGGAACTTCTAATTTTCCGGTTATTTTTAATTTATCCCCGTATTTAAATTCAGGATAACGCCAAGTGCTCACCAGAATCTTTCCTTGTACAGAAAAAGACTCTTTTTCTGTTGAAATTTTTTCTGCCTCGACTCTAAGCTTAATACTTTTTTCTTTGACGTCCGGCTCTTTATCAATTATGCCTATAATAGTTACATTCTCGCTTGAATCATTAAGTCTGCTTAAGTCACTATCCGCCATATTTAATTCAAACTGTTGGTGGCGAAACATTCCGAAGACAAGGAATAGGACGCAACAACCGAAAATTACTACTCTCTTATGCTTCCATAAAACAGAAATTAGAATTAAGGCTAAAATCAAAATGAAAAATCCCAGCATTAACGGCTGAGATGTTTCCAAAATAGAATCAAGGAATATACCGCCGACAAAAGATAAACAGAAAAAGAGAAAGGTTTTGGAGGCGGTCATCACCTTATCTGGCAAATTTCAAAAAATGGGGCTATTGTTTTTTGAACATCCAAAAGCCATTCTTGGGAATACGGTTTTATTTTGACAAAGGCGGGATCAATTGTTTTCTCAGCCCGGAAATTCTGCAGAAAATACTTTTTAGCCGGCGAAATCCAACGGACCATTTCCAGAATATCCCCTTTTTTATGGACAGTCGGAACTATCGTTGTCCTGAATTCAAAATCTATCTTACTGTTATTTAAAATTTTGATGCTTTCTTCAATGTCCTCAACCTTTACTTTCCCTCTAAAAACCTCCTTGTACCTGCCTTTTGGCACTTTTATATCCATGGCTACATAATCAATAAGTTTCTTTTTGATCAAATCTCCCAACATTTTAGGGTTGGACCCGTTAGTATCAAGCTTCACGAAATAGCCCATCCTTTTAATCTTTCTGATAAAATTGGGCAAATCTTTGTAAAGAGTCGGTTCTCCTCCGCACACAACCACCCCCTCTAAAAGCCCCTTTCTTTCTTTTAAAAATTTAAAAAACTCCTTTTCCGGAAGAACAGGATGATCTTTTATCTTTTCCGGCAAAACTATTTCCGAAGAATAGCACCAGGGACAGGAAAAATTACAGCCGACAACAAAAACAGTGGCCGCAATGCGGCCGGGGAAATCAATTAGAGTAGTTTTTTGAAGACCGCCAATCTTCATGCAACTTGTTTTAATTCCGTTTTTCTTATTTTAATTTTAAATTCCTTTCTGTCTTTAAATTCTTCCTGTTTTCCTGTGTTCCACTGGGACACCGGACGCAAATATCCAACTATTCTTGAATATACCTCGCAAGGCTGCTTGATAGCACAATGGGGACAAAAAAAATGTTCCCCTGCTATGTAGCCATGGCTGGGACAAATTGAAAAAGTGGGGGTGAAGGTTATATAAGGAAGATGATAGTTCTCAAAAATCTTTTTAGTCAAAGTTTTTACCGTTTGGATATCGTTTATCTTCTCTCCCAAGAATAAATGCAAAACCGTACCTCCGGAATAACGGGTTTGAATATCGTCCTGAAGCTTTAACGCCTCAAAAATATCATCGGTATAATTAACCGGCAACTGAGAACTGTTTGTATAATAAGGAACCTTTTTTGTCCCCGCACAGATTATCTCAGGATATTTCTCTTTATCCTTTTGGGCGAATCTGTAAGCAGTGGATTCTGCCGGAGTAGCTTCCAGATTATATATGTTGCCCGTATCTTTTTGGTATTTCACCAGTTTTTCCCTCATAAAGTCCAGCACTTCAATCGTGAAATTTCTACCTTTTTTAGCGCCGATATCGCCTCCAATAAAGTTCAATAAAGCCTCATTCATGCCGACCAATCCTATTGTCGCAAAGTGATTGGCGAAGTATCCGCCCCTGGCCTTTTTAGTATCCGACAAATAGAAACGAGCGTAGGGGTACAAGCCCTTTGAAATGAAATTTTCAATCGTCTTTCTTTTTATCTCCAAGCTTTCTTCGGCCAAATCCATGGCTTTGCCGAGCTTTTCAAAAAATTCTTTCTTGGTTTTGGAAAGATAGCCTATTCTCGGCATATTTATCGTTACCACACCTATACTTCCAGTTTTACTGCCTGAGCCGAAAAGCCCTCCTCCGCCTCGGTTATAAAGCTCTGTCAAATTAAGCCTTAAACGGCAGCACATACTCCTTACATCCTCCGGTTTCATGTCTGAATTAAGATAATTAGCGAAGTAATTAGTGCCGTATTTAGCCGAAGCTTCAAAGATGAGGTCGAAAGCAGGATCATCCCAGGGAAAATCCTTAGTGATATTGATTGTCGGAATCGGAAAATGAAAAGGCCTACCCGATTTGTCCCCTTCAAGCATCGTCTCGTAAAACGCCTTATTAAATATTTTCATCTCTTCTTCAAACTCTCCGTAAGTTTCTTTCTGCGGGACACCGCCAATAATCACTGGCTGTTTGGCAAAGACAGGAGAAGGTTTCAAATCCAGAGTAATATTCGAAAAAGGGCATTGAAAACCGACTCGGGTAGGAACGGCCATATTAAATAAAAATTCCTGCATGGCCTGCTTTACTTGTTGGTAGTTTAAATTGTCATAACGTATGAAAGGAGCAAGTAAGGTATCAAAATTGGAAAAAGCCACAGCCCCTGCTGTTTCTCCCTGAATAGTATACAAAAAATTTACTACCTGGCCTAAAACTGCTCTGAGATGTTTTGCCGGTTTGGTTTCAATCTTCCCGGTCACGCCACCAAAACCTTTTAATAATAAATCATACAAATCCCAGCCGGCGCAATAAGGCCCGAGAGTATCCAAATTATGTAGATGCAAATCTCCCGACTCGTTTGCCTCTCTGATTTCTTTTGGATAAACTTTATTCAACCAATACTTTTTAACGATGTAAGAAACTCCGTAATGGTTCATCCCCTGAAGAGAAAAAGCCATGTTCGCATTTTCTTGCACCTCCCAATCCAGTTTTTCTAGATACTGATCCACCCTGTCTACCGCTTCTTCAGAAAAAGTTACCGCCTCCCTGATTCTTCTTCTTTGCTCACGATACAAAATATATGCTTTAGCGGTTTCCACCAACCCTTCCATCACCAAAACTTCTTCAACTATGTCCTGCACCTGCTCAACCTGAGGAATTTCATCTTTCTTAAATCTTCTTCCCAAGATTTTAATGACTTTTTCAGAGACTCTTTTTGATTTTACGCCATCTCCCTGACCTACGGCAGTGATTGCTTTAAAAACGGCATTGGTAATTCTCTGTTGATCGAAGTCTACAATCGTTCCGTCCCTTTTTTGGATCTTTGTAATTTTGTTTTGCATCGTTTTTATAAAAAAATCTCTTGTTAGAAGAAGATATTAAGTCATTCTAACTTAACAAAAAAACCGGGTCAAACCCAGTCAAGTCGGCTTCAAAATTTAAGTTATCCACACCTCAAAAACCAGTGGCAACAAGAGTTACCTTTATCTCCCCCTCTCTTAATTTTTCATCCTGAACCGCTCCGAAAATAACTTTGGCGCTGGGGTTCACTTCCTGAGTGATGATTTTTCCGATCTCTTCAATTTCAGAAAGAGAAATATCCCTTCCGCCAGAAACACTAAACAAAACTCCCTTGGCTCCTTTGGGAGAAACGTCAAGAAGAGGAGAACTAAGCGCTGCTTTCGCCGCCAGCTCCGCTCTTTTTTCTCCCCGAGCCGAACTGATTCCAAAAATTGCCGTACCAGAATTTTTCATCACCGTTTTAATGTCGGCAAAGTTAACATTAATGATACCCGGCCTTATTATCAAATCAGAAATCCCGGAAACCGCTTCCCGTAAAATATCGTCGCAAGCCCAGAAAGCATTCAGAAGCGGAATTTTAGGATTTATTTTTTCCAGCAGCTTATCGTTTTCGATTATTATCAAAGTATCCACTTTTTCCTTAAGCTTTCTGATGCCTGATTCAGCTATCTTTCTGCGAAAAACTCCTTCGAAAGAAAAAGGTTTTGTCACTATGGCAACAGTCAAAGCTCCTGAGTTTTTAGCGATCCCGGCAACGACAGGGCCCGCTCCCGTTCCCGTACCTCCTCCTGCGCCATAAGCCACAAAAACCATATCCGCTCCTTTTAAAACTTCTGTAATTTCTGACTTGCTTTCTTCTGCCGATTTTTTTCCTATCTCAGGATTCATTCCTGCTCCAAGACCCTGAGTTATTTTCTTTCCAATCCGAAGCTTCACGTCTGCTTTAGATTTTACCAAATCCTGGGCATCGGTGTTTATGGCGATAAATTCAACGCCCTCAATGTCGCATTTTTTCATGCGAGAAACAGCATTAGAACCAGACCCTCCGACCCCAACAACTTTTATCTTTTTTGTCGATTTCATTTTTTTATGGAACAAAATTTTTGAAAAACCTTTTAAGAGAAACTCCTACTTTCAAATCAGGAAAAAGAGATCTCTGTTCCCCTTCCAAATCAGACCCTCCCAAAACCAAACCGCAAATAGTCGCCCAGGAAGGATCGTCTTTTAAGCCTGAGAATCCTTGTATTTTGCCAATCCTGCAGGGTAATTTTAATTCTTTTTTGGCCAATTCTACGATACCCGGTATTTTTGCCCCCCCTCCGGTTAAAACTATGCCTCCTGGCAAAAGCTTTTCTCGGGAAATCTTCTTCAATTCCTTATTAACCTCCTTGAAAATCTCAGAAACTCGCGGTTCAATAATGTCTGCCAGCTGTTTTTGAGAGAAAACCAAGGGCTCTTCCTCCCCAATATCTATCCTTTCTTTAACTTCTCTGCCCTTCTGGCATGTCCCATATTCAACTTTTATCCTCTCGGCCACCTCAATATCGGTTTTCAATCCAATAGCTATATCTTTGCTGATATTTTCTGAACCGATCGGTAAAACCGCCAAATGTGTCAATCCTTTTTCTTCAAAAACAGCCATCCCTGTGGTGCCAGCCCCGATATCTACTAAAACCACGCCTATCTCTTTTTGTTTCTCGGTTAAGCAAGCTCTTGAAGCGGCTATGGGGGAAGGAGTCATATCCGAAACGTGAGAAATATTAAAACCGGAATTCAAAACCGCCTGAGTTAAATTTTTTAAATAAGGA
>Ga0268276_1004394_pt1 | contig 9962 bp, 5 predicted proteins | sample saktaG_4_FD_190145 | JGI IMG/M metagenome (GOLD analysis project Ga0268276, IMG submission 190145) | Saline water microbial communities from Sakinaw Lake, British Columbia, Canada - sak_2010_1_5_45m | ecosystem: Environmental > Aquatic > Non-marine Saline and Alkaline > Saline ...
GATAATGGGATAAAACCGGCCCCTATTCTCATGAAAGCATTTTTTATATTTTCTTCCTGCTCAGCTGCATATTTCCTATATTTTTCACCTATTATCTTTGGGTTGATGAGCTGCTGCTTTTCTGAAAAAGTATCTTCCACCAAAACCCACATATCTGTATTGGGCAATGCCCTATCGCAGGGGTCCCTTACCATTATCCCTATTACATCAAATTTTCTTTTTATAACGCCCAATATTTTTTCCCAGTCTTTTTCCATCCCTATAAAGTCAGAGATTATTATCAAGGTAGAGCCATGCTTCAAATGAGCAAAGAGATACTCCAATGCAGCTCTTAACTTGTAGCCCCTGCCATAATTCCTTATATCTGTTAAACTCCTTAAAAGCAAATAAAACTGCTTGTTGTCTTTAAGGGGGAAGGATTTGTGCACTATTGTGTCTGACAACAATCCAAAACCAACAGCATCCCCTGCCTTTAAGACTGCAAAAGACAAAGAGGCTGCGACCTCTGCAGCATATTCATTTTTTAATTTTTGGGTTGTACCAAACAGCATTGACGAGCTAACATCAATGAGGATAAAAACGTTCAGTTCCCTTTCCTCTTCGAATTCCTTCATCAATGTTTTGCCTACCCTTAATGAAGCCTTCCAGTCTATCAGCCTAGCATCATCGCCTGCTGTGTAGTCCCGGTAGCCCTCAAATTCCAAGCCGCTACCCTTAAAAACGCTTTTATAGCTGCCTACAAAAGATGTGGTAACGCGCCTTCGTGTAGGTATCTCTAATTTTTTTATTGCCTGTGTCAGGCTTATCCTTAATTTTGCCATCTTTAGGGTACAGGCACTTTAGAAAGGATTTCTGTTATTATATCATCTGTATTAATTCCTTCCGCCTGCCCTTCGTAGTTTAGTAGAATTCTATGCCTCATTACCTCGTAAGCGCTATTTTTGACATCATGAGGCGTCACAAATTTGCTTGAATTTATGAAAGCCTCTGCCTTGGAAGCAATAAACAGGCCTATTGATGCCCTTGGCGAGCAGCCATATTCTATGTAATCCCCAAGCTTTACCTTATATTTATGGGGGTGCCTTGTAGCGTCTACTATGCTAACAATATATTCTTCTATATCCTTGCTTAAGAATACTTTTTTTGTTTCCTCCTGCATTTTAATTGTATCCTTTTGGCTTACAACAACCTTCAATTTAAACTCCTCAAACCCATGTATAGAGATGTTTGTTTTTAATATTTCCTTTTCTTCTTGAGCGGTTGGATAGCCCATGCTAATTTTAAACAGGAACCTGTCAAGCTGCGCTTCTGGCAAAGGGTATACGCCTGCTGATTCAATAGGGTTTTGGGTTGCTATAACCAAAAAAGGATTATCCAGCCTGAAAGTTTCTTTTCCTATGGTTACCTGCCTTTCCTGCATTGCCTCTAATAGGGCAGATTGCGTTTTTGGAGGGGCCCTGTTAATTTCATCCGCCAGAAAAAAATTAGAGAATATCGGCCCTTTTACAATATAGAATCCTCTTTTCTGATCATAGGCTGTTATTCCCAATATGTCACTAGGCAACAAGTCAACAGTAAACTGAACCCTTTTAAATTTACAGCCAATTACCGCTGCCAAAGACCTCATCAGCAATGTTTTTGCGATTCCCGGGACTCCTTCCAGGAGGATATTGCCATTACACAAAAGGGCTTTTAAGCAGCTATTTACTATATTTTCCTGCCCGATTAAGGCTTTTGCTAACTCTTTTTTGATATTCTCAATATCTTTTTGGTATTTTCCCGCTTTAACGCCCATTTTTTGCATATAAAACTGCCTTTATTAGTATAAATATGTTTATATCAACTAAACGGTGGTTACTAAAAATAAATCAGCCATACCTTACAAAAATGTAATCGATAAAGAACAACACAACAAACAATATTATTAATGCAAGATTTAGGCTTATAGGGATGTTAAGCTTTGCGGATGAAAGAATCCTGTTATAAGCGTCTACAAGGGATTGTTTTGTTTCTGCCCTGTAATAGGCGCCTTTTGTATTTTTTGCTATCTCTTTTAATAGCTGTTCGTTAAGCGTTGAAATCAATTCTGTACCTGGCAGGTGCGCGCCTTCAATTTGGCCTATACCTATTACATTGATGGTTATATGCTCCTTCTCTACTTCGGATATCAGCTTATACAATGCTTCATCTGACAGTATGTTCTCTCCTCCATCAGTTATGAGAAGAATGGATTTTGGCTTTTTTTCAATGCTTAAGATATTTATAGACGTTTTTAATGCAGAGCCTATTGATGTGCCTGAAATTGGGCTTATCTGAATGTTATCTATGCTTTTTATTGCTTCCTCTTTAGAAGATAACCCATGCTCAATGTAGGCATTGCCAGAGAAAGATAACACTGCTATTCTGCTTTTTTGAGGCATTTTCCCGATGAAATCCTTTATTGTCTCCTTAACAGCTTCCAACCTATTTGGAGGCACGTCATCTGCAAGCATGCTGCCGGAAGAATCAATTGCTATTATGAGTGATTGTTCTTCAACATTTCCCCTATAATAAAAAGTAGCGCCTGATATAATGAGAACAGCCACCAAATAGATTGCCGCTCTTAGCAAAAAAATAAGAAGATGTTTTCTTAGGTATAGGTAAAAGAAATTTGCCTTTTTAAAAAAAAGATCAAGCGAACGTAAACTTATGAATTTCTCTATATCTTTTTTTCCGTGCAGCAAGATAAGGAATGCGATGAGCGCAAAGAAAGGAAGCAGCAATAACAACCAAAGGTAGTGCGGATTTGCGAATGATATTTCCATAGTTTATTCTCTCCTCTTCCATTTTTTGAAGATTTTCAGTTTTTTTGCCTTTATAAAGTAAAACGACCATATGGATGCGATGAGGATTATCCCCATAGTAAACCATGGCCATGCATTTAACCATGGAGAGGGCTTTTCCTTTTTAGCCTCTTCTTTTTTAGCCAGTATAAACCTGCAGCTTCTTAACACCTCTTCAAGCATTTTGTCTGCCTTTTCGTATTCCTTGTTGTTAATTGCTTTTTTGGCATTAACAACAAGCTCGTTAAGCTCGAAGCATTCCGGATTGGCCTTTAGCATATCCATCACCATTTTTACTTTGGTGGTTATATTCTCCAAGGGATTTATCTGGATAATAATGGAATCATTTAATGAAGGAGCAGTAACTTTGGCATTGACAGTTATTGTATAAGGCAGCTCTTTGTCAAATGATGTTACAAACAAATTTATGGTTTTTTTGTCGCCTTTACCTATCTCGCTTATATAAGATGTGTCAAATTCAAAGGATACCCCTTCCTCTGTTGATTCTGCAGAAAGATAAATGTTTTTTAATGACTCCTGGATGTTGTTCTCAACTGTTATAGGGACCTTTACCTTGTTTACGCTTATTAAAGAAACAGGGCCTGGAACGAGAAGCCTTGGAAATTCGTATTCGGTGGTTGTCTTTGTTTTTGTAACTCTTGAAACGCCGCCACCCCCACCACCACCGACATTTATTATAGTTGTTGTTGGAGCCTCATCTTCTGCATCTGAAACTATTATGGTAATATTATTTGAGTAGGTAAGAGAATGGCTGTCATTAGCATAGAACCTAAAGTTTTCTGTGCCATACCAATCTGGAGTAAAGCTTAATCTTACAACATGGGTATTGCTGTCTATGCTCATATTTATGTTGCTTACGCTTGTATGATGGAAGGTGAGGTTATCATCAGAGTCAATCTCTTGGAAGTAATCGTCTAAATCAATCCAATTCTCGTATATATAATCCTCAAGCAATGCAGGGGTTGTAATCTCATAGTATATATCTACACTTTCTAAAACTGGGGTTTTTGTATTGTCTTTTGTTGAGAGCATAGCCATAAACTGAATGTATTGGTTGCCTGTTGAATTTACTGGGCTTACTGAACTGTTCGTGTAAAGGGCGCTCCATTCCGCAGATGAAAGGCCTGCTGATGTGGATGCTGTCCTTGTTTTCAGGGTTATGTTTGCGCCATCCTGGAGGTAGCGGCTCCATGTGATATTTGTAAAGTTTATTTTGTCAGCATCTGCACCTGTGTCTATAGAAGGAGAGGTGTATGTGCCGTTTACGTAAAACCCATCAACCATCCTTAATGTTACATTGCCGGACTGCGCCGTTATGTTTGTATTATTTAGAGTTCCCCCTAAAAAATCATCATAAGAGGTGTATGTTTTGGTTCCAAATATTACCGGCCTGTTAAGATTGGTTATGTTGATGCTCCAATAGAATGTGGTTGTGTTAAATCCGTCACTTACGCTTAATGTCAGGTTCTTTATTCCTGCAGATGTAAAGTTAAAATAGTAGGTTATGTTCTGGGTTGTGTTCAATAAGGTTCCATTTAAAATCCATTGATAAGTCAGGTTATCACCATCTGCATCTGAGCTGTTCTGCTTAAACTCCACATTAGTGTTTTCATAAATGTATATGGAGGTTCCATCAGGATAAAGCGCAGGGTTTACCCAATCATAAATTGTAAGATTAGACGTTCCATCCCCATAGGGATATATGTTATGGATTTGGGGGGGGTTGTTGGGGGTTGCATTTAGGGTTATATTATTGGAGTATGCTGTGAAATAGCCGTCGGTAGCAAAAAATTTTATGTATTCTATGCCTGACCATCCTGCAGCCGGATAAAAGCTAACGCTGGAGGTTGTCTGATTTATTACGATTAATATGCTGGAATTGCCTATCGCACCGTAAGTGAGATTGTCGCCATCTGCATCAGAGAAATAATCGCTCAATGTTAAATTGTTTGTCAGATTGCTGCTGCTACGCCATGTAATGTTGCTTATCGAGCCGCTAAAAACCGGGGGGGTGTCATTTGATATTATGAAATTCACTAGTTGAGAATCTATAACCCAAGAATCATTAACAGTTATGTTTACTGTATAATTTCCCATATGGTCTTCTGAAGGTGTAAAGTTTATTATGCCTGTTGCGAGGCTGATGTTTATAACTGTGCTATTTGCATAGAAGTATAATGTATCATTATCAGCGTCAAATGCGCTTATGCTTAAAGTAAATAATGAGCCAATTTTTAAAGCCTGATTGCTGATTTCCTGAAGAATAGGGCCATCATTTATGTTAGTGACATTTAAGGTTATATTGTTTGAGTAGGTTATATCATAACTGTCATTTGCGTAAAAGGCTATAATCTCAACACCGTACCAGTCATCCTCAACATAGAAGCTTACATTGCCTGTTGTTGCGTTAATAGACACATTAACACTCTTTGAAGAATTCACCGAATTAGTGACACCATAGCTGATATAACCATAAGTTAGGCTGTCTTTATTTGAGCCAGAACATTCACCCCTGTCAGAATCATTAAAATACCCTTCTAATGTTAGGTTATTGGTTAAATTGCTGCCTTCACTCCACGTCAAATTCTGTATTGTAGCATTATTTACAGGGGGCCTGTTTTTGTTTGTTACATCAACAATCCATGAGATGGATGTTGTATTCTTGTATGAGTCATTAACGACAAGAGTTACATTTTTTATGCCCTCATCACAAAATCCAGGAGCATATGACCAGGAAACATTATAAGAAGCAAAGGTATTGTTAAGGTACCATGTGTTGTTTAAATAATCGGCTCCTGGGTGGACTAAATCCGGGTCTGCTGTGGTGTTGTCAAAGGAGAATGTGAGGGTGCTATTCTCCTGCACTGAAGGCGTAGTGCTTGAAGGAGTGAATGAGGTAACGCTAGGAGGGTCGTTTACATTGGTGATATTAAAAAGAATGTCTACAACTGATGTTGCAAAAGTCTGGTCCTTTACAATGATTGATATATGGTAGTTTGAAATGTTTTTATTTGAGTCCAAGACGTCTGATTCTGAGGGGGTGAAATCTATTATTGCCCTTCTGTTGTTATCTGAATCATTAAATGCAGTCATACTAAATATGGGGAGTTTTGTTTCAGAATCATCAGAGAATATTAGGGGGTAATCTGAGGGGATGTCGGAATCTGTTGCATTAACAATATAAACAAAATTTGAATCCTCTAGCACTTCCAATTTCATGCCGTCGGTTAATTCATCAAAGGTTGGCGCTGCTCCGCAAGAAATTTCAGGGGAAAATGCAAAAAAGAGCAGCAGAACTATGCTAAATACAACTTTTTTATGTAAACTCATCTTCATTTTTTATCCCTGTTTTTCATTGAGTAAAACCTGAATAGGATTAGGTCTCCAATTATTATGGTGATGATAACAGACATCAATAGGGGGTATAGTTTATAAGAAGGCTCTGCTTCATTTACACCTAAGCTTGATACGACCATCCCTGTCACTCCTTTAATTGCTGTTTTAATTTCTGCTGCACTTACATTCATAAGCAAGCCATATTCTTTTCTTTTAGAACTGCAGATTACTTCCAGTTTTCCTGTGTAGCTGCCAGGAGGCATGATTGTTGAATTCCAGTAGGCAATAACCTCTTTTTTTTCCTGAGCGGCGATATTTAGAGGGGTGCTTTGGATGCCTGTTACATTAGAGCCGTTGCTATAATTTAATACTACCTCATAATACACATTTTCTACTGACTCATTGCCTATATTTTCTATAAGAACATTAAATTCTGCTATATCGCCTAATTTGAATTTGTTTACGGCAATAGAAAGCACATCAAGGGCGAAGCCAGAGGCCAGGTTAAAGGATTCGTTGGCATATGTTTCATTCAGGTTAGTTATATTAATGAGGGGGGTGATGTTCTGAACTTGTCCTGAGGCATTAATTACCATGCTGTTTGCATAGCTGGCTATTTCAGGCGTTTCATTTGCGTTTTGGCTTATGTTTGCTTCTGCAATTTCCTCTGTTAGCTCTTCCTGTTCTTGGCCCGTTATGTTAAATATAACATCCTGGAATGATGTCTTGTATCTGCTGTCCTTTACAATGAGGGTAACATGATGGACGCCTGCATTGCCTTCTGAGGGGGTGAAATCTATAATCCCATCAGAGCTTATATTAAACAGCTTAGTATCATCAGAAAACAGCAATTCCACTCCTTCAGAATCGTAAGCCTGCGCCCTATAAACAAAATGCTCTCCTGCTTGAATATTAAAGACAGGCATGCCCATTAAATTTGGCGGTGCGCCCTCCTGTACAGCATTTCGGTTAACGATAGCAAAGAAGCCAGTGGGGTTGCCAGCATAGAATGTGTTTAGGGTGATTAACGACAGGGTTAAGAGCAAAATAACCATGCCCACAGCAACTATTTTGGATTTTCTTTTTTCATTTCTTTCGCTGTTTTTCCTGAATAATTCAGCCTCATTGCCTATTCTTCTTAAATAATTCTCAACTTCTTTTTTCTCACTTTCTTTGAGCAGACTATAGATTTTTTCAGCATGAGCAAGCATTTTTCCTGCCTTTTCTGTTTGATGCGCTTCTAGCATGCACAATGATTTTGAGAGGGCTATGTAGAATTCTTCTGATTTGCTTTCATATTTTCCTTTTTCTTCTATACTTTTTCCTTTTTTTGCTGTACCAAAAGATTTTGTTATTAAGTATATTATAATCCTAAATTCTTTTGCAAGCAACATCAGCTCCTCTTTGCTAATCGGATACCCGCTATATGCAACATGGATTATTCTATGGATGTACTGCAATAAAATTGGCTTTAGTGGGGGGTTAATGCTGCTTTCTTTTATTACAGGTATTAGGCTCTCATAGGTAAATTCTTCCTTAAGGTTGAATATCTTTGCCAGGATTATTCTTATGGCGCTGAAGAAATCTTTTGATGAGGCTTCAATAGCATTTGAATGAATGCTCTTTTCCAAACTGTTTAACATAGGCAGCGCTATCTTTCTTATTTCCATTTCAGGGGTTTTCTCCTCAAGTTTACGCGTCTTTAATGCAATATACCCTTTAATGCGCCCCAAGTTGAATAATAGCAGTATAACAGCGGCTATTAATACGGCGCTAATTGATAAAATAATCCATCTAAGCCCTGGCTTGGATGGCTTTTCTATCTCAACTTCACATTTTTTGCAGTTTCCACCGCAGTCTATTCCCTCTTCTTTTAGATTTGGGTCTTTGTAGCCGTTTAAACAACAATTCTCCAGCTTGCATGCGCCTCCGCAATCAATGCCTATTTCGCCGCCGTTCATTGCGCCATCAAAGCAGGTTGGGCATGGAGGGCACATTCCGCCACAATCAATTCCTTTTTCATTGTTGTTCATTGTGCCGTCAAAGCATGATGGGCATGGGCCACAAGAGCCTCCGCAGTCAACTCCGGTTTCGTCGCCGTCCTTTATGCCATTAAAGCATGATGGTATGTAGGTGCAGTTCTTCGATTCAAAAGGCTTGTAGTATTCTGTACCGCAGTCATTTACATCGGTGCAGGTTCTCCTCATAGTTCCATCTTGGTAGCAAACGCTCCACATTGTGCAGAACCAGTATTCCTCGCATGCAACTGTTCTTCCCCCGCTTCCTGCAGCAACCTGAGTAATAGTTACATGGGTTTCCTGCACATCATAAACTGTTAAGGTGATCATATTGCTGATGTTGCTTGAGCCCTTGTCATCGGTTACATTGAAGGATACATTCTCTGAGCCATACCAGTTCGGAGGCTGGGAGAAGGTTACAACATTTTTATTATTTATAGACGCACTAATGCTATGGGGGTTTGTGAGATAGTTAACAGAGTAGCTGAGGGTATCGTCTATATCTGGATCATAGCTGTAATCATCCAAATCAAGGCCATAGAGCGTGCTGTCCTCTGCCCATGTCTGGTTATTAATCGTCCTGTTAAAGCCAGGAGCCCTGTTAACATTGGTGACATTTAATTCCCATTCATAAGAATCATTAAGGGAGCCGTCACTTATGAAAACTCTTATAGAATAGCTTCCTGCATTTGTGTAGTTGCCTATAAAGGTATAATTGCTCCTAGAACTATTTGATGTATCGTTAAAGAATAAAACAAGCGAGTTGTTGAGGTACCAATAGACTGATATATTATCTAAATTAGGGTCAGAGTATGATATGTTAAATGTCTGGTTTTGCTCCTCTGTTATATTTTTGTTCTCTGCCGGGTAATAAGTTAATATGGAAGGAGCTACATTTTGCGAAGTAATGTTGAGGACAAGAATTTTAGCATCATCAGCATTTCCGCACGTTGAATTATCCCTTGCGGTAATGAGTATGTAGTAGGCAGATGTTATATTGGAAGGCACTGTAAAGTTTATAATTCCGGTGGAATCATTTATTTCAAAAAGGTCTGTATCATCATAAAAGCGCATGCTTTGGGTTTCGTTATCGATGTCTGCTGCATTTACATCATAAATAAAATTTTCCCCCCAACTTAATTCAAAAGGAGAGGAAGGAAATTCATCGATAACCGGCTTATGGTTTATGCATATCCGCAAATAGCCAATGGCTGTTGCTTTACCAGTAATATGAATAAGCGCTTTTTGGCAGATAAACATACTGCAGGCTAATGAAATGAGCATGAAAGCTACTGCTAAAAATGCAATCTTATTATTGGTTAACCTCATTTTTCCCCTTTTTTATATTTTAGCAGAACAGACCTTATACCTTCTCTTGTTATTTCTGCCTGATTGCTGAAGAGCCCCCTCTTTATCAAATTCTGCATCTCTTTCTTCAACTCCTTTCCTACCCTTATATGTATCAGGCCCATATGTATCAAAATGATATGTTTTTGTTACTAATAATATACTAATTTGATATACTTGTATATAAAAGTTTTCCTTTTAGGTATGTGATTAACACCTTCAAAACTCTCGATGTGTTGTACGAAGGCTCTGCGTGCTGAGAAAATTCTCTTGAATTTTCTGGCACCTCGCTCACTTCGTTATTACACAAAGGTACCTTGTACTTTAGTGCAAGGTGCAAAACCCTTAAGTTCTAGAAAAAATAAAGAAAAAATGCGCGACGTAGCTGGCGCATTCGCTTTTTGCATCAAGCTAGCGT
>Ga0268276_1004395_pt1 | contig 9961 bp, 9 predicted proteins | sample saktaG_4_FD_190145 | JGI IMG/M metagenome (GOLD analysis project Ga0268276, IMG submission 190145) | Saline water microbial communities from Sakinaw Lake, British Columbia, Canada - sak_2010_1_5_45m | ecosystem: Environmental > Aquatic > Non-marine Saline and Alkaline > Saline ...
CTCCGGCCGCTCCGATTTCTTTGGCCGCGGCTCGGACTTTAGCTGGCCGCCAAGCTCCGGCTCCGTCCAATATCCGTCCCCAGATGCATGATGTTAAACCGATGCCGAAGGTCATGGGACCGATTGAAGAATTGCAATTTTTGGATGTAGTCAATTTTCGCCGTCTCGCCGCGACACCGGCGGAAATAACTTCTAAAATTTTGACAAAAATAAAATTGTTGGAAAAAGACGGCTATGATAAGATGGTGGCGGGCGTTCGCGCTTGGCGCCAGAGTCCGGCCAGTCGCTTGTATTTGCGCCTAGGCCAAGAAGCGATCACCCAGGGGCGACCGCTGAAAGAAATAATCGACGCTCGCCAGAACGCCGGTCAGGATTATTTGAGCCTGGACGAAATCAAGGCGATTGTCAGTCTCAATAGCCAGTTAATGTTTTAAGATATATGCAGCAATTTACCGTCCCGCAATTTATTGATGTTGAAGATAAGATTATCGGTCCTTTAACCGTGCGCCAATTCGTCATTATTTTAGTGGCGATGATTATTTCCGGCATCAGCTATAAGCTGTTTGATTTTTCCTTATTCCTGGCGGTCGCGGTCGTGATGATTATCTTGGCCGCCCTTTTCTCTTTCGTCAAGATAAACGGCCGCCCTTTCCATTTATTTATGCTTAACGCTTTTCAGACTTTGCGCCGACCGGGACTGCGAGTCTGGAATAATCGCCTGATGCCGGTTAAAAAGGAAGAACCGAATATCGGAATCAGAACTGAAGTGCCGGCCGCCCTTCCAAAAATTTATAAAAAATCACGTTTAGCGGAGTTAGCCTTGATCGTTGATACGAAAGGCCGCTACCAAGGAGAATAAGACCGAATAAATTTAGTTTATGCCAGAAAAAAGTCCAGCCAAGAATAAAATAAATGTTTCCACTCAGCAATATTTGGGTATTGCCGAAATTAAGGACAACACCGTCGTGATGAAGGACGGGACTTTGCGCGCCGTTCTGCTCGTTTCCAGCATTAACTTCGCGCTTAAAAGCGAAGACGAACAGAACGCGGTCATTGACGCTTATGTCCGCTTTTTAAATAACTTAAGCTTTACGCTGCAAATAGTCATCCAATCCCGGGAGCTGGACATCGATAATTATTTGGAATATTTGAAGACTAAAGAAAAGGAGCAGATGAATAAATTATTAAAAGTCCAGACCGCCGATTATATTGAATATATCAAAGAACTGACCTCGCTGGGCAAGATCATGAATAAGCGTTTTTACGTCGTTGTCCCTTATGACCCGATGACCGATAAGCATAAAAGTTTTTTCAGCCTTTTAAGCGAGGCGCTCCGGCCGGCGACCATTATCAAGCTTAAGGATAAGACTTTTAAGACTTATCAGGAAATGCTGGGTCGCCGCATTAATAGCGTTGTCGGCGGCCTGGAATCTCTGGGCGTCGCGGTCGCGCGTCTGGATACCCAGAGCCTGATTGAACTCTATTATAAGACTTATAATCCGGAAACCGCCAAGAATCAGGAATTGACCGATTTAGATAAGATCAGAGTAGAGCCATAAATTAATATGATTGATTTCAGCAAGAAAGAACAAAAGAATAAAATCGGTCTCAATACTCCTATTATCATCGGGGCCAAACCGACGGCTCATCCGATTGAAGAGGATCCGGGATTGACTCGGGAGATTATTGAAGAGGAAAAGGCTTTTCGCCGCGGCGTTTTATCCGTCCGCGATATTATCGCGCCGGCCAGCCTTAAAGTTGAGGCCAATCATCTCTGTCTGGGCGATAAGGTTTTGCGCACTATTTTTATCATCGCTTATCCGCGCTATATTTCCGTCGGCTGGTTCGCGCCGATAATCAGCCTAAACGTCACTTTCGACGTGGCCATGTTTTTTTATCAGGTCAAAAGCGCGATTATCTTGAAACAACTGAAGAACAAAGTCGGCGCTCTGGAGGCGCAGATAGTTTCCGACGCGGAGAAAGGCGCGGCGCGCGACCCGTTGCGCGAAACGGCCTTGCGCGACATTGAATACTTGCGCGACGCGCTTACTCAAGGAACGGAGAAATTTTTTCAATTCGCTCTGTATCTGACTTTATACGCCGATAATCTTGAAGATTTGGATCGCTTGAGCGATCAAGCCGAAGACGTCTTCGGATCGCGCCTGGTTTATTCCCGTCGCGTTTATTATCAGTCCGAACAAGGCTTTAATTCCACCTTGCCCTTGGGTAATGATGAATTATATATCACTTTTAACATGAATTCTTCGCCGATTGCTTCGTCTTTTCCTTTTATTTCCAGCGAATTGACCAGCGATCGGGGTATTTTATACGGTATTAATCGCCATAACAACAGTCTTATCCTCTTTGACCGCTTTTCTCTTTTAAACGCCAATTCCGTCGTTTTCGCAACTTCCGGCGCCGGCAAGAGCTATATGATCAAGCTAGAAATCTTGCGCTCTCTGATGCTCGGCACCGATGTCATCGTCATTGATCCGGAATATGAATACAAGCACTTGGCGGAAGCGGTCGGCGGCACTTATATCAATATTTCTTTGTCTTCGGAAAACAGGATTAATCCTTTTGATTTGCCGCGTTCTATCGGCGGGGAAGCCAAGCCCAAAGATATTATCAGGAGCGCCGTCATCACCTTAAAAGGCTTGGTGCGCTTGATGCTCGGCGATTTAAGCTATGACGATGATTCGGTCGTTGATCGGGCGCTTTTAGAAACCTACGCCAAGAAAGATATTACGCCGGACTCGGATTTAACAAAAATCGAGGCGCCGATAATGGCGGATTTTGAACAGATTTTAGACGGCATGGAAGGCGGAGCGGACTTGGCTCTGCGCTTGCGGAAATTTACGGCCGGAACTTTCGCCGGTCTGCTCAATAATCAGACGAACGTGGAAATGAACAATCAGCTGGTCTGTTTTTCGGTTCGCGATTTGGAAGACGAGCTTCGCCCCATCGCCATTTACTCCATCGTTAATTATATTTGGAACATTGTCCGGAGCGAGATGAAGAAGCGTATTCTAGTCATTGATGAAGCTTGGTGGATGATGCAGCATGAAGATAGCGCCAAATTCATCTTCGCTCTCGTCAAGCGCTGCCGTAAATATTATCTGGGGGTGACGACGATCACTCAAGACGTTAACGACTTTTTAACCTCTCCTTACGGCCAGGCGATTGTCAATAACTCTTCGCTTCAGATTCTATTGAAACAGTCGTCGGCGGCTATCAGCCTTGTCCAAAAGACGTTTCTTTTAACCGAAGGCGAAAAATATTTATTACTGGAGTGCGGCGTCGGCGAAGGTATTTTTTTCGCCGGCAATAAGCACGTGGCCATGAAAGCGGTCGCTTCCTACACCGAAGACCAGATGATCACTTCCGATCCGCGTCAGCTTCTGGAAATTGAAGAAGCCAAGAAAGAATTTGAAGAGAGCCGCCAGGAAGAGACGGGCGGATAGCCCTAAAAGCCAGGGATCATCGGCCTGGTCAATAATCATAAATCGGACTATAATTAAATTGCCAATAATTTAAAATAAATATGCAAACTAATCGTAAAACTATCGGCCTTTTGCTCATTTTCCTCGGGCTGGCGATCATCGCGGCCATTATTTATTTTCTGCTCATGAAAAAGACTCCGGTTGAAACGCCTCCGGTTACGGACATCGTTCCGACCGCTCAATTGCCGGCGGGAGAAGAAAAGGGGACAACGACTCCGAGCGATCAGCCGCGCAACAATATCCAGTATGACCTCACCAAAGAAGCGGCTCATGAACTTAACGCCGCCGACCTGGCGCAACGGGCGCGGGCTTACGCGGGACGCCTCGGTTCTTTTTCAACCCAATCCGATTACGGAAATTTTACCGACTTGCAGATGTATATGACTCCCAGTATGCGAGCCTGGGCCGATACCTACGTAGCCGAACAGAAAGCGAGCGCCAAATCCGGTTCTTATTATGGCATTGAAGCTAAAGCTTTGACCACGGAAATTAAAAGTTTCAATGATTCGGCCGGAACCGCGCGGATAATCGTGACGACCGAACGTCGCGCCAGTACGGAGGAAATCGGCGGCGGCGAGCCATATCTTCAAAAATTGGACATCGGTTTTCTAAAAATAAACGGCGAATGGCTGATGGACAGAGCTTATTGGGAGAAATAAATAGTCCAGTTATCCGCTTCGCTAAGCGTGAAGCCGATTAAAACTATGTCCGGAAATATCAAAACAATCTTCGTCTGTTCTAATTGCGACGCCCAATTCCCGAAGTGGAGTGGGCGTTGTTTGGAGTGCGGTTCCTGGGGAACCTTGGTTGAACAGGTGACCGACGTTAAAATGGAGAAGAAAGAAGCGATTAAAAAAATCGGCGGCGCGACCGTGATTGATTTAGCGTCGATTAAAACCTCGTCTTTAGAGCGTTTTCAGACGGAAATCGGCGAAATTGATCGGGTTTTGGGGGGCGGACTGGTTCCCGGTTCGCTCGTTTTGCTAAGCGGCGAACCGGGGATAGGGAAATCAACTTTAGTCGCTCAAATCGCCAGCGCGCTCGGGAAAACCCAAGCGGCAATTTATGTGAGCGGCGAAGAGTCGGCCGCTCAAGTCAAATCCCGCCTGGACCGCTTGCATTGCGATCTTAAAAATTTAAAATTTATTTCCGAAACCAATGTTGAAAAAATTTGCGCGGCGGTTTTAAAAATATCGCCGGCGATTCTGATTGTTGATTCTATCCAAACGGTTTACTCCAGTTTGATTCCGTCCGAAGCGGGCGGAATTTCCCAAATTCGGGCGGCCGCTATTAAGTTCCTGGAACTGGCCAAAGAAAATAATATCGCGGTTTTTTTAGTCGGTCACATCACTAAAGACGGCAGCGTCGCCGGCCCGAAATCCTTGGAGCATATCGTGGATACGGTTTTGTATCTGGAAAGTGAAACCAATAATAATTATTGCTTGTTGCGGGCGCAAAAAAACCGTTTCGGTTCGATTAACGAGCTCGGGGTCTTAGAAATGACCGGAACGGGATTTAAAGAAGTAAAAAATCCCAGTTTGATTTTTGTGGAAAATGCGCCCGGAAAAATTTCCGGCTCGGCCATCGGTTGCGTGATTGAAGGGACGCGGCCGTTTTTGGCGGATTTGCAGGCGCTCGTCACTAAAACAGTTTTTGGTTATCCGCAAAGGAAGACCAGCGGTTTTGATTTGAACCGTCTGCAGGTTTTAAGCGCAGTCATTACCAAGCGCACGAAGATAAATTTAACCGCTCAAGATATAATCCTTAACGTTATCGGCGGACTAAAAATCAGCGATCCGGCCTTGGATTTGGCGGCTTGCACGGCGATTATTTCTTCGCATTTGAATAAGGATTTTGACCGCCGGACCATAGTTCTCGGGGAAGTGGGCTTGGGCGGGGAAGTCCGAAATATTTTTAAGCTGGAAGCGCGGCTTCAGGAAGCGGAGCGATTGGGATTTTTAAGCGCGATTGTTCCGGTCGTTGAGGTTAAAGGCGGAAAATTAAGACTGACGAAAATAAAAAATTTAAGCGAATTGGTGGAGATTATTCAGTAATGAGAAACATTTTTTTAAAAAAAAGCTGACCGGAGTTTTGGTCAGTTTTTCAAATGGGGTTTTGCGCTTCGTGTTAAGCGCCTATCTCAGCAGTTGCGCCTTGGGTTCATTTTTATAATGTTCGGTTTTCTCCTTTTTTGGTCGATGGTAGTGGTTGTGTTTGGAACAGGTCCCAGAGGAGTTCTGAGGAAATTACAGATTTTTTCCTTTGGAACCGATAGGTTCGTGAGTCGGCTATCGCAGAGCGATATTGTTTTGGGGACAGGATCCGGTTTCTCTTCGTCCAGTTTGCGAAGATTAGACGCAATGACAGTTTGTCTTTTTCCTTTCTGACCTTCAGTCAGTTTGACGTCGCCGATTGAAAAGCTTATTTCCATGCCATCGAGATACCCTAGCACCACGGTGCTTGCTGAAATTCCATTACATTTTTTTCCCATTTTTTAAAAAGTTTTAGTAAAACGTTAAAAAATTTAAAAGGACTAATCTCTTTATATTACTAGATTATTAACATGAAGTCAAATAGGAAGGGTGGGGATAATGGGCTTAAAATAGCGATATTTCTCTTCGCTTGTTGATTTGGGCATAGTTTTTGACATATACCTCTAGATTACCAGAAAGTGCAATATGTGTGTGCACATTACCTACAACTATTGACATCTTTTGATAAAAGTGCTATAATTGGTTTAAGTGAAAATTAGTTGAAAATTAACGGAAAAAACAAAAAATAGGCATCATGAAGAAAAAAGTTAGAACTTTGAAAAAAATTTTTGTTCGGGGTCTGGCGTGGCTTGGGGGTGTCAACCTCTTTTTCACATTTATTTCTGTCATAGCGGTCATTGTGATCTTTCTGGCAGTAATGATGGGAAAAAATCCCACCCACTCGCCGATTGAGGCGTTCGTCTACAGATACTTAAAGTTGGCCTACGCCAGCTATTGGATCGTGACAGTCGTCACAGTCGTATCCATGGCCTGGGCTCTACTTTGGGTCTGGAATGAGAAAAACAAGTCGCCCAAAAAAAAATAATCAATCACAAAGGTTGATAAAAAGAGGTCTATTCAGAACCTCTTTTTTTCTTTATCAAAACTTGGTTTTAGTTTTTAATATCGACACTTTATTCCAAATGCGCGTCATTTTCCCATTCACCCAGTTTTTCTTTCAAGAGCGGATACTGATTTAATTCCGGGTCGGCGCCGATTAAAAGTCGCGCTTCGTCTTGAGCTTTTTTAATATTTTCGTAATCAAAGAGCGAAGCGATTTGAAATTCCGGGAAGCCGCTTTGGCTCAAACCGTATAATTCGCCGGCGCCGCGCAGTTCTAAATCTATTTTCGCGAGCGTCAGGCCATCGCTCCATTTCGTCAGCGCGTTTAAGCGGGTGAGTGTTTTCGGATTAGTGATTTCTTCCGAAGACGGAAAGAGAAGGCAATAAGATTGGGCGTCGCTCCTGCCGACGCGGCCGCGGAATTGATGAAGTTGAGCCAGACCGAAGCGTTCCGCCCCCTCTATAATCATTAGAGACGCGTTCGGAATGTCCATGCCGACTTCAATAACAGTGGTCGCGGCTAAGATTTGGATTTTATTGCTTAAAAAATCAGCCATGATTTTTTCTTTCTCTTTGGATTTTAATTTCCCGTGGAGCAGGCCGACTCTAAGTTCCGGGAATATCTCTTTATCCAGGCGAGCGTGTTCGGCTTTGACGGATTTGACGCCGAGGCGGTCGGATTCGTCAATGAGCGGGCAGACTACGAAGGCTTGGCGTCTGGATTTTATTTCGGTACGGATAAGATCATAAGCCTTGGCGCGATTCGCTTCGGTGACGATTTTTGTAATTACAGGTTTGCGTCCAAGAGGCATTTCGTTGATAATTGATAAATCCAAGTCGCCATAAATAGTCAGGGCGAGCGAACGGGGAATCGGGGTGGCGGTTAAAGACAAGAAATGCGGCGTTTTATCAGGAGCGCTGTTCCAGTCCAGAATTTTACGGCGCTGGCCGACGCCGAAACGATGCTGTTCGTCAACGACGGCGAGAGCCAGGTTCTTGAATTTCACGTTTTCTTGAATCAACGCGTGCGTCCCGACGATAATATCCGCTTCGTCCGCCGTCTTGTCCTTATGGCTGCGAGTTAAGAGAGCGATTTTAAAATTATAAGGCGCGAAAAGTTTATTTAAGTAATTGAAATGCTGGGAGGCGAGGATTTCCGTCGGAACCATCAAGACTGATTTTTTTTTATTTAAAGCGACGTTAAGCAAGGCGAGGGCGACGACTAAAGTCTTGCCGCTGCCGACATCGCCTTCCAAGAGTCGGCTCATCGGCGCCGTTTTGGCCAGATCGCGCAGTATTTCCCAGGCGGTTTTTTTCTGGGCGTCGGTTAATTTAAAAGGCAGGGAAGAGACAAATTTTTTAGTCTCGGTCTCTTTAAACTCAATTTCAGGGGCGCGCCGGCTTTTCAGCTCCAGCTTAATCATCTGTGATTTTAACTGACGCAAAAATAATTCCGTGAAGCCTAAGCGTTCTCGGGCCGCTTTTATCTCTTCGGCGTTTTTAGGAAAATGAACTTGGCGCAAGGCCTTATCTAAATTCAGAAGATTCAGTCGGGTTTTAACGGTCGCCGGCAGCCAATCGTTTATTTTATCGGCGAGCGGAATTATTTCTTTTATTAAATAGCGGATTTGCTTTTGCGTTAAATTGGCCGTCAAATGATAATTGGGAACCAGCCCCTTGGTATGGATGAGAGAATCGGAATATGTCTTTTCGGCGACCGGGGAAATCATCGCCAAACTGCCCTGATTCTCCGTAACCTTGCCGGCCAAAGAGATCCTATCGCCCGGCTTGAAGGTGCGTGTTAAGAAGGGTTGGTTAAACCAGATGACTTTAAGTGAATCGCTCTCGTCGGTTATCAGCGCTTCGGTGATGGACATGCGCCGTTTATAGCTTTTTTTATTCTGGATGAGTTCAACCGTGCCGATAACTTGGACGTTTTCTCCCGGTTTTATCTCGGCGATAAGCCGGCTATTGGTAAAATCGTCATAACGGAAAGGAAAATAAAAAAGCAGGTCATAGACGGTTTCCAGACCCAGCTTTTTAAGTAGTTTAGAAGTAGTTTTACCGACGCGGCAGAGTTCAGTTATTTTAGAATCGAGGCTGATCATAAATTAATTCGCCTTGGATGTGCTTCCACCAGGAATCGAACCTGGATTTCAAGATCCGCAATCTTGCGTCCTATCCGTTGAACGATGAAAGCTTTAATCGGTTTTGACAGCAACTGCCGACAACCAACATCTTATTATAGTTTCAGCAGTTTAGTCAACCTTTCCGACAGCGGCATTTCCGTTCGTTCCAGATTCTCGTCCAAATAACGGATCAAGAAGTTTCGGACCGTTAGAGCGTCCAGGCGGCGCAGGGGTAAAGCCAAGCGGGGCTGGATCGAACCCCTGAATTCAAAATATAAACTTTTTAAGCTTTGTTTAGGTTTATACAGAACGACAAAGTTTTTAATCCCGTCGTAATCATAAAAACGAGAACCGATTTTTACGCCCTCCGGCCCCAGTTCCACGTCAACCATTAAGGCCGGCCGGCTTTCATTGATTATCATAACGATAATCACGATGATAATGAAGAGAGCGAAGAGGAAATTAGAACTGGCCCCGAGGAAGACTAGGTGCCAGCCGCGGAGAGCAAAAAAGCAGAAGAAAATGATGATAAAAGCTAAAATTCCGGCGATTAGATACCATTTTTTATCACGTTTAGGAACGCGGTATTCCGGGACTTGCCAGCGTATATATTGAGTGTTTTCTTGAAGCATATTTTTGAATGTCGCGCCGAGCCGGCGGTTTGACAATGAGGCTTAGATTTTATATAGTAATTATAACAAAAAAGAGGAACAAGTGGAAGCGGGGGAAAATCGGGACAACTTGTGAAGCAAGCGAAAGCGGTAGGTTGGCGGCAATTGAATAAACTAAATGGAGAGGTGGCTGAGTGGCTGAAAGCGGCAGGTTGCTAACCTGTTATAGGGGTGTAAACCCCTATCGAGGGTTCGAATCCCTCCTTCTCCGCAGTACGGGACGAAGTAGGCTTAAAAGCTCATTTCGTCCTTTGTTTATAGGGGTATTCGTCAGTTCGAACCTGGTTATTTCGTCGTTCAAGAGAGTTTGCGATTTTTGTATCGGCAAGAGCCATTTAAACGCTAACATTCCAAGTTTTTTCTGTTCCAAAGTCCAGTTCGAGCCTAAAGTAGTTAATACTCTTCTTTTCGCTTCATTGTTGCCGTCTATTATTTCTTTCCGTCCATAGATAGCCAGATTAAAAGTATCTTTAGTAATTTTGATAACTTCTTCTTCAATATCGTCGTTAGTATCGCTAGTCGCTAATTTAAATAACTCTCTGTTTAATTCATTTTTTGATTCC
>Ga0268276_1004398_pt1 | contig 9955 bp, 15 predicted proteins | sample saktaG_4_FD_190145 | JGI IMG/M metagenome (GOLD analysis project Ga0268276, IMG submission 190145) | Saline water microbial communities from Sakinaw Lake, British Columbia, Canada - sak_2010_1_5_45m | ecosystem: Environmental > Aquatic > Non-marine Saline and Alkaline > Saline ...
CTTTGGGGATAGTTGCCGAAAAGAGCATGGTCTGCCTATCTTTGGGCAGGAAGCGCAGGATTTTGCTGATCTGCGGGGCAAACCCCATATCCAGCATGCGGTCGGCTTCATCAAGCACCAGCATGGTTACGTTATCCGGCAGGAAATTCCACTGGCCCATATGGTCAATGAGCCTGCCGGGAGTTGCGATTACTATGCGGGGATCCTTACGCAGCGCCTGAATCTGGCCCGGCATCGGGGCGCCGCCGATCAGGCAGGCGGTCTTCATCCCGAATGAGCGGGCAATCTCCTGAAAGGCCTCGTCAATCTGAATGGCTAATTCGCGCGTAGGCGCCAGGACCAGACCAACCCCCTTCTTCTGCGCCAGCCGCTGGCACATCGGAATGGCAAAGGCGTGCGTCTTGCCGGTTCCGGTCTGGGCAATACCAATGACATCTTTACCTTCAATCGCTAAAGGGATGGCTTTGAATTGAATCGGGGTGGGCACTTTAAACTTTATCTGCGCCAGGATATCGAGGATCTTCGGGGCAATACCCAACCCGTAGAAACTTCTTTCGGGTTGGCTGTTACTTTGCAAAAGGCTGCCTGTATGCGCCGTCCTGTGCGGGGTCACGATTTATGAGCCTTCCCTTTATGCCCGCCGACAAGCAGACCAAGGTGAAGATGGCAATATATATCATGATTATAGATACTTAAGATATGCTTGCAATGCGGAAATTTACATTGCCTGCCTTTATGCGAAGTCTTTGTTTTTTTGATATTTACCCCCTATCCGTTTAAACAATCCTCTGCCTCTCTGACCAGCTCGGCGATCAGCTCTTTCACCGAGACGATCTTCTTGATCCGGTAGGCATTGCTGCCGCACATGGCAAACCCCTTGTCCAGCTCGCCCCGGTAAGCATTAAGCAGCGCCTTGGCAATACAATAGTTAACTTTCTTGGTGTCACAGGTGGAGAGACATTGATATTCGCAAACAAAATCTATGCGTTCCCCATTAGTAATCCTCTTTACAAATTCGTTACGAATAACCCTTCCCGGCATCCCCACCGGGCTCTGGATAATCACAATATCCTCCGGCTTGGCGGACATACATGCTTCTTTATATTTTAAGGATACGTCGCACTCGTGCGTGCAGACAAAACGCGTAGCCATCTGCACCCCGCTTGCCCCTAAACGCATAACCCGGGCAATATCTTTACCGTCAAATATACCTCCGGCGGCGATCACCGGGATACGCAATTTATCATGCTGGAAATTGCGCGTAACCGCCAATACCTCCCCTAAGATCTTATCCAGAAAAACATGCTCTTTATCATCGAGTTCAGCCATGCTATAACCCAGGTGCCCTCCGGCAAGCGGCCCTTCGACCACAATGGCATCAGGCAGGCGATTGTACCTTCTTTTCCAGGCGGTGCAAATAATCTGCGTTGCCCGCGCAGAAGAGACAATCGGAACAAGTTTGGTCCGGTCATTCTTGATCAAAGACGGCAGCCTTAGCGGCAGGCCTGCCCCGGAAATAATCACATCCACCAATTCCTGCTGGGCGGCATCCACCAGGTCATCGTAATTAGTCAGGGCACACATGATATTTACGCCGAACGGATTTGGAGTCTTCCTGCGCGTATCCCGGATGATTTCGATGAAGGCTTCCCGCGAACGCGTCTTATAATCGCGCTGCTCATCGCCACCCTCTTCTCCGAGGCCGACCGAGGCAATCACTCCCAGCCCGCCTTCATTAGAGACTGCGGAAGCCAGAGATGACGCTGACACCCGCACCCCCATCCCGCCCTGGATGAGCGGCAGCCTTATTCTCAAATTACCTAAATCTAAATTCTTAAACTCGATGCTCATAAATCAACCCTCTCGCTAAAATGCCCTAATCTTTATTTGGCGTTAAGTATACCATAGAATTCGGCCTTAATCCACCGAAATAAAATATTAATACCTGTTGTGCCCTCTGTTTTTTAATGCTATAGTAAATTGTTTTGCGAAAGATATTAAAAAAGGCTAATATGAAATATAAACACGCTTTATTCCTGAATCCTTATATCGAGAGCCAGGCCACAAACACGATGATGCTCTTTCCACCCCTCGGGCTTGAATATGTGGCAACAAGCGCCAAGGGCCTGGTTGACAAAATCACCCTTTTGGATTTACGCTGCACAACCCCCCTCTCGGACCCGGAAAAACTCCTAAGCTTTATATCCGGCTTGATCGATATTATCTGCGTTAGCATCGGCTGGAACCGGCAGTTTGAGGAGATCTGTCAATTGCTTAACCGTATGCCGGATGAGATAACTTTAGTCGTAGGCGGCTATAAGGCCACTGAAAAAGTAGAGGAACTTTTTAAGCTCTGCCCTAAAATAGACATCATCGTCAGGGGCGAAGGCGAAGAAACGATACAGGAAATATTAAAGGGCGTCGCCCTTGGAGAAATCCTGGGCATTTCTTACCGGCAAGGCGGCAAGATAATACATAACCCGAACCGGCCATTTCCTGACATAGACGGCCTGGCAATACCTGACCGAACCTTGAGAAACAGCGAGTACAGGCTGGCGGTAAACGGCATAAAGGTGGCAGACATAACCTTCGATTCGGTTTTAAGCTCGCGGGGCTGTCCTTTTAACTGCAAATTTTGCACTTTCAGTATAAATCCCCTGGGCCAGAAAAGAGAATATTCCGTGCGTAGTGTTGAATCTGTGGTTGACGAGATCCAAAGCCTGAAAGCCGGAGTAATAATTTTCAGCGATGATAACATCTTTGTCGAGCCCGAAAGAGCGGAGAAAATCTGCGATTTGCTCATCAAACGAAAAATAAAAAAGCGTTTCATCGCTCAGGCGCGTATTGAAATCGCCCGCAGCCCCAGGCTCCTTGAAAAAATGGTCAAGGTCGGCTTCAAGGCGCTCTTGATCGGGATAGAATCTCCCCACGACCGGATACTGGCGCAGCTGAATAAAGGTTTCAATCAGGAGACGATAAGAAAATATTTTGCGGTCCTTAAGAAATACCCGATCTTCTACAACGGATACTTTATCTACGGGAATATCGGCGAGACAGAAGCAGAAATGCTTTATATTGCGCAGTTTGCCAAGGAGATCGGAGTCGATTCCATTGCCTGCAATAAGTTAAGGATTGAGAGTTTTTCGCCCTTAAGAGAACTTGCCGAAAAGACCCCCGGTTATCACATCACCGATAAAGGGCAGCTTTATTCCGATACCTATAGCTACGATGCCTTGAAAAGAATAGGTAAAAAGATAAAATTTTCTTTTTATACCCCTGCCAGATTCGCCAAGATTCTCTGGAAGAATATTTTTATTACCAGGTTCTTTACCTTTAAAGAAGCCATCTCGCTGTTTCTGGCGGCGCCCTCGCTGATTAAAAGCGTGCTGGTCAGGGAGAAAAAACGCGGTAAACTCGGCGAATCCCTCCGGCGCACCTTCATCAAAAATACTTAAAAAAGCTCTTCTTTACGGACACTTCTATAGCAACCTAAGCTATATTAAATTTTTCCTTTGCTCTGCCAGAGGAAAATTCCGCTTTCCTCGATTTCCCCCTTGGAAACTAACCAATCCTACGCATCCAATAAATCTTTATATACCGGGCAATAATATGCTATGTGGGTCTTTCGCGGGTTTGTGAGCAGGCTTTGCCGGATATTCTTGATCACTTTCTCCAGGGTCATTTTTCCGAAAGGATTAAACATAAAAAACACCGTCCCCTCTTTAGCCTCAAACACAGCGGCATCGCTATCGACGATCTCAACGGGCGTATGATTTGATTTTGCTTTCCTGAGGTTGATCCTGGCGGCATCAACGAAAGTTAAGGTGTCTTGCGGGAAATAGTAAGCGCAGGCTTTGATGCCAAGGGCCTTATCCTGAATTAACGAAATCAGCATCTTGATAGATGACCTTCCGTAATTTACGGGGTCTTTTAAAAAATTCTTTATCGCTTTTCTTATCTTAGCCAGCGGCCAAATTTTTATTTATTAACTGGGGATAGGGATTACTTACTACGATCTAATGACACACCAGCTTTAAAGCGATTTGAGCCTCATACATCATTTGGCATTGGGCTTTCTGTGCTCCCCTAAGAAACACCCATTGCCCATTATTTAACAATAGATATTTGACTTCACTGGTTATGCGATTTACTAAGACAGCCATATGGTTAGCACAGAGAACGACTCTTTTGCATAATAGCACATCAACAATATTCACTGCATAACAGGGTGTGCTAATTACCGAGATCAACAGTAAGGCAATAATAATTTTTTCCATCTTGCGCCCACAAAATCCATTTCTCTTTATTGAAACTGCTCCTTTATTTGAGGAGACGGGGTTACTGATTTGCTTCTTCACTCGGCTTTTAAAAAACTGCCCAAGCAATAAACCGATAAGGGTAAGTTGGGCGGTTTAACTATTAGCTCTTTAGGTTTAAAACATCTTTTATTTTTTTAATAATTTCTTCTTTGCCGGTTGATTTAGAAATAAATAAATGCCCCTGGATGTTTCCCTCTTCTTCCTTGGTAACCAAAGCGCTTAAGAATATTATGGGGATATTCCTTGTTTTTTCGTTCTTTTCTAAATTACACCTGATAACCCCTCCGTCCATTCCGGGCATATTTATATCAAGCAGTATCAAATCCGGGCGCCCTGTTTCAGCCATCCTCAAACAATCTTCTCCGCTACTAGCAGTGAAAACTTCAAATCCCTCTCTGCGTAGAATACGGCCGAAAAATTCAACTATGTCCTTTTCGTCATCTACAACTAAAATTTTAACCATAACCGTCTCCCTTCTGTTTTTTAATTATACCGCTCCTATTTCAAAACGACAAGGGATTTAGGCATATTTTAGCGCAAATCACCGACAAAATCCCGATAGACGACTTTCCGTAATTTACGGAGTCTTTTAAAAAATTCTTTGTAACTCTTTTTATCTTAGTAAGCGGCCAAATTTTCATTTCAATGTTCTCAGGGCCCAGACGGCGAAGCGGGCGAATAGCAAAATAAGATAGATAATGGCTAATTTTAAAATAAATGTTACGCCGAGAAGGTAGCTATATAATTTAGATATATAAACCTGGTAAGAATTTATACAGCTTGAGCTTTTTAAGGCAGATTTAATATTACCCGCCCTTATAAATTCTTTAATGCGTTTCTCAATGAGTTTTGGCGGCGGATTATATGCTTCTTCTAAAAGTTTGTTATAATTAGAATCATTGCGGATCTCCGGATTTATAATAATGGTGCGTATTTCTCCGTTAGCAAATTCCAACCTGTATTTTGGCAATGCAACAGGCATATTTCTTAGAAAAAGAAAGATAAAAAGATATAATACAATAGACAATCCTAAAATAATCAGCCCTTCCTTAGCTATTATCCGTTTAATATTCATTTTTTGCCCCTTTTCCTGCTCTAATGCCCTACCGCGGCATCCAGCTGCTTTTGATGCTCTTTCTCAATACTCTCTAAGGTGCTTTTAGTGCTGTCCACAATAGAGCGGTAAGGAATGCCTGGTGTAGCGGTTTGCGGCATAATATCGCTATTATCAATTCCCCGCCCGGCTGACGGTATCTTAAGATAACTATTCAATAAAACATAAGCCATAAATAAAATTATCCCCAAAGTTATCACCAGCCCCAATAATGAAACGAACCCTTTCTTGCCGTTCAAAATTTCTCCCAGTGGATCACTTCTTTTAAGCCTCTTTTTTCTGCAGGATGAAAACTATCTTTGGATTTAGGGTAACCTAAAGCAACCAAGCTCACCAATTTATAGGCGATAGGCACATTTAAAATTTTAGCAACTTCGGCGCAATAAGGTTTCTTATCCCCGGCAACCCAGCAGGAACCAACACCCAAGGCAGCCGCGGCAAGCAGGATATTACAAGTAGCCGCGCATCCGTCTTCCAAGTAATATTTTGTCTCCGCGCAAAATACCGCAATACAGGCCTTGGCCTGGGCCAGGAATCTTCCGTTCTCGGCTAATTCAGCGAATTTTTTTAAGGTGGGTGTCTCGGTGATGACAATAAACTCCCAAGGTTGGACATTTCTGGCAGTGGGGGCAAACCTGGCTGCCTCTACTATTTTCTCTAAAAAATCTTTTGCTATTCTCTCATCCGAGTATTCCCTGATACTTCTTCTTATCTTAAGTATTTCTAAAGGTTCCATTTCCTTCTCTCCCTTTCTCTGAAAGTGCCAAAATGCCTAACCTGGCATCTAAAGAAACTCTCCCGGATTCTGTTGATTCCTGACTTTATTGCGCCGGATAAAAATATACGATGGTATCATATTTGGGGAATAGCGCGGCAATGTCCTTTTCGAAACTCTTTGTTAATTCCTGCGCCTGCGTCATCGTGGTGTAGCCGTAAATAATAAAAGAAATATAAAGAAACACCTTTTCCCCGGCCTTCCTCATACGAATACTACGAATACCGAAAACCTTACTCTTATGACTTTCGATTACTTTTTCTATCTTGTCGCGGACGTCTTTTTCTGGGGTAGCGTCGAGCAACTCCCGAAAACTATTTTTCATTGCCTTAAGCGGCGTCCAGACAAAGACCAGCGCCAAGATCACCGCCATCACGGGGTCAACGTAAGGCGTGATACGGAAATAGCCCAGTTTATACATATACCAGCCAAAGGAAAAACCTAGGAACATCGCAAAAGACAGCGCGCTATCAATAAACCAATGGAGGCTGGAAACCCCTAATACCCTCGAGCGAGTCTTAACGGCGACTCTCTTCAGATAAAATGCGACCAGCACAGCGATTATCCCGGAAAGCAAAGAAGCTAATACCGGGATATCGTATCGGACTATATCGTCTGCGTGAATAATATCCTGGATGGCAAAGGTTAAGGCAATAACACAGGATAACATTATCATCGCTCCCTGGATTACCACAATAAAAGGCTCATATTTATCATACCCGAAATTAAAAAGATTATCTGGAGGCAGATTTATCTTTTTTATGCCCACCCGCATGATAAAGGCAGTAAGCAAAATAATAAACTCCGCCGAAGCATCCAGCAGGAGGGTTATAGAATCGGCCATGATACCGCAGATTAAAATAATCAAAAATATAACCATCGAAGCTACGATAGCGCTATGGACGGCGGTCATCTGCGCTTTTTCTCCGTGTTCTAAAGCATGCGTCATCTCTATCTTCTGCCTCCTTTAATATTTTGATTCACCGGGATACTCCTTGTCCTTACTCTCCGATAATTTTGATTAAGACCCGCTTTTTACGCCTTCCGTCAAACTCTCCGTAAAATATCTGCTCCCATGGCCCAAAATCGAGTTTGCCTGCGCTAACCGCTACCACCACTTCCCTGCCCATGACCGTCCTTTTTAAGTGCGCATCCCCGTTGTCCTCACCACTTAAGTTATGCTGGTATTTATCTTTGCCGTAGGGGGCAAGCTTTTCTAACCAGTCGCTAAAATCGCTATGCAACCCCGCTTCATCATCGTTAATAAAAACGGAACTGGTGATATGCATCGCATTCACCAGGCAAAGCCCTTCCCTGATCCCGCTTTTCTTCAGTGCCTCTTCCACCTGCAGCGTGATATTGATAAACTCCTGCCGGTTTTTGGTATTAAACCATAAGTATTGGCTATGCGATTTCATGCTCTAAAGCCCCTTAGCGGAAATTGTAGTGCTTGCGCACGGGCTTTTTAATATCCCAGACGCAGGAAAGGCCCTTGGGGAAAGTCACAAAATCCCCCTTGCCAAAGTTCACCCTTTTGCCATCCTTAGATTCTACCATAACTTCGCCTTCCAGAAGATAGCATTCCTCCACCGAGTCATAATGCCAGTCAAAGCGCGAGACTTCTTTTGTCCAGATAGGCCATGCCAAGACCCCCATCTTCTTCAGCTCATCTTCCCCAACTTTTTGCACTTTTATTTCCATGTCGCTAGCTCCTTTCCCGGCAATATTTAGCTGCAGTGATTCCCTTAAGCTAAACCAGACACTTTCCTATTTAGAGCAGAAAGCTTCTGGATTACTTGTTTTTTTAAAGCCCCCTCTTGAGAGAAGCTTACGCCGTGACCTTGTCGAATTCCTCTATGCTGATCGCAGGAAAGCTGGTAAAGGAAATATTCGTCAGCTTATTTAATTCTATCGAGGCCTTCATCACCTCTGCCACTGTGGGGAAGTCCGCGATCAAGACGATGTCATACTTTCCCAGCAGCGCGTACATAGAATTCACCTTGCCGCCGGCCTTGGCGATCAGATCAACTGCCTTCTTCGTCCTCTCAGCCGAGATCCCCTTGATCGCCTCCGCTGAATACTTTCCGTACATGAAAAACTTAGCCATTTTACTGCCTCCTTTCTCTATATCTTAATCGTTCTTTTCAACCTTCCGAAGATGCTGCAACGCACATATACCGTAATAATATCGCCTGGCTTGGCATTGGGGATCGTATAGCTGACTGTCTGACTCTTATTATTCTCCTGGCGGGAGAACTCTTCGTTAATGACCTCTTTACCGTTTAATTCCACGTTCACTCTCTTGATGTAGTGCAGAACCGGATCAGGGGTGTCATGCATGATCACCAGCTTTAACACCTTGGTCCCCGGGTCAAAGCTAATCTTCATATCTGACGGCGTATGCGCATAGGCGCTTGTCACTGCCACTGCCAGAAGCAGCACCAGTAATACAATTATCTTTTTCATCTCTTCCTCCTATTTATCTACCTCTTCAAATAATCCCGGATTATTAAAATCCGCCGGCAAAACATTTTCCGCCGGCTTCTCGAAACAATAATCCCCTTCTTTATAGAATCCGGTAGCAATCAGCTCAGAGCAGAGAAATCTTTTTCTGCTGCTGAATATATTATGCAAAACTATACCGATTTTACCACTTAAAATCGACAAAGGAAACCAGAAAAATTGCAGCACGTCATAAGGCAGATTATTCATCGTCGCCCACCAGAGCGCGACCTTATATCTTTCCTCTGCTTTCTGAGCCTTACGCTTCATCACCTTGATCTCAAAACCCCGGCTTACATATTCTTTCTCTAGATCTATCAGGTGCGAACGCGGCACATTCGCCTCTATCGCCGTCACTCCTCCCAGGCACCCTGCCACATGCGTCCACTTTGCACTCTCCCCGTATCCTGCCTTTCTCTGCAGCGTCCTTATCGCCGGTTTCCTCGTCGCCACTAAAATTACATAGCCGATTTTGAGGGAATTGGGATTAAGGTGAAGCATAGATTTTGAACTGTTTAGTGGCACACTTTCCCGATTAGATTGGAAAGCGCCTATAGCCAACCTTTTGCAGCCCAGTATTTGTATTCCTCTTGCCAATCATCCTTCCTCAGCTTAATGATTCGGGCTAAGTGCTGTTTTCCCTGCTCTATGGTTTGTATCTGCTGCGGGTACTGTTTTTTATCTTTGATGTCGGACACAAGTTTTTTACCTAATTTGAAAGCCTCGGCTTTCTTCTCCTCGCCAAACTCCCGGAGAGCAGAAACGCCTCCCGAATATTGCGCTCCGCAAACCTGACCGTAGAAAGCGATATAGTCCAAGACTTCTTTATTCTGGCCGCTACCGGAAGTCACCACTCCTGCTACATATTTATCCAAAAGACGCTTACAATGGATGAAGTGAGCCGAGCGATCAAATAGCGCCTTCATCAACGCAGTCACCTGATTTATGTAGTTAGGTGAAGCTAAAACTATGCCATCGGCATTAAGCATCTTCTGAAGAATCATATTAACATCATCTTTCAATGAACATTTCAGAATATTCCTATGACAGGCCTCACAGTGCTTACAGAAAAATACCTTATAATTATCCAGGTGCAAAACCTCACAAACTGCGCCCTCATCTTTTACCCCGCGCAGAACTTCATCGGCTAACAAAAATGTACTGCTCTTTTCCCTATGCGGGCTTACCGATATAAGTAAAACTTTCATCATTAAGCTCCCTTTTTAACCTAACTGCTTAGCGGCG
>Ga0268276_1004405_pt1 | contig 9944 bp, 7 predicted proteins | sample saktaG_4_FD_190145 | JGI IMG/M metagenome (GOLD analysis project Ga0268276, IMG submission 190145) | Saline water microbial communities from Sakinaw Lake, British Columbia, Canada - sak_2010_1_5_45m | ecosystem: Environmental > Aquatic > Non-marine Saline and Alkaline > Saline ...
TACGACCACCAAGCTTACGAAAAAGTCAAGATGGATTTGACGACGAAACTCAAGCCCATGGGTTACCCCGTAGACAAAATCCCTTTTATTCCCGTCAGCGCTTACCACGGCGACAACGTCGTAAAGAAAAGCGACAAGACGCCTTGGTATTCCGGTCCGACGCTTCTCGAAGCATTCGACTTGCTTATAGAACCAAAGAAGCCAACGGATAAACCGCTTCGTCTGCCGATTCAGGAAGTCTTCACGATTACGGGACAAGGAACCGTTCCCGTGGGTAGAGTCGAAAGCGGGATTCTCAAGCCTAACACCAGCGTCATCGTAATGCCTGAAGGCGCAATCGGCGAAGTCAAGACAATCGAAATGCATCACCAGACGCTCACTCAAGCGATTCCCGGCGACAACGTCGGCTTCGCGCTGAAAGGCGTGGACAAAAAGGCGATTCGCCGCGGCAGCGTACTCGGTTACCCGAATTCGCCGCCCATGGTAGTGGAAGACTTTACGGCGCAAATCGTCGTCTTGAACCACCCGACTGCAATCGGAAAGAATTACGCTCCAGTCTTTCACATTCACACGGCGCAAGTGTCGTGCCAAATAATCGATATTCTTGAGAAGAAGGACCCGAAAACCGGGCAAACGCTTCAAAAGAACCCCGACTTCATCAAGACGGGAGACGTCGCAATCATCAAGTGCAAGCCCACGAAGCCGACGGTAGTCGAAACGTACAAGGATTACCCGGCTCTCGGACGCTTCGCAATGCGCGACATGGGGCAGACTGTTGCGGCAGGAGTCGTCTTGTCGGTCACGCCAAAGGCGGCTGCGAAAGCAACCTCGGCGGCTGCGCCCAAGAAAGCGTGATGATTGAAAAATTTTTTTTCCGCGAGCCAAACGGGCGAAATGGCTTATTGCCTTTGGCTTGCTTCCTTCGTTTCCCCCTTTGTTTTTGTTTCGAAAAAGTGAATAAGAAATGCAAAAAGCCCGCATCAAACTGCAGAGCCAGGACTGCGCCGCTCTCGACGAAGTCTGCGCTCTCATAAAAGACATCGCGGCGAAAGCGGGCGTGCAAATACGCGGGCCCATTCCCTTGCCCACTAAGAAGTTGCGCATCGACCCGAGGCGGACTCCGTGCGGGGACGGCAGCGACACGTACGAAAAGTGGGAGTTGCGAATTCACAAGCGCTTGATTGAAGTTCAGGCTGACGATCGCGTGTTGCGGGAAATCATGCGCATCCGCATTCCGCAGACGGTCAACGTCGAAATGACGCTCGGATAAGAAAACGAAAAACTTTTTTAAGCAAGCGTTTTACCAAACGCCTTTTTTTCGGCGCCTGCGCTCGTATTCCGCCGGTTTTTCGTCTTGAGAAATTGTTCCCCAGATTGGCAACCGTAAATTTCTCAAGTTAATAGACGGTTGGTTCTGAAACATGAACTCTTCGGAGAAAGCATGAGCGCATTTTTCCCTATACGTTCCCAAGCCCCAGACTATTGCGTCTTGCGAAATTTCAAACCCTTTTTCCCTGATTTGTTTCGCGATTTCGCCAGCAAAATTTTTCAAATAATCCGAATCGGGAAATTCATATTCGTTACGTGTGCTGATTACGACGTGCCTTTCTCCCATTTTGCCTGCAATGTATTTTGCAAGATTTTTTTCGATTGCGGTTCTATTCCTTGCCCCGCGCCGACCTAGCCCCGCGTATTGGGCGTATTGCGCCTTCGCTTTGTTCATTTTCGGAGGCGGTCCTTGCTTGACGATTATGACGAACGCATTTCTTCTTTTAGACGCCAAATCCACTGCCGGTTTTATCGCGCCGTCGATTCGATTGCAGATTTGGTTCGGAGTATGCCGCACGTCGTAGAGTCCGGAGCTTACGGTCCACGCAGGGTGCGTGATGAAATAAACTTCCGTTATCAATGGTTTTCTTTCCATCTGAAAAATTATCGCGAATCTCGTATTAAACGTTTGTTTCGCGCCTTTCACGCCGATTTGCAATCATCGAAACGGTTTTATTCCGCTCGCGGTTAACGAATGCGGCAATTCTTATCCGTTTTCATTCGTTTTTCGGATTTTCGTTCGCGCGTTCACGCGTTCGCGTCCGCGTTTGCGCGTTTTTCGTTTTGTCCAGTGCTTGATTCATGGTTTTACGCCTTCCGAAACTCCTTCGGCTCCTCGAAAAGCCGTCGTCCGCCGCGAAGAACGGCAACCACAACAACCACGATAACAATCACTCGAGCGCTAGCGATAAAGACGAAAAGAAAAACGAGAAGGAAGAGAAAAAAGAAATCGCTGAACCGCGCGCTCCGCCTTGGGTTGCACGAACCGATCTGCCTCCCGTACCCAAAAAAATAAAGTTTTTGTTCGTTTCACTCGAAGCCCTCATAGGCGACATGGCTTGGATAATCAAGAACGAAGGCCACGAAGTGCGCTACTCGATTTCCGACAAGGACTGCAAAGACATTTGCGATGGATTCGTTGACAAGACAGACGACTGGAAGAAGGACGCGGCGGAATGGGCGGACGTAATCGTATTCGACGACGTCGGCTTTGGGCAAGAAGCGGACGCGCTGCGCAAGCAAGGAAAACTCGTCATAGGAGGCAGCGCTTACACTGATAAACTCGAGGACAGCCGCGAGTTCGGGCAAGACGAGCTCGCCGCCGTAGGCGTAAACGTCTTGCCGCACTGGGACTTCGACGACTTCGACTCCGCCGTAAAATTCATTGAGCAAAACCCCGGGCGTTACGTCATGAAGCCCAGCGGCGACGCGCAAAACGAGAAAGAATTATTGTTCATCGCGCAGGAAGAAGACAGCAAGGATTTACTCAACGTGCTCGCGCACTACAAGAAAGCTTGGTCGAAGAAAATCAAGAAATTCCAAATCCAAAAGTACGCCGCAGGCGTGGAAGTCGCCGTAGGCGCGTTCTTCAACGGCAAAGACTTTCTTTACCCCATCAACGTGAATTTCGAGCACAAAAAACTGTTTCCCGGCGAAATCGGGCCAAGCACGGGAGAAATGGGTTGTTATAAAGAAGGAACAAAGGTTTTGACGAGAGAAGGATGGAAGGATTTTCGTGATGTTTCGTTCGAAGACGAGTTCGCTACGCTTAACCCTGAAAGTTTCGACGTTGAGTATCACAGGCCGACTAATATCGTAAAGTACACGCATCACAAGAAAATGGTTGAAATAAATAATCAAACGCTGGATTTATGCGTTACGCTAGATCACAACATGGTTGGCGTCGAATCGAACCGCTTCAGAAAAGGAGAACGGAAACTGGAGTTCGTTGCAGCCAAAAACCTACCTAACCAATTCGTCGTTTTAAGGAGTTCAAAATACGTTGGTACGAGAAAAGAATTTTTCGTTTTGCCCGGCGTAGTAAAGTATCATCGCGGAGGCCAAGGAGTTGTCGGAAAAAAAGAGAACGACATTGCAATCAAAATGGACGACTGGCTTAAATTCTTCGGTCTTTGGCTTGCGGAAGGATACACTGCCCAGCGAAGCTACTCGTTAGGCGTTTGCCAATGCAAGCCGCGCGTAAAACAACAGATTCGCGAAATTTTGTCGAAACTTCCTTTCAAATTCATAGAAAAAAAAGATACTTTCGAGTGTCACAACAAGTCTTTGTGGAGTTATTTGCGCCCTTTAGGCGGAGCGATTGCCAAATTCATTCCGGAAGAGTATCTTTCCCTAAGCAGGGAGCAACTTCAGCTTCTTTACGATAACATGTTTTTGGGCGATGGCAACCAATCGAGACAAACCCGGATTTATTATACTTCTTCGAAAAAGCTGGCTGAAAATACGCAGGAAATCTTGATGAAAATCGGGCGCGTGGGAATAATAAAAGAAAGATTGCGCAAGGGCGGCGGCATAGGAAACCGAAAATTCAAGGAAGTTAATCCGTCTTACGAAGTTATGGAGCGAGTAAAAAAAACAGTCAGTTGGATTGACAAGCGCGACACGCGAATTGTTGATTATGACGGCGCAGTGTATTGCGTTGAGGTACCGAACCACATTCTTTACGTAAAATATAACGAGAAACCCCTTTGGTGCGGAAACACTCTAGACTTTTGGTCGCAATCCAACGCTTTATTCAATTCAACGCTCGCGAAAATGAAGGACAAACTCGCTGCGAGCGGTTACTGCGGCTACATCGACATAAACTGCATCGCGAACGCACGCGGAATTTTTCCGTTGGAGTTCACGAGCCGATTCGGTTACCCCACGCTCTCGCTTTTCGCGGAAGGCGTGACCATGCCTTGGGGAGAGTTCTTTTACCGTCTCGCGCGCGGCGAAACCCCCGAGTTGAAGACGAAGAAAGGCTTCCAGATTTGCGTCGTCATAGCCGTCCCCCCGTTTCCTTTCGAAGACTTGGGGACGTTCAAGAAATACTCGGAAGACGCGACGATCTTGTTCAAGAAATCCGATTCTCTCGAAGGCGTTCATTTGGGGGACGTGAAACTCGTGGAAGACGATTGGCGCGTCGCCGGCGTAATCGGTTACGCTCTCGTAATCACTGGAAGCGGCGCAACCGTCGAGGAAGCAAGAAAGCAAGCGTACAAGCGGGTGGGCAACGTCATGATTCCCAACATGTTTTACCGCACCGACATCGGCCTCCGCTGGCACAGGGACAGCGACCGCTTGCAAACGTGGGGCTACCTTTACTGAAAATTTACTGGAAAAACCGCGTCGTGAAACTTCTCCGTGAAACTCTCGTCGTGAAACCCTCGTGTTAGAACAATTAAACGAATTTCTTTTCCTTCCAAAACGCGCCATAGGCGCGGCAGGCGGAGCAGCGGCCGTCGCTGCGCGCGCCGCGCGTTCCGCAGCGCGTTTGCCGCGCCGCATCAGGCAAAGCGAGTTCGCCGCCGCCGCGGCGGTGCGCGCCGCTTACTGGGTTTGCACGGGTTGGATGTGGATTTTCCTCCCCCTCTACTTTCTTTCAGCAGGCTTCACGCTAGTTGAAACCGGCGCGTTAGTCACCGCCCTCGTTCTGCCCCGCATTTTGTCGAACGGCCCGTTCGGCGTACTCACCGATTTCAAGTCGCCGAAGCGCGTCGCGCTCGCCGCTACGGCGGCTATGACGCTAGGCTTCGCCGCGTTTTACTTCGCCGCAATTGCTTCGCCGCGCCTTTCGCTCGAAGCAATGCTCGCGCTCGTCCTCGCACTAGGCTTTTGCATGAGCGTCGCCGAAGTCTCTACGACGAGCCTTGCGTTCAAACGCGTTTCCGACGCGCGGCGCGGGCGCGACGTCGGCTTGCTTGAGTTTTCCAAGGCGGCTGCAATAGGCGTTTCCTTGCTTTTCGCGGGTTTTCTTTTCGCCGCGGTGGGTTACGCTACGGGTTTCGCCGCGTTCGCGGTCGGCATGGCGCTTGTTTTCGTAGCTTGCGCGCTCGTGGCTCGCGATTACAAGGGCGCGGTCGCCGAACGGGCGTATTGGCGTTCTTTCGCGACTCGCGAAATCATCTTGCTTTTTGCGGTGATGCTGTTGGTTTCGTTTCACTTCGGAGTCGAGAATTCCACGATGAGCGTTTACTCGCAGCGGGTTCTCGGGCTGGGCGACGGCGGAGTCGGCGCGTTGTTCGCTATAACTATTTTCGGTTACGCGGTATTCAATTATTTTTCCGGCAAGCGGCTCGATAATCCGGCTCTCTTCAACTCCAAGCACTTGAAAACGTCTTTCGTTATCGGACTCGCTTTTTCAGCGGTAGGTTTCACGGCATTCGGTTTCACGAGCGATTTCGCCGTCGCCGTGGCGTTTCGGTTGATGCACGAGTTGGGCGACGCGTTAATACTCGTTTACGCTTTGTATTCGTTGACGCGGATAGGCGGGGCGAGCCGCATAGGCGGTTTGAACGGTTTCTACGTCACGCTTACGACGATTGGCAGCGCGTTCGGTTCTTTCGGCGCGGGTTTGATTGCCGCAGCCGTCGGAGGAAACGCGGGGCTCACGGCTTCGTTCGTAGTCGCTTCCCTGCTCACGCTCGCGGGCGGAGCTTTGCTGCTCGCAGTGAATTCAGGTTCGCTTTTTTCTTCCCGCCGTTTCCAAGCCGCCAACCGCGCCAATACCCCCGACAGTTCTTAAAAACGATTTTAAACTCGCTTGGAGTTAGTAAACCCGAGGCGATTCACTCATGACGCTTTATTTTTCTCGGCGAGGGGAAGTTCCTTACACGGCGTTGACGATTCTCGCAATAATCACTCTCATCTCGGCCGCCTTGTTTTTCGTGTTCGGCGTGCCAACTATAGAAGAAGCAAGGCGGAACCAGAATATTTCACTCGCTTCCCCCACCCCGTATTCGTGGCTTTCGATTGCGGGCAGCTTAACGCCGTCGGCTTGGCCTTCATCGTCGGCTGGGGCGAGCGTCGCGCCTTCCGCGCCGGCGGCTTCGCTGGAACCTGAGGCTTCGCTTGAACCTTGGCCTTCGACTCCCGCCGCGCCTTGCGCGGAAACAGGTTGCTTGCCTGAGAAACCGTTTTACTGCAGCAACGGAACGAAGATAAGCAATTGCGCGAAGTGCGGTTGCCCGGCTTACCCGCCGGACTTGGTTTGCGGTATGGGCAGCGTGATGACTCCGTGCGAGTGCATTGACGTGAGTCTCATGGTTGAAAACTGCTCGTATTTAATGGGTCCAGGCGGAAACATGTCCGAAATATTTTCTTCCCCTACGCCTTCGCCTTCGCCGACTCCTCCGCCTTGCGTTTACTCGAATTACTCCGCGATTTACGGGGCTAACGCTTCAGCAGTGCCGTACCACACGGATTTCATGGCGAACGTTTCAAGCGCTTACAACCGCGTTTTCGGGAACACCTTGACGTGGACTCACCCTGCGTACTATCTCTGGGTGGGCAGCGACGTAAACAACCCGCAAAACATTATTTCGATTTACAAGGGTTACTACCACGGTTGGAGCAACAGTTACGACGTGGTTTTCAACGTTTTGGCGAACCAGTCGCTTTGCTTCAAGCCGACCGTGATTCACTATGATGTAACGGGGCCGCCTTGGGAGTACCAGTTCAAGCAAAGTTGTTGGGATTGGGCTTACCTCATCGACGCACAAATCCACGATAACGTGGACGGCACGCCTTCCAAGAACCGCGGCTCGCTTTTCGCTGAAAACGCGGCAGACATCTGCCCGCCTTGAAAAAAAAGGAAAAAAAGAAAACAGAAAAAACAGGAGAACTTCTGCGGAAATTTGACGTGACGCTTTCATGTGGATAGCTAAATTCAAGGTTTGGCACGCCGACTCGGCGGCGGTGGAAGCAAGCCGTTCCTTTCCCGAATCGCAATTCCTCACTTACTACCTCAACAATTACGACGAGCGCGGAGAAACGTTCATCAACAAAGTCGCGATTACCACTGGCCCCCGCAAAAACGATTTGCTGCGCCGCCTAGCGGAAGACCCGCGCCTCGTGTCAAAGCACGCGGACGGCGCGCAACTCTTCTACACGTTGAGGGCGAAAGACGCGTTTCACGAGTTATTGTTCGACAAAACGATTTTTTTCACTAAGCCTATTCTCGTGCGCAACGGTTTCGAGTACTGGAGCGTTGCGAGTTGGAGCAAAGCGCACTTGACCGCGTTGTACGAACGAGTGAAAGCGCTCGAAAAGCAAAAGAAGGCGTTAATCGAAATGACTGAAGTCAAGGAAGAACCGCTCGACTTGTTCCTTCCCAACGCGCTATCGCGCTTGACGGACAAGCAACGCGACGCCGTTTCCGCAGCAGTCCGCGAAGGTTATTACGAGTACCCGCGGCGCGTGAGCCTAGACGAACTCGCACGAAAACTCGGGGTGCCGCGCACGACGCTGCAAAGCCATTTGCGCAAGGCGGAACGCGCGTTAGTGCCGGCGGCAGCCAGCGACGTCGTAGTTTAAACGCCTTTAACTAGCGGTTTTAACGAACGCCGTTTATTTAAAAACAAACCAATAATAGTAGTCATATGACTGCTAAAACCTAATTTTAAGCTTCGTCGTCAATATTTTGCAACCGGCGAGTTGTTACAATCGCGTTGCGGTCGCTGGGTTGCGGTTGGTTGTTGTGGAATGAATTTAGAGGAAGTAGTCGTGATTGCGTTGGCGCTCGTAGCGCTCGCATGGTTTTTACGGCGGGGTTTCGAGGAAAAACGCGTTGAAACCGTTTCGCCGCAAGCGCGAGAGCAAGAGCAACGCGTTTTCACGATGACTCAAACGCATTAAAACGCGTTTGAAAAGCGCTTTTAATTTCGGCGGCGTGGACTTTACTAACGCGGTGGGAGAAATGGTTTTTTTCGTTGGGAATGACGAGGACGGCTCTAACTTGAGCGCGCTCTACGTCTTCTGCCCTGCTTTCGCCGCGTTGCGCGAACGCGTTGGGCTCGCGTTCACTTCGTTTATCGAGTTCAAGCGAGACCACTTGACGTGGTGGGTTGACGAAGCGCAGTACGCCGCGTTGAACGATGCGGTAATGAAGAAACTGGATTCCGACGACGAGTTTTTTTCGCTCGTCAAACGCAAGACGATCGAACTCGCTGACGAAATCTATTCTTTCTCGCGAAGCTTGACCAAACAAGCGGATTATTCGCAAGTTGAAACAAGCGAACTCGTTTCGTTGATGCGGCGCCAGTCCGCGCTCGTTTCGGAAATGCTTTCTTGGGCGCTGATTTTGACGACTATCGAGCTCCCGAACGGCTTGTACATGAACAAGTTCGACGACTTCGTTGCGAAACGCGTGAAAGAAAAGCGTTTGCCTTCTCAAAGCGATTACTCCGTCGCCCTCTCAACGCCGCTCGAAGAAAGCAACGCGAAGCGCGAGTTCAAAGGGATTCTGGCGATTGCCGCGGCAATTGAAGCGAACGCTGACGCGAAGCACGCGTTGCTTGAAAACAAGGGCGACGCCGACCGCGCTTTCGCGGAATTAAAGAAGGTTTCGCCCGCGCTCGCCGAACGGTTTGAAGAACACGCGGCCGAGTTCGGGTGGGTTTACTACGGTTACAGCGGTCCGGCGTGGAGCGCCGCGGAATTCGCGCGGGAAGCGGCTGAAATTCTCAGCGAAAAAAACGCTGCGCGCGTGCTCGCTGAAGTCGCGGAACGCGACGCCGCGCTCGGCCGCAAGCAACGAGAGTACGAAGCGTTGTTCGCACCTGCTGGAGACGAGTACGGCGCGCGGGTAGTGCGCGTAGCGCGCGGCTTGGGTTTCGTCAAAGCTTACCGCAAGGAATCAATGTTTTACGCTTACTACGCAATCGAACGCGTTCAACGCGAGTTTGCCGCGCGCGTCGGCTTGACGCTCGAGGAAGTCCACCTCCTCGCTCCGTTCGAGCTCGACGACGTCGTCCGCGGCTCGTTTGATAAAAAGCGTTTGCGCGAGCGCGCCGAGTACGTGGTATTGGAACAACTCGCGGACGGAAGCGAGACGCGCGTTTTCGAAGGCGCTGTTGCGCGCGAGAAAGGAAAAGCGTTCGTTCGACAAAAAGTCGTTGAATCGAACGAAGTTCACGGCGTGTGCGCGCAACCCGGGCACGCGCGCGGCGTCGTGCGCGTCGTAAACAAGCCTGCTGAAGTAGCGAAAATGCAGCGCGGCGACGTTCTCGTCAGCGTCGCGACGACTCCCGACTTAGTGACTGCCATGCGGAAAGCCGCTGCAATCGTAACGAACCTCGGCGGGTTCACTAGCCACGCTGCCATAGTCGCGCGCGAGCTCGGCGTTCCTTGCGTGGTGGGCACGCGCGTGGCGACGAAAGTGTTTAAGGACGGGGACGTCGTGGAAGTCAACGCGACGCACGGAATCGTAAAGAAAACCGGTTGAACGGCATGGTCAAGTGGATTTTGTTGCAGGAACGAGGGGAAGCTTACTGGCCGCTCGGTCCCGCCGCGATCACGCTTTTGTCGTCGTACACTAAAGACGTGGAAACGGTTCTCGGCGCGGCTTACCGCGAATCCGTAATGGTTTCATTGCCGCGGCACCAATACTATTA
>Ga0268276_1004406_pt1 | contig 9943 bp, 9 predicted proteins | sample saktaG_4_FD_190145 | JGI IMG/M metagenome (GOLD analysis project Ga0268276, IMG submission 190145) | Saline water microbial communities from Sakinaw Lake, British Columbia, Canada - sak_2010_1_5_45m | ecosystem: Environmental > Aquatic > Non-marine Saline and Alkaline > Saline ...
TTCAAATAGATGATGACAGCAATGTGGCTGATGCTCCTTTGGCCGACAGTTGTCTTCTACCCTCGCCGGGCACCTGCTCAAGCGGCCACAGCGCATCATCCTACGCCCCTTTGATGTCTTTTGCCTACAACAGCCCTTATTATTGGCGGGTTAAGGCGGCTGATAATCGTTTGGCTTGGTCATCGTGGAGCTCGGTGGTTTCGTTTACCACGCCTGCCCACGCTTTCCCCCATCCTGATTTCAGCACGGTTTCTCAAAAGACAACAGAAGACGAGTTTGTGCAGTTTTGCTCAACAATGCAAACTGGCGTTTGCAGCCAAAATGTGAGCTTATGCTACAGCACAGCCGGCCAAACCATTTCTTGTTCAGGCAAGACTTTTGCTTGGGTTTTTCCAGCGGGCGTTGAATTTGCCGAAGGCCAGTCGTTTAGCACTGAAAATCCCATGGTAAAGTTTTCTTCCAGCGGCGCCCAATCTGTCAGTTTGAGCATTACCGATGATGTTGGCGTTTGCTCTATTACCAAACCCATTAATATATCCAAGCCCCTGCCCAAATGGAAGGAGGTAGCGCCATAAAAAGATTTAAGATAAGCTTATTTCGCGCTAAAGGCGCGCCTCCTCTTGAAATCAAGGGGTTTTTTTGTTAGAATGAATTCAAATTATGATTATTTGTTTGTTTTATTGGAGTTTTCACATTTCATTGGAAAGATTTTTCCATTATTTGAGCCGTGAATCGGTTGAAGTTTTTTATCTTATGAAAAAGATAATTTCCAATAGGGCACTGATTATTTATGCAGTTGTTTATTTTTGTTGCTATCAACATTATTGCTTTGGCCGCGGGGTTCGTGGCGGGCTATTACGTGCGTCAGTCCATTGTTAAAAAGAGAAAGGGCACCATTGAAGCCAAGCTTCAGAAAAAGGTTGCCCAAACCAAGCAGGAAACCGAAGAATTAGTTGCTAAAGCAAAGCAAGAATCTCACAATCTTATCGCCGAAGCCCAGAAGGAGCGCGAGGAAAGGCGAAAAGAGTTGCTCAAAACCGAGCAGGTTCTTCTCAAAAGAGAACAAATTTTGGATGCTAAAATATCCAGTTTTGAGGATAAGGAGAATGATTTTGACGGCAAGGTAAAAAAATTAAAAGAGGCCAAAGAGAGAATTATTTCTTTGAAAGATGAGGTGCAGAAGCGGCTGGAGAGTGTTTCTCAACTTTCCGAAAAACAAGCGCGGGAATTATTATTAAGCGGCGTGGAGGATAAATGCCAGGCGGAACTAATGGAAAGAGTGCAAAAGCTTAAACAAGAAGGAGAGGAACGTTTTAAAATATTAGCCAAAGAAATTTTGGTTTCGGTTATTCAGAAGTATGCTTTAAGCCAGGCGCAAGAGATAACCACCACTACCGTGAGCATTCCTTCTGATGAAGTAAAAGGGAGGATTATCGGCAAAGAGGGCCGCAATATTAAGACATTTGAGAAATTAGCCGGCGTAGACGTAATTGTTGATGAAACTCCGGAAACCGTTATTATCTCGGGCTTTAATCCGTTAAGGCGGCACATTGCCAAGCTGGCCTTGGAGCGTTTAATCAAAGATGGCCGTATTCAGCCCGCTCGCATTGAAGAGGTTGTTAATCAGGCCAAAGAGGATATTGAAGATCAAGTGCAAGAATACGGCGAGAGAGCTGTTTTGGACGCGGCTGTTTTAGGGCTTCCGGCCAAGATTGTGCAATTATTAGGCCGTTTGCATTTTCGCACCAGTTATGGCCAGAACGTTTTATTACATTCCATTGAGGTGGCTCATTTGGCAGCCGCTTTGGCTGAAGAGTTGGGCTTGGACGCCAAGGTGGCTAGAAAAGCCGGGCTTTTGCATGATATTGGCAAGGCGGTTGACCATCAAATACAGGGCTCGCATGTGGATATTGGCATTAAAATTTTAGAAAAATTTAAGCAAGAACCCGAAATAATAATTGCCATGAAGGCGCATCACGAAGAGTACCCCGCTGAAAGCGTGGAAGCCATATTGGTAAAGGTGGCTGACCAGATTTCCGGCGCTCGGCCCGGAGCGAGGAAGGATACCGTAGAGAATTATATCTTGCGGCTGAAAGAATTAGAGGACTTGGCTTTGGCCTTTCCCGGTGTTGGCACCGCTTACGCTGTTCAGGCCGGCCGGGAAATACGAATTTTTGTTAAACCCGAAGAAGTAGGCGACTTGGAGGCCTATAAATTAGCTCGCGACATTGCTGACAGAATTCAGAGAGAATTAAATTACCCCGGCGAAATTAAAGTTAATGTGATTAGAGAAACAAGAGTGATTGAATATGCCAGATAGGGTTGCTTTTTCCTTGTGTTTATTGATATAATACGATAATTGAGAAATTAGAGTAAAGGTCGTATTATTTTAAAATTTTTTATATGAGCAAAGTTACCAAAGAAGATCTAATTGAAGCAATCGTTAAGGCCACCGAATGCACAAAGAAAAGCGCGGACATCGCATTGAACACCGTGGTGGCTGAAATTACCAAGAATTTGAAAGCAGGCAAGGATGTGGTTTTAACCGGTTTTGGCAGTTTCACTGTTTCCAAGAGAGCCGCCAGAATGGGCCGCAATCCTCAAACAGGCGCCGCTATAAAGATAGCCGCCAAGAGGGTTCCTAGATTTAAGGCTGGCAAGGGCCTGAAAGACGCCGTTAGATAGATATTTCAGGACGTCCTAAGATTTTTCAAAACAAAAATCCCGATTTGGTCGGGATTTTTGTTTTAACGGAGCGGGTAAGGGGGTTAAGGCCATGTTATGGCCTTAACGGACGTTTTAGCAAAGCTTTAGCGAGCGTTGAAAAACGTCCAGGTTTTCATTAATTTAAAGCGGAACGAAGTGGAGCGGGTAAGGGGAGTCGAACCCCTGTCCGAACTTTGGAAAAGTCCCATAATAACCACTATACGATACCCGCATCTATTTTGTCGGGGCGCCGGGATTCGAACCCGGACTAAATCTTCCCAAAAGACTCGTGCTACCATTGCACTACGCCCCGCTAAACAATTGTATCTTAGTCAATTTTCGGCGATTTATCAACAGCCGTTGACGTTTGTTTTGTGATATAATAATAAAAAGCTATGCCTGTAAAAGAAACAATCGCGAGTTATGTGAATCCGCTTTATTCTTGCCGTAAGTACGGTATTTCTATTTGGCAATGCCCGCAGTTTCTCTTTATGGTGATGGGGTTTTTCAGTATTGCCGCTATCATCGCTGTTTGGCTGATTGCTACTTCCAGAATCAGCGACCCTTTTTTAGTTGTTTTAATTGTTTTGGCAGCGGGCACTTTTTTAATAGTGATGAGCTTTGTTATTACTAATAGTTTTGAACGGGTGGCCGAGGCCTCGCGCATGAAAACAGAATTTATCGGGATTGTTTCGCATCAACTAAGAACGCCATTAACCAACCTGAAATTTTCTTTAGAGTTTTTGCTTTCAGGCCGTCCCGAACAGCTTAAGGTAGACCAAAACGAATATTTTATTATTCTGCAAGAAAATACCAAGCGAATGGGCGATTTGATTGATAGTTTATTAACAATTTCAAAATTAGAAAGCGGCAATATTCCATTGCAGAAAAAAGAAGTTTCATTGGAGCAAATTACTAAGGATTTGATAATCAAGAATAAGCCGTTCGCTGAAGCGTCTAAGGTGCGGATTAGCTTAAACTGCCAGCCCAATTTAGAAAATGTTTTTGCTGATTCATTCTGGCTGGAGCAAGTGGTGGGCAATCTTTTGGACAATGCTGTCCGCTACAGCCAAGGCGGCGGGCTGGTGGATATCAGCATCGGGCGCAAGGGGCGGCAGATTTTGTTTGCTATCAAGGATGATGGCGTGGGCATTCCTAAAGCCGAGCAAAAGTTTATCTTTGAAAAGTTTTTTCGTTCAGCCAACGCGTTAAAAAAGCAAACCGATGGCTCGGGGCTGGGGTTGCACATTGTGAAAAAGTTCGTGGAGCTATTAGGCGGAAAAATTTGGTTTAAATCAGCCGAGAACAAAGGCGCTGTTTTTTATTTTACTTTACCAGCGTTAAAGAAGCGGTCATAAAAAGGTCTTTTATATTTTAAATGTATTATTATAATATATGGCAAAAAAAATTTTAATTGTTGAAGACGAGTCCTCTTTGCAAAAAACAATGAGCAGTACCTTAAAGTTGGCCGGGTATGATGTTTTGCAGGCGCTTGATGGCGAGGTTGGCCTGCGGCTTGCTCAAACCGAAAAGCCCGACCTTATCCTGCTGGATTTAATTATGCCCAGGAAAACCGGTTTTGAAGTTTTAGCCGAGCTAAAGGGCAGCCCGAGCACGAAAGATTTGCCGGTGATTGTTCTCACCAATCTGGAAAGTATGCAAGATGTTGAAAAGGCCCTTTCAGCCGGGAGCGACACTTATTTAGTGAAGGCCAACTATACTCTGGATGAAATTTTAGTAAAAGTAAGAAAAGCTCTTAAAGAGTAATTCGCGGGGATTGTCCCTAAAAACTATGGTCATTGAGTTGCAGCGGCTTAAAGCGTTTTTATTGGACGCGGGATTGCTCACAGAGCAGCAATTTGAAGCGGCCCTTAAAATAGCTCAACAAACTAATAGAAACGTTGAGGATGTTTTAGTGGAGGATCAATCCATTAAGTTAGACGACTTGGTGCGGCTAAAGGCCTACATTTTGGGTATCCCTTTCATCAATTTAGAAAAAGAGATTATTAATCCCGATATTTTAAAGATTATTCCCGAGCCGGTGGCGCGCAGCCATAATATTATTGCTTTTAAAAAGGCCGGCAAAAACTTAGAGGTGGCGATGCTTGACCCGGAGGATTTAAAAACTATTGAGTTTATCAAGAAAAAAGCCGGCCTAAAGATTTTGCCCCGCCTGACCACCGCCTTGAGCATTAAAAATGTTCTTCATCAATATCAGCAAAGCTTACAAGTGGAATTTGGAGATATTATTAAAAAAGAGGCTGGCGAGTTGCAGAATATTCCTGAAGGAGACGGGGAGGATGCCGCTGAAAGCCGTAAGGAATTAGAACGTCAGGCCCAGGATTTGCCGGTGATTAGAATCGTTGACACCTTAATGAAACATGCTATTTTGCAGGGCGCTTCGGACATTCACATTGAGCCAACCGAAAAAGAGGTTTTAGTAAGATATCGTATTGATGGCATATTGAGAGACGCTATGACTTTGCCCTTGGCGGCTAAGTCGGGGTTGGTGGCGCGCATTAAGGTTTTAAGCAATTTGAAATTAGATGAGCATCGGCTGCCCCAAGACGGCCGATTTAAGATTGAAACCAGTGAATTTCGCTATTCGGTGCGGGTTTCTATCTTACCGGTGTTAAGCGGCGAGAAAGTTGTGATGCGGCTTTTATCCGAGAATGTCAAAGGGCACTCGTTGGAGGCCCTGGGTTTGCGCGGGCAATCCTTGGAAGATATTGAGCATGCCTTGAGAAGGCCGCTTGGTATGATTTTGGTAACCGGGCCTACCGGTTCGGGTAAAACAACCACTCTGTATTCTATGATGGAAATTTTGAATATGCCTGAAGTCAATATTTCCACGGTAGAGGACCCTATTGAATATCGTATGTACCGGATTAACCAAACACAAGTTAATCCAAAAATCGGGCTCACTTTTGCCAGCGGCTTAAGAACGCTTTTGCGGCAGGATCCGGACATTATTATGGTCGGCGAGATTCGCGATAACGAAACCGCCTCGTTGGCCATTAACGCCGCTTTGACAGGCCATTTAGTGCTTTCTACTTTGCATACTAACTCGGCTGCCGGCACTATGGCGCGTTTAATTGATATGAAAGTTGAGCCGTTTCTTTTGGCTTCTACCCTGAACGTAGTTATCGCGCAGCGTTTAGTGCGCAAACTGAATGAAGACAAAGAAAAATATTTTTTTAATGAAGCGGAGCTCAACGATTTATCTAAAAACTGCGATTTGCAAAGGATTACCCGTTTTCTAAGAGAGGAAAAGATTATTAAAGAAAAACAGGAACTAAAAGACGTGCCTTTTTATCGGGCTAAACCATCAAAGGACGCATCCGACGGTTATCAGGGAAGGGTGGGCATTTATGAGATTTTAAACGTTACCGAAGGTATTAGAGAACTTATTCAGAAAGGCGCTACCTCCGACCAAATTCAGGAAGCCGCTCAAAAAGAGGGGATGAAGCTGATGATTGAAGATGGTTTTGTAAAGGCGGCTCAAGGGCTCACCAGCATTGAGGAGATATTAAGGGTTATTACAGAATAGTATGCCTCAATATAACTATAAAGCAAAAAATTTACAGGGAAATCAAGAAAGCGGCGCAATGGAGGCCGTCAGTCAAGCTGAACTCGCCAAGACATTGCGTCAGAAGGGTTATTTTTTATTAACCGCTGTCATAGAGGGAGGCGGTCATAAAAAATCCGTTTGGAGCTCGCTAAACGCTTCTTTTGGCAAGCTTTTCGGCGTGCCTCTCACCGAGAAATTATTTTTTACCAGAAACTTGGAAATAATGATTAAGACCGGCGTTTCTTTGCCTAAGGCTATGAACATTCTTTCTCAACAGATGAGTAACGGCAAGTTTAAGAAGATTCTTTCCCAGCTTTCCGAGGATATCACAAAAGGCGAGTCGCTTTCTAACTGCTTGGCGGTTTACCCTTCGGTTTTCTCTACGCTTTATCAAGAAACATTAAAGATTGGCGAGGAAACCGGCAAATTGGAAGATGCCTTGCGCATTTTGGCTTTGCAAATGGAAAGAGAACATAAGTTAAGATCAAGCATTAGCTCGGCTATGGTATATCCGGCCGTAGTTATGTGTATGGCATTCGTTATCGGTATAATTATGTTTGTCTTGGCCGTGCCCAAACTCAAAACAACTTTTACTGATATGAACATTGCTTTGCCCTTTACCACTAAGGCCATTTTTGCTTTCGGCGATTTTCTTACCCAGCAATGGCCGTTTGCCTTACTGTTGTTTGCTCTTTTGACAGTCGGCGGTTTTTTGTTATCGCGCGCCAAAAAAGGCGGCCGTTTCAAATCGCTAATTTTTTTAAAAATGCCGATTATTGGCAAGATTGTCAAAACTACTAATACGGCTTTGGCTCTGCGAACCTTGAGTTCTTTATTGGAGGCAGGCGTGCCTATCGTAAGGTCTTTAGGGGTGGCCAGCGGTTCTTTGCGTAATTTTTATTTCCAGCAATCATTAAGAGAGGTTTCTTTGGCCGTGGAAAAGGGCACAAAATTATCGCAAGCCATATCGGGCTATACTAATCTTTACCCCATTACTGTTTTTCATATGATGGAAGTAGGCGAGGAAACGGGTGAAACGCCGGAGGTGCTTAAAAAATTAGCTGATTTTTATGAAGAAGAGGTAACTGCGGCTACCCAAAGATTGGCCTCTCTTATTGAGCCCGCGTTGATTATACTCGTTGGCGCGGCGGTTGGGTTTTTTGCTTTGTCAATGATGCAGCCGATGTTTAGTATGACGGGCGCCATAAAGTAATTTTCAAAGTTAAAAATGCGAAAGATAAATTATCAAAAAGGGTTTTCGTTGGTGGAACTTTTGGTGGTGATTGGAATCCTTATGATTATGGGAGCGGTAATTTGGCCGATTGCCAATTCGTTTCAGCCATCTTTGAAGTTGAGCGCCGTTGCCCGCGATTTAACCGTCAATTTGCGTTCTGTTCAACAGAAAGCCGTAACCGAACAGGTAGAATATGGCCTGCGTTTTTCTTTAGACGCTAACAGTTATCAGGTTTTGAAATTCGGCACTACCACCCAGGAGATTCTTAATAAAGCGTTGCCTGTTGATGTTTGGCTTGATCAGGTGAGCGGTTTTACCAACCAAGAGGTTATTTTTAACATTTTGGGGGCGGTTGAGACAGCCGGCACTGTGGTGTTGAAAAATACACGGCAGCAAAGCAAGACAATTGAGGTGCGGCCTTCGGGCTTTATAAAAATTCAGTAGTATGGTTTATTTTCATAAAACGGGGTTCACGCTCATAGAAATTTTGCTCACCATTACTTTTTTGTTTGTTGGTTTATTGGCTCTATTACAGGTTTTTCCCACGGCCCTTGGTTTGGAGCGGGCCAGCCAGATGAAAACACAGGCGGCTTTACTAGCTCAAGAAAAAATAGAGACCATAAATTCGCAGGGTTATCAAGCGACTCTATCGGGCGATGTTTTTGAAGCAACCTTGCCCTCTCCTTTTCAGTTATTTTCTCGCCGAACGGTCGTGAGCTACGTTGACGAGGCCTTGCAGGATACCGGCTCTGATGTGGGCCTAAAAAAGATTGAGATTATTGTTTCTTGGCAGTCGTCTTTGCCGATTGTTTCTAAAGAATTTAAATTAGTCAGTTTAATCACCGCTAAATAATTATGGAAAGTTCGGGGTTTACTATTATAGAGGTAGTTATTGTAACGGCGATTTTTTGTTTGGTGGTTGGGTTGATTCTAAACATATACGTATTTTCACAGAAATTTTATCGTCAAACCGAAATTGACGCCGAGCTTTTGCAAAACGGCCGAACTGTTTTAGAAAGGATATCGCGGGATTTGCGCCAAGCCGCGGAATTAGTCACACAGTTGCCTCAAGTTCCGGACGTGCCCCAGGACCCGCCGTCATCAGAGATAGAATTTCAAGATGGCCACACGCCATCACCTTATCAAGAATTGGGCAGTAATTATTACTATATTCGTTATTACGTAAACGCCGATACCATGGAGCTTTATCGTCAATATCGGGTTTATTGTTTTGACCCTTGCCTTTCTTGTTCAAGCTACTATCGTTGGAATGACACTATGTTGGTAGGCGGGCAGCAGGTTCAACCCCAGACCTGCGATCTAGAAGATAGGGTAGTGGGCGAGTATATGAGTAATTTGCAATTTTGGGGATCGGGCTTAATTAATGTTTCCCTGAATTTAGAAAAAAGCGGCCAAACGATTAATTTAAAAACCGCTATCTGGGGCCGTAATTTTTAACGTTATGGAGAAAGGTTTTTTGCTAAAAAATCATCAAGGGAGCATTTTGATATTAGCTATGATAATTTTGGGGGTAATGATGTTTTTGGCTGCTTGCCTTTTGTCTTTTACCTTAGTCGGTTTTAAAACAACCGAAAGTTATGAATTGAGCACCAGGGCCTATTATTTGGCCGAAGCCGGGCTTTCTGAAGCCATTTTTAAATTAAAGAATGATCCAACTTGGCAAAGTGCTTTTGAAACAATGCCTACTGAAGAAGACCCTTATTGCTCGGGCTGGTCAATCGCCCCCTATATTCGTTCTTCGGCTTTGGGGGATGACAATACTTATGAAATTACCGTTGATAATTTGGGTTGCGCTCAAGCGGCAATCACCGTGCTCGCGAAAATAAACTCGGGGGAGGGTATTGCCCGAAAGGTGGTCAAGGCAAATGTTTTCAAGGCGATTGGCAGTCCGATTTCCCAGTACAATATTTTTACTGGCGGGGCCAGCGAAAATTTAGAAATCAGCGCCACCAACCCTTTGCGCGTTCACAACGGTTCGCTTTTTTCTAATAATATTCTTAAGGTCAAGAACGGCAGTTTGGTGCAGGTTGATGGCAAGGCCTTGGCTCACGGCAATATTCTGCTTTTGTCGGGCGGCCAAATTCAAGGCCCGTCTTGCGGTTCCAATATATGCGAAGATGGTTGTGACGTTTCCACTGAATGTCCGCCCGCGGATGTAGCGTTGCCCCCCTTGGATCTTAATTCCAGCAGTCCCTCTTCATATATTTCGCGGGCTCAAAATAGTGATTGCAGCTCGGTAAGGAACGACGGCAAAATCAGCTGCTTGTTCACGTCTGCCGAATTTGAGCAGATGCTTTGGCAGCATTATCCGCAGCTTTCTTTGCCGGTCAACGCGATTGTTTACATTACGGGAGACGTGAATATAAGGGCGGGGCAGGAGTTAACGGTTAACGGCGTTTTGGCGGCCGGCC